>Ga0209780_1004687_pt1 | contig 10594 bp, 8 predicted proteins | sample WorMetexBAHAMAS2_FD_187384 | JGI IMG/M metagenome (GOLD analysis project Ga0209780, IMG submission 187384) | Marine gutless worms symbiont microbial communities from Max Planck institute for Marine Microbiology, Germany - Inanidrilus exumae... | ecosystem: Host-associated > Annelida > Digestive... | reverse complement strand
CTCTATGGCGATGTGCTGATAAGTAATATCACCTTTTCTTTTTGATTTTTGCTGTTTTAGTTGTGCGACATAGCTACTGTCGTCCTTACAAGTCGTTTTAAACTGTTAAGTTTTTTTTACATTAATACTGACAATAAGCGACGTTTAGGAGATGTTATTATTCGCCTCGAATATATTCGAGGCGAATATTGCAAATGCAAAAAGAACGGCCTTCACGTGTTCAGCTATAACTCCGCCGAAAGTAAACCGATTAGGATGAAATTTCGAACATTGTTGAGCCAAATGTCGAGGGAAGATTTTGGGCGCGATCCGCCCAGTAGCGACAGTTTGACAGGCAGCCGAAATTTTTTTGTCCAATAAATAACGCATGATTTCACCGATTTCCCGTCTGATAAATTTTACAATGTTTGAGCACAACAACGTCGATCGGTGAGGCGGTGAAAACTTTCGAAAGAGAATTTTGAAAATTTTATTATAAGGGGTAGTTTTTCCAAAAAACGCAAAAATTGCTCACAAAATTTCTAGGTTTTGCGACTTCCGGCAGTCATAACTCCGCAATGATTACAGATGGCCGGAAATTCACTTCCAAATGGTCTATCTAGGGGATGTCTAGTTTCATTTTTACCGTTAATATTAATTCAAATTTTTTCCACTGGTCTGTATGCTGCGCACAAAAATGTCTGCAACAGCGCCCGTTCGGTACGATACGTTCCGTTTTATACGGCATAACGTACGGTCAGCGTGGCCTGATTACGTCATCAGGTCACGGCCAGGTCATCCAATAAAATAACGCGAAACTGGGTCAATGCGCGGCTATAGGATTTTTCGTTACGAACGACCGATTTCGCTTAAATATACTTCTTTCCCTTACAGTCAAACATAATTCAATTTTGTATTACTATACGGCATTATGACTAACTATTTCGACATTACTCGCAAAATGACCTAAAACGGAAACCAAGAAACTGGAAGATTAATGGGAAAATAATACGGCTTTACGTACTGCATAGTACCGGTTGCATAGTTAGCTGTTCGGTACAGCGATTTATTGTAAAGCAAAGTAAAGTATGAGGTACTTATATAGCGCGTTCTTACGGCCTAAACAGTCACGAAGCGCTACAGAATGGCACGTGTTAACGGGATCACACAGTTTTTACCTAACACCCACACGACCATCCTGACTTTACTCCGTAAGCATTCACCAGATGGCACCACCCGAACGAGGCGGCACACATCTGATATGGGGCGCTCCGGGAGAAGTTCACCACCCAGTTTAGTTTGACTTATCAGCTTTACTGTGTCGGTTAGGGTTAGTGTTACGGTTAGGGTCAGTTTAGTAGTCAAACTAAACTGACCCTAACCGTAACACTAACCCTAACCGACACGGTAATGCAAATAAGTCAGACTAAACTGGGTGGTGAACTTCTCCCGGAGCGCCCTGATATGGCTTACTACTCAATTTCTCGACCTCGAAAGGATGAAAGGCTGAGTTGGCCTAGTTGGCTGACCTACAGCGGATGGCTTACCCACACAAATGGTCACCCGTCAGCTGCAGGTCGAGCGTGGGACAGGAAAGTTCGCCGGTCAAAGACTAACGTTCTAACCACTGTGCCACGCAGCCAACCAAAGAACACAAGAAAGGTTAGCTGAGAAGTAGTATTTGCAATCAGTATTTAAGCTCGTCGGCATACTTATGTACGTCTAAATTAATTATAACATGCAGTGTAGTTTGTTCAAAGTGGCTCATGAATTTTTTTCGGCATACACTGGAGCCAAGACGGTTATTGAATTCAGAATCAAAGTTCATTTACTGACTTTATTTTACTTTATTTTACTGACTTTATTTTTTACTTTAAAGCGTCTGAGCAGGAGACTTCGGGAATTCGCTAGTCCAGTGAGTTTATTTCCGAACTGTCCTGGCAACCACCGATCTGGCGAGATGAATTCTGGTGTTTCGTGCTGCAGCGGCTATACTGTCTTGCGACCGCGGTGCACCGAGCGCGTTGTCATACAATGGGGTTCTACGGTAGTGTAGAAACGTTAGGTTGGAAATACATTTAGTATTTGTAGTCAGTGTCATGGCGTCAATCGGCGTCGCCATGCAAACCATAGGAACAGAATTTTGAAAATTTAACTACAAGGCGTCGTCTAAAGAACACAAAAATTGCTTTAAAAATTTCCAGGTCTTGCAACTTCAGGCAGTCATAACTCCGCAATGATTACAGATCGCCTGAAATTCACTTCACTTCACTTCACTTAGCTTATCAACATATCGTCTACCAACAAGAAAATGGACTTTGACGCCTCAGCGTCGACGTGGATGCCTTCGCCAATTCCACGGCCTGCTGTGACCTTGACCTTCCTTTGGCCTTTGACCTCCAGATACTAACTGTGTTGCATCAGTAGGGGCTAGCGAATATTGCGTGTAAGTTGCGTCGGAATTGCTCAAGCCATTTATGACATATCATGGTAACAAGATCTGTCCGGGAATGGACGAACGAACGAACGAACGAACGAACGGAAGGACGAACGCGAGAGAAGGACGGCCAAAAAAATACAACGCTTTCGCCGACGCCGGGTGGCGAAGACGTAAAAATTCTAAAATCGGTTGATGTATGTTGAAGTTATAGCAAGCCAGAGGTGGCATTTTTTGAGACGGTGTTTATTTAGCTCTTCGTGTCTTCACTATGACGTAGGCTGCGGTATTGTAGTGCATGTTACTCGTCTGCAGAAAGGCACGCGTGGCTTGCACCTGCTATTATTTCACCTGTGTCATCCGTAAGATCACCGACGATGCAGTACGTGCGATTCCGTCGTCATCGGTGCCCTCCAGCTGACATATGACTCCAAGAACATCGCCGTATAGGCCGCACCTAAAGAGCCGTTCGCATCGCCGCGACAAAAGTCAACTGAACGGGAACGGCCCGAAGTGCCGAACGCCGGAATGCCGAACGTGGCGAACGTCCGGAATGCCGAACAGGCTTAGAGTTAGGGTTAGGGTTAAGCCTGTAAAGTATTCCGGTCGTTTGCCACGTTTGGCATTCCGGCGTTCGGCAGTACAGCCCCTAACCCGACCGAACTAACTGGCCAGTGCAGCTCAGTTCTATCGTGGCGATGTAAACAGGTCTTAACAGCATTCAACGTGTGACGTCGTCGCCAATTCATCTCCCACGCAATACGACGTAGGCCTATGATGAGGTCCGGCCTAAAACGGAAGCGCAGCCAATCTTTTGGCTTGTACTGAAGAAACTGAACCCAACACAACAGAAGCAAGCAACACAGGAATGAAATGATCTAAGCTAACACAAAAATGAACGATAATGCTAAACCTAAACAAAGAAGCGGAAATAATTAATGGACCGTCAGCGAACGCGAGTTCGTTAGTCACCCTGTAGGCCTATGCAGGCGTTCAGTCACGCGCAGATGCTGCAGCATCCGCTAATTCATCACCTGTCCCGCATCTCGGCGGAGCGTTCCCATGACAACGATTGTCAATGTACGCCGGAACTGCAGAAAGCGGCAGACAACGTGAAAACGGCGGGCCGCGAATATGACTGTCATTGTCGACGGCGTCATTACGCGGAGATTAACGGATGTCGTCGGGATGACGGTCGTCTACAGTAAAATTCATTACGACGGATAAGAGAATGACAATTGAGAATGTCTCTCGGTTACGTACGTGAACCGCATCCCGCTCCCATTCTCGAATCATATCATATCCTTTTATTTCGGTCCGCGGTCGATCCGCCACTCCGTTAACAGCATTTCGTGCGGATTGGTTTGCGTTCGCCTGTCAGAGGCAGTGGCGGAGCCGCGGGGTCAAGGGGTCATGGCGTAGGAAGCAATATATAAGTGAGGGGGCCCATTTTCGGCGCTCGGAAAAAATGTGGGGTGTGCCCCCACTTTATACGATGGAACTCATAAGTCTCTGCAGAGGTGGCTCACTTGTAGGTTTTACACAATATTACTAATAAGTCGGTATCTGAGAACGAAGTTGTTTGTTACATTGTTGGCAACGCAATAACTAGGCCTAATGCAAACGTGAGGAAGCCAAGCCCCCGCTTTAAAGACAGTGAGGGGGGCTCAAGCCCCACGGCCCTCCGGTTCCGACGCGTACGGGGTTAGCTGAACCCCAATGTTAGAGGTGAGGTCAAGGCTATATCTCTTTACTCCCCCAATAATTCGTGACAGTGACCTTGTTGTACGGGACTGGAGTACATTTTCTTACCTAAAACGAACCAATAAGCAGGATTTTGACCAAACATTTTTCAAAAATTTTCCGGGTGTGCTACCCCTGGACTCACGCGGCGGGACGGGGTCCCAGCCCATGCTTCGACATCCTTGTAGTAACATTGTTATTTAGGTCACTTTAAAAATTTGTGTTTACTTACTTACTTGACACGGCAATATTTTTGACGCTCTGTCGCCACTCGTTAGAGACGGATCTAAAATTTCGAAAAGGTGAGGACTATGATATCATGCGCTACAACGTGGAGATCGTATCATGACCATAGATTTCTCTGTGATGTCACTTCACCCTATGTACATACGACGGGAGAGGCGTCGTACGACTTGGCGGTAATTTGTCTGCGATTTGCGTGTTTACCAGCGCGCGAAGAATGAAGACGGAGCGTATCGCCCGCTGTACCGGGCACCTGCTAGGTATCGACGCACTGCGGTAGGCCTACCGTGTAATGTGACAGCGACGTATGTTCGTCGGGTCACGTGATGAGATGGAGATTCACGACATCGGACGCTGCAGGCGGCCGCGCCGATTTCATGCCACGAGAGCCACGACGAGCTTTGATGCTGCCGAACAGATCCGGCGGCTGTCATCGCTCGCTATCGACCCATCAACCCGCCGGTGATCCCTCCCGTTCTCCGCCGATTCTCCCGTCCGCTTGAAAAGACGGCGAAGACCCATCGAACCCGACTTTTCGGTTAATTGGTGCGACGCAAATGCATCTCGTGCGCATAGCGCGGTATGCCTGTACGCTAGCGAAACATGTCCGCTCGTCTCGATCGTGTGTTGCATCGCGAAACGGCAACCGATCAACACCAGTACTCTGCGATACTAACAAGTATGTCGGTCCTCCTTGTTATATCGACATGAATATTACAAAACAGTAGACCCTGGGAACAACAGTCTAATCCATTAGCCAATAGCAGCAACGTCTTCTGTCATATTCATGGCATATTTCGTTCAAGTTACAAGAGCAACTTGTAGAAAGTCACAGAACGTATTCAGAAGTTAATCTGAAGACTGTAGTTGAGTCGGAAAGCATAGGCCTGTTGGATCTTCGAAAATCATCGTTTTATTCGTAGCTCGAACAGGAAAAAGCGGTATGTCCGTCACAAAGGCTAAGATTGCATCTTTCAGATACGCTTCGTTAATCACTGTTGCATACACGTTGCTTAGGAAGGTATTTTTTCCGCCAAACCAGCGTAGAAAAAATATCATGAGACACCCATCGCCGCTGAATTAGTCTCCATTTCACCCGAGTCAGACATTTGTCTTTTATCGGTCGCCTTTTCACGCAAATCAATCAGTTTTAACGACCCATTTGACCCACTGTGATTGTTATCTGCTTCGAAATGTTCTGATCGATTGCGTCACGTCGGCGACCTAAAGGTGCAACAGCAGAGTCGACCGAAAACGCAGGACGTGAAAATGGCGGACCACGTAAAAGTCCAAGATGTGGAGAACTGCTTATCTCGACAGAAGTTTCTCTGCTGCCAGCCCTCGTGTGTGGAACGCCTTGCCGACATATCTGCGAGAGGACATGAACTACTGACATTGCAAGCAATCACTGAAAGGACATGTTTAGGCTGTAGACGACCACGGCGCATCATGACTCTTGTTTTCGTGAGCCGTAGAAGCTCACTTACTTACTTGCTTACTTACTTACGAGTATTGTGCTGTGTATTTTGCTAATATTTCTAGCACTCAAGCTCGTGTGGGATTCTAGAGAGACCGTATTTATCATCACTCATTCCCATCGTTCATTTATTCCCCTTGCCCCACTTTTGTGGATTTCGCCTTTCGGCAGAGTCTTTTTAATGGTGGGAGTTGACGAAGTTTATAGTGCGACATCTTCTACCACAGGGAAGGGGCTAAAAATCACACCATGGTGTGTGCTGTCTGAGTGGTGTTGAGGTCCTGGGTTTTCACTTCCTGTGTTTTATGCGCCTTCGCACACCTCGACGTCAGATACCCCGGAAGCCGGACGTGGACTGCGAATAACACGAGGACACGTGACCTCGGTGTCACGTGACCTGTGTTCAGAACGACCACTGATCAATAGGAGTCCACCAGTGCGCGGTGCATCGTGTCGACGGCGGTATGGTCAGTCAGTTCGACACCGTGTCCAGTCACTTCACTGGCCGGAATCACAAATACGTTATATACGGCGGCAGTCGTTGAGAAATTCAACCACTCTCTCGGGATACACTGCTCGACTGGCGTCGCGCTGTTTTGCATTTTATCAAAGCAGCAGACGACGATGGTAGATAATGCGGTGAATTTCGACCAACACGCGATGCAACAGGTTGCGGAGATCGGTTTCCGGCTGCAGCGACAAATGCACCGTGTTTTTTTTTATCTGAGCCAGTATTTTTATCGGCCATTTTAATGGTCCAGTAGAACAATCGGTCCGTATAGTCTATGCGTGTCCGGACAATTTCTGAACTAAGTGACTTCTGACTGATATTTTTAAAAAACCTTCCGGCTAACTAACTCAAATCTGTCGTGAAAAATATCTGATATTTGGATACACGATTCGATCTGAGATGTGCCCATCACATATATAAACCAGTATATCATGTCAATGTGTAAATGTTTATTTTTGGACTTCTGGTTCATCTTGACCCTATTTTAACCCTCTGAAGGCAGGATGGCTCATTCCATTCGTGGATAAACGTGTGGGCGGCAGGTAAAACTATGTGATCCCTCGTTAACACGTGCCATTCTGAGTGCTTCAGAGGCGATTTCTGACAAAAAGGCGCTATACAAATGTCTTGTCTTCAACTTCTATTTGGATTAAGATTGAAGGTCAAGATCATAAGCCAGTTTCGCGGTAACAGAATGAAAAATGTTTTTGTTTTTAGCGCCACGCTATGGTAGCGCGATAGGGCTATGGCAATTTAAAATTATAGCGTAAATAATGTACGAAGTTAATTACGATCAATGATCGAAGGTTATAAGTTAGCTATTAATTCTGTTATCGTGTTCTACCGAAAGGACTGTTTGTTCAAGGTCATTCAAGGTCACGTAAATTTTATTTCGTACTCAACTGGCAACATCTCGGAAACGATACAGGCGAGAGACATAATGAAAAGACTATTGAATGACGCTATATTATCAATGACCTTGAATAGCCTTGAAGGTTACCTCAGCTATATGAAAACTTTCGAAATCCCATAAGCCCACCTCCGAATATATAGAATATATCAGCTCGGATGTGCTTAAAAACCAATATGAAATCAAGTGTGGGCTATAATTTCAACGGTCATAAGTTCGTCATCCAATCCACTTGATGCACTGCTGAAGGAAGCAAGTGGTAATATTACGGAGACGATACAAGACGGATACACGGCTATTACATCTCTCTAGTAGGAATTAGTGATATATGGCCTTTCGCTTGTAGTGCGCCGTTTCCGACACCCCTGAGTGGCCTTCGGTTCATTTTGCTTATTGCACACCTTTTACGGGCAACTTTTCATGTAGTTGTGCAGCGCGACAATCGACGTTGAGGAATATAATAATAATAATAAACACATTTGTATAGCGCCATTAGGTCGTAACTTCAGAGGCGCAAATAGCAATCTCATCAAGTGTCATTATCAACCGTCATAGCTTGTCACCTGCCAAACAGACTATACATCTAAATAAAAACAAAACTGACCAGTTTCTCTTCGTTGTAAAAGCCGCCACTTAAAACAGCAAATATCAAAACTTTAGCCTCAAATTTAACGCACATCTGTGCCAGTCAGCGGCTTGTCATAAATGTAAAAGCAACCTTCTGTGCTTAGAATTTGCGGATAAAATTTGCTGTTTTAAAGCGGCGGCTATTGCAACAAAGAGAAACTGAAGCCAGCTTTGTTTAAAAAATAATTTTTGCTGTTTTATTATGTAAAACAGTAAGTGAAGTGTATGGGCTGGCACAGTATACAGTGTGTCTAAAAACAATACACTTGACTTTTGATCATAACTTCGGCAAATCTAGACCGATTTACGAAATTCCTTCACTGTCAGATTTCTGAGGAAATTTTATACACAAATATTATAAAGATCCTCCACCTCACTGTACGTATGTTTCTACACTGCCTTGTGAATCTGTGAAACTTGAAAATTACAATTTCTGCCGATTTCAATGGCGTATTGCACGTGAGACCTCAGAATTAATCTTGCAAGATATGAAACCAACTTAATAGCTCAATTCTGAATCCTATGACTACAAAATCGAATCATGGAAACACTCTACTGGGCAGAAAATGTGTTCATGCGTTCAGCTATAACTCCGCCAAAAGTGAACCGATTTGGATGAAATCTGGAGCAATATGAGCACATTGTTGGGAGCTGGCCCTGGCATATTTTGGGCGCGATGCGCGCCGTAGCGACAGTTGGAGAGGCATCCGAAGTTTGTTGGTCAGGTAAATAACGCACGATTTCACCGATTTTCCGTCGGACAAATTTAATGTATTGCATTTTTTAGACACAATGTTTAAGCACATCTACGAATTAATAATTAGCAAAGATCATGAGACTACAGAATTGTAAAGTACCTAGTAGGACGTTTATAGCAATGTTGTATACTAAAAATGTACTCAGGGTCGGACATTGCGCTACGCTAACTATGCGGCCGCATAGGGCCGCCAATTTTGAGGGGCCGCAAAATTGTAGTCACCAAACTTTTAATCATAAAATTGTAAAAAGAAGCCTGTGGCAAAAGTTTGAAGGTAAAAACATTTGAACACACTTTACAGTTTTTACGTATGTCTCAATCATGATTGTCTGTAATAAACATAATACCAAATAAGAACTGTAACTGTAACACATATGAATCTGAAAGCTGTGATTCCTTCGTTCTGCGCTAGGCCGAAGAGAGAGGCCGTTAATAGTCTGCGAAGAAACGCAAGTCCATATCTCAGGAATGCAGCACTTCCAACGACGTCGCAGGACTGTAATTTCCTGCATTATTGTCACACGACTATGGTCCGGAACTGATGAAAAATTACGATTTAAGAGCTCACTGTCAAAATACGGAATAATTGCTGTCGTCGTGAAGTGACACCGACCGCTCGATTAGTGACAGTGAAATCGATGTCTTAGGATTGTTCGATGAGATTGCGTGTCTGTGCAAGACTATTTCTACGCAATCACGCAAGGATCAGTCTTCGAACTGTGAACGAAGTAGACACTTGCACAAGTCACAAGTTGTCAAACCTCAAGTCACTCCCAAGTCACGTCTCCAGTCCTTTATGTCAAGTCCCAAGTCAATACGAGCAAGTCGCAAGCGAGTCGCAAGTTTTTATAACTAGCTATTGAAACATTAAACTTACTTACTTACAAGTCCTAAAATAGCGACTCGAGATACTTCTCGAGTCTGAGTCTCTGACTCGAGTACCCATGTCTGCTATCTAGGATTACCATGAGGTCCCCTACATATACATACGTCGACCGTGCAGTTTGACACCAGTAGGTAGCAGGGTGCTAATAGATAGCCTACTGCTGTGCTGAGATCTGCTTTTAACACATTCTCATCGCATACTGTTTACACATTGGCATGATACACTGGGTCACTTTATCTTTCGCTAAAACCAAAGTATAAAACCTTAGTCTAAAACCAAAGCTTAATCTGAACGGCTAAAACCGGGCTTTAGACCGAGTTCAGATTAAGCGAAAGATAAAGTGACCCAATGGCTTACAGTGATGGGTACATCTCGAATCAAATCTTGCATCCAAATATCAGATTTAAACCAATTGGCCGAAAATTCTTAAATCTTAAATCGCAAAATTACTCTAGATCTCAAATCCAGTATTGTTTTGCTGGCTGGCTGGCGTCTGTCGTCATCTGTCGTCTGTCGTCGTCGTCTCTCGTCATCTGTAATGCTGCCGGTGGGCGGGCAGGCCGGCCGCCGGGCGCGTGGGCGTTCGGCCGACCGACACTGCACGGCGAGCCAGTACGGTTACGTCCCGTTAGGGCGACACCTTGGTGTCGCTGACTGTTAGTGTTGTACTGTATTCAAAGCAGCAGAGCCTCAACAGTTCTTATATATACGGACGAGCACGCAAGATCCTGATTACGGCAATAAAGCTAATAAACACTGCGATTTGTGATTTTAAATCGCATCCGCGATTGGGATCTGCCCATCACTGCTGGCTGTGGTGCGTGAGCGTGCAATCCGGAAGTATGCACTCAGTATCAGGCAATCACCGTCTATTGGCTCTTTCAAACGTCATCTCAAAACTCGTTTATTTACCCTCCCCGGCTAGTCCATTTTCCCACCCAGCGACACCAGCGCCTCCGACTCGAGCATGCTTAAATTTGTGCGCTATACAAATTTTGTAATAATAATAGTAGTAGTAATAATA
>Ga0209780_1004686_pt1 | contig 10594 bp, 4 predicted proteins | sample WorMetexBAHAMAS2_FD_187384 | JGI IMG/M metagenome (GOLD analysis project Ga0209780, IMG submission 187384) | Marine gutless worms symbiont microbial communities from Max Planck institute for Marine Microbiology, Germany - Inanidrilus exumae... | ecosystem: Host-associated > Annelida > Digestive... | reverse complement strand
GCGCGATGTCACGCCAGCGGCGTGGCGTACGAGTGCGGCCGGACGGGCGGGCGGGTACAAGCAATCCCGCCGCAGAGCGGCGTGACGGCTTGTACTTTTTATTGTGATTTAACTGTGTTCGATTAGTTTCTACAACTACACCGTGAGTAAAAACTGGACCCCTATGAGTTTCTGGCAAAGCTTCATCAAAAAGCACAGATGTGGGTAATTTTTGACAGAGACAGTTGCACTTCATCAGTTTATCTGCATTTGCAAATAACAAGTTTAATGCTGTTAAGAACCACCTGCAGTTCCCATGGCAACGGCAGCAGACGTGTGGGCGCTGTGGGCGATTGTCGCGATAGACGGTGGACAAAACGATTCCGATTGCGAGTCTTTATGAAGGCTCAAGGAGTACACTTTGAACACTTGCTGTGATTGGCTGTAGCCTACTGTGTGCTGCTTAGACGCATTGTTTCGAACAGTATTTAAATGTTTCATTTATTTTCGTCAACACAGCGTTTTATGCATGACGCATGATAGACAGCATAAGCGTGCCGACAGTAACATTATTATATGTCTGCTGGTAGTCTGCTATACGCTTGTTATGTGCAACTTCAATATTACGTCAATAACTAACTAGACCTATGCATTACGTGTACAAAAATATATTGCTGCTGAAGCAGTGTTTATGACGTCGTGCCACAACGTTACAGGGGTCCGTTTTTTGACTCACGGTGTAGATAGGTTTACGTTAGCTGCTTTTATCCAGGTTATTCCTGTTCTGTTGTTAGTTGGGTGGCTCATGAAAACAATGCTTAAACGGTCCCTTAAAATTAAAGACGTAAAAAATTCACCACCACCAAAAATTATCCCTAGCGAAGCCCATAACGTTAACTACCAAAAAATGCCTATACCCCAACCCAAACCCTCGTACATCTGAAACCCCACAAGAAGAAGTTATCCCTAAAATTACTCTGAACTTCCCCCATTGCCCTGTAATAACCATAAACCAGATCATGCCTAAGCTAGATTATGTAGTTAAACATAAACTTTCAGTAGTCAAATCGTGTTGTGGTGTCACAGAGATACAGAGGGACTGCTGATGACTAGGCGAGCGTGAGCAGTTATATCTTTAAGGGGACGGTTTTTTTACCGCAAATTAATCTCCGATTAACGCTGATGGAATGCAAGATTAAGTATTCTTAATTAATGTTAGTTAATCTCCCACTAGCGTTAATGGGAGATTAACTTGCGGTGGAAAACCGGCGCTAAATATCGTTTAAGATTAGTGGATGAAGAAAGGATGAGGACCAGCGAGTGGTTGACTATCAGAACAAGCGTATGGCCAGAACATTTTCACAAGTTGGCCGCGTGGCACAGTGCTAGAACGCCGGTCTCTGACCGGCGAACTTTCCCAGTCCCACGCTCGACCTGTAGCTGACGGGTGACCACTTATGTGGGTAAGCCGTCCGCTGTATGTCAGCCAACTAGGCCAACTCAGCCTTTCATCCTTTCGGGGTCGATAAATTGAGTAGTGAGCAACTTTGTCGAATGTGTGCAGGTCGCGCCATCTATTGAATGCTCACGAGGTTAAGCCGGTGCGGTTGATTCAACTGCTGTGCGCCGTGTGTTGCAGCAATTTAGCCGGCTTAACCCTTCTGTATATAGTGCTGCCCTGCGTGGCGGATGTTGTACTGTGCTGATTGCGCGGTTTGACGTCAATCCTAATAAACGAAGATTATTATTATTACTATTCACTAGTCCATGGCCAGCCGGGTAACAGAGGTGTACATGAAACGTGGCCGCTAAACTGCCGTGCGTCTGCATTATATGTGTGCTTTCTTATTAATGCGATTTATGTGGTGATGTTATTATCTAGCTGCTGATTGGTTACGAGACGGGACTCGCGGTATTGTGGGATCTCCGCGAGAAGGCGGCCGAGTTCCGATACAATTCTCCAGAAGTATGTATCAGAAGTGTCAATGTAAACATTCATTAAACTGTCTGTTTATTTATTTATTACGCGCGCCGCGTGGCGTGTAGCGGTAAGCGTCATGCATTGGTCTAGCGTCCATCGCATTTTTTTTCTAACATTAATGGGGCGCACGGCGTATTTTTTCCTAACTGTTATACATGACTCATTATGGGGCAACTCGCGACGCGGCCAGCATACATTTCCGTATGAGTACTTGTTTAATGACTTTCTTGATGACTTACTTAGTTACTTTCTATGGTGTTACTTACTGCCAGTGCTATGCTTACTACTCCAGCACCCCACCCCCCGTGTTATCTATTCTATCCTCCTAGACCCCACTTCTATTGCCACAGTCGGCTAAAATGTTTCTAAAGTGGTTGGAGTGAGCGAGCTCAAATGAAGGAAAAGAAAGAAAAAGAAGAGTATTTATACAGCGCCATTTATACTACACAGAGTCTCAAAACGCTCATACACGGATCTCACAGTTTTACCTGCAAATTACACCATGCCTGCCTTTCCTTCGTAAGCGTTCACCAGATGGCGTTCACCAGATGACTTTGTGGATGACCCAGGTCAACCGGCAAATGAGCATTAGAACAGTTTTGTGTATATATACGATACGATACGATACGGTAGATTAACTTGCGCTCAAAAGCTGACGGCATGGCCAGCTTAATCTATATATGCAAACCATAATGTAAGAACCATTACATTCTGGAGGTCATAGGTCACAGGTGAAGGTGACAGCAAGCCGTGGCGAAATCATCCTCGTCGACGTTGGGGCGTCAAAGTCCATGTTCTAGTTGTTAACTTGCTGTTATGTTTCTATCCAGTAGACCATGCTGGCATTTGTCAGCTTACTGTGTACACTATGCGTTGTCATATGATATTGTATGTCTGTGACAGGGTGTCGGTCTGCGGTCGTTATGTTGGCACCACGAGGGTAAACAGTTCGTTAGTAGTCTCACAGATGGCAGCATTAACTTCTGGAACACGAAGAGTGCACAGAAGCCGACCAGTTGTATCATCCCTCATTGTGAGTTAATCGTTATCCACTCGTTAGCTGTTCATTAGGTCCACTTTTCAATGTCAACCGACGTGTAGTTTGTTAACGAGGCTCCGCCTACATTAGGAGGTCTTATGACCAATCAACGTATGCGTTGTTCATGATTGGTTGCTTTGTTGTAAGACACAACCATGAAAAAGCACTCCTTGATTGTTTATGTTGTAGGCAGAGTCTAGTTTACCAACTGGACCATTGCCGATAATCAAATTGGAACTGTTGTGACATATTTGTCGCTTTTTGTTTCAACTATCCATCTGGTGTTTTTTAGACAACCAAAACATTGATGGATAACATAAAGGAACATTTGAAGGAATGTGAATATCATATTAGAGTCGAAATAGAGATGAGTCGGGATAGGAAGAAACGGAGAAAGATTGTACAACCTCATCACCAGCATACCCAACGGACAAGAATCGAGAAACAAGAAGAAGAAGAAGAAGAAGAAGAAGAAGAAGAAGAAGAAGAGGAAGAGGAGGAGGAGGAGGAGCAGGAGCAGGAGGAGGAACAGGAACAGGAAGAAGAACAAGAAGAAGAACAAGAACAAGAACAACAAGTAGTTCCAGCCGATCAACTCTGTCTTTGTCAGAGTGATTTGTTTGTAGACACCATCACGAACACAAATGGCGATGAATTTGGTGCCTCGTCATTGTGATAAACTCTGTCCTATATAATAAACAAATGTAATATTGGGTTACTTATGTATTATAAATGTTATCAAACAACGCTTTTGGAAGCATTTTGTTGATTACTTTGTTGCACATGACATGACTGTGTTTTTTGCTTTCCTGTTATTGCTACCAGCTTTCTGGTGAATAAAGGTGAATATAAAATGGTTATGTACTCGTTTTAGTTCCTTTTTTGGTTCGGTTAGTTTTGTTGTGTCTATAGGTTTTTGTGTTTGTGCTGCTTTGGTATAATAATAAATGTGTAATAATTTCTTTGTTTTCTTTGCAAAACTGGCAATAATTTAGTTTATTTGTTGTATTCAGCCAAACTCAGCCGAGATGGTAAACCGGAGCCATGTCGACCGATAACAAAAGTAGATCTGCGGACTTCAAGAACTGGGTTTGTGGTTTCAACTAGAGTATATTAACACAATGCGTTATTAGCAGCAGATTTGTAAAATAGAAATTGCATATAATTAATTTTAAATGTGCAGTTATTGGCGCATTGCGCTTGAGCACACAGCATATATTGTGGTATGAATTTGGTAAATTGCATTCAAACTTACCTACACTGAAGATTATTAAGTAATGGGAGAAAGTTGTGACATATGCTTATTGACAGAGATAGTTGTGCTGTGCTGAAAGTAGGTATAGAGTCAGTAGCTATGGAGATTTATGGTTCTAGTTTTACTGCCTAAAATTAAGTGAGTTTAGCCACTTGTACTTTATGCCATGTTCATCTAAGAATGCCACAGCGGTGCAGGACGATGTTTATCACTGACTGATCAAATACACTGTGGTCCATAAAAACGTGCCACTTTGTTAGGTCGACTCTTCAACAGAGTTGACCTAGTAAAGTTGGTCTCAAATGTCCGTCCGTCCTTACATGCGTACGTACGTCCGTACTTCCACAAAAGGTTTCCTCGATTTTAATGAAGTTTGGCTTGTAGGTAGGGGTCGATGAGTGATGCACGACTGTATGCAGTATGACCCGATCGAAGGTCAAGGTCAAGGTCACGAGCCCTTCAATTTGCAAGTCCGGCCATTTTCAAAAGCTATTTTCTCCGCCATTTACAATGCAGTCTGTGCAATTTGATTGGGCCAAATTTTTGATATTTTGCATACTTTGTATGTCACATGACTTTGAATTTGGCATGATCTGTCCGTAAGGGGCTAGTTTTTTCACTGTGTAGCCAGTATTTCTTGGTGGATTTTTAACTTTTTGTATCAGATGGGGAAACGGAAAAGAATACACTAGAATGCAATTATTTAGCGGACTGATGGTGTCATAATTGTGTCACACTGCAGTGTTCACATCATCGAGTTACTTTTTCCATAATAATATTACAATTAAATGAGGTATATGTTGAGTTTTGAGGATAAAATTTTGATCAAATCCTGCGGGAAACTCTGTGAATGTTGCACACGACCAGTTTGATCGAACGCATTGCAGGAAGACGTAGGCCATGGTCATCCCGAACTGCAGATACCATTGCCACAATTGAAGACGCAGTTAAGATGAAGTGTTAGATAACTGTTTTGTACAGTATTTATTCCATTCCATTCGTACATAAAGCGGAAAAATCCATCAAGAAATACTGGGAGTTATAATGAAAAATAAAGTGGCACGTTTTTATGGACCATGGTGTAGATTCCTTGAACTTCTTCATCGTGATATGCTGTCGTCAAGCAGAGGAGATGGCTCGCCATCTCCTATTTCATGCAGTACAGAGATTATGGGTCGTTGTTAACTCAAGAACAGGTAATCATTGTTCGTTTAGATTTGGCAGGATTCTCAAATCAGGGTAAGACTTAAAAGTCAGAAGATGAAACAAGACATTATAACTGGTTAGTGGCAAAATTTTCTCCAGTCATCAATCAATGTCCTTGTAAAATGTTATTCAGAATTTTATTACGTAAACAGACTTCAGACTTCGGAAATTGAAATAGGGCAGAAATGGCGTCACCGACATCTCGTGGTCAATGTGGCCTTCTGGTGTTCTGTCATACAGGGAGCCATATGTGATATTCAGCGGCGGCGTGGCATTTGAGAAGTCTGGACAGACGCCGACAATTACAGTAATACGAGGCAGCAGTACAACGGTGCTGGAGATGGAGCATCCTGTTGTTGACTTTGTAACTATCTGCTCTACACCGTGGAACCACGGTCGGTCCTGTGATTTGTGCTGTGGTACATGGACAGTGGTCAGTCCTGTGATTTATGCTGACCAAATGTACCCCTTAAAGTCCATTTTGTACATGAAATACTGTTCTCACAGAACAGCAGAACTCTTCAGTCACTCTTCTTGTAAGAATGTTATAGATTTTATCCGAAGTATCAGTTTGTGAGACAAATTATAATCCTGAAGGTGCAATATAACTAATGCATGTTGAAAGCGTCGTTAAATTCTAACCAGCCAACGTATGCGATCAGTCCTGTTATTTATGCAGTGGTATATGAACAGTTGTTATTTTCTTGGGCATGTCGCATGACTGAATTCCACGCAGAATCACCATTGAGTCAATAATCTGTCGTTTTGACCACCATCTGTTTGGAGAAGACCTCAAGGACACCCGCATACTATCTGGCTGAGGGGGATTGATGTTTCTCTAGAATTAGCAGAAGCCATCGCTTACATTTGTGCAAAGACCCACGCCACAGTGTTTCTGTGACTCGTAATATTGTTCTTTGATCTTATGATCCAAAAATAAATGGGTTTCCAGGACTCATCGTGAAACATTTCTGTGTCAAGTTTGGTGATCCTAGCTGCATCGGTTTTTGAGATTTTGTGAAGGACATCTGACCCATAGAGAACTTGCCCCATTTATGCCCAGAGAGGTTCGATTTTGGGGTACCCGTCCCTGTCTCTGTTGACTCTGAAAACAAGAACAGAATGTGTATGCTTGTTTGGTGTTTGTGTTTAGATTTTCAAGATCCAGTGGCAATAATTGTTTTGTTGACAAACGACTTTGTGGTTGTGGATTTGACGTCTTCTGGGTAATAAATGTTTATTCTCGTTATTGCGTATCAAAATACTGCTTAGAGTTTGGTAATTTACCGGTATGTTTAGCAATAGCAGAGCAACAAGTGTCGTGTTGTTGATTGCATTTTGGTTTAGTGTTGGGTTACTCAGTTAAGTTGGGATGCATATTTAAAGCTGTGCAATACGATATGTATTTACATGCGCTCAAAAGCTGATGACGAGCCAGCTTAATTTAGTTTACTCTACCAAAAACGAAACAATACGGGAAAACTAAAAACGAAACCCGGTTGCTGAGAAGAACCGGTGGAGTTTAGTCCGTGGAGGCAGTCAAAAGACATCAGCTGGCAGTGATTTAAATGTCAGCTCGCATGTTTTATGCTTATAATTTATAGTTGTTTTTGCCACAGGTTGGCGGTAAGGTTTAAACGACGTTTGACTAACTAGAAGTCATGGCGGATTTTTGTGAAATTTGGAGAATATGCAGAAAGTGGACATGAGAGAAATGGAGAATGGTTGAGAAAGTTTGGATGCTGAAGGAGGGCAGTCATTTGTTATTGCGGGCAGTAGTATAGCCTGCCTGCTCTAGACCCCAGCGCTGACACCTTAATGCATGTGCCCAGGGAGAGGAGGCGAGATTGGTAAGTGTGTGCTAGTGTGTGAGTGACGTGTAAGGTGGAGGAGGGGTATGTAGGAAGTGAGCAGCTTGTTGGGTATTTCTATAGCGCGCCCCTCTAGATGTGGCCTACCGTCTGGCTAGCCCTTACTGGTGCTATTATTGACACCAGTCTGGGGCTAGCCACGCCTTTCAGCTTCAGCCTACGCCGGCGCGGCTGACAGCATTGACGCTGCTAGTCAAGTTGCCGGCAACGGTCACAGATTATAGAGGACACCGTCGAGCCCTTTTTTTCCTTCCCTGGATTATCTTCCTGTTTATCATGTGCATAGGAATTATTTGAAATAATTCTTTATTGAAGAGCGAACGCACCAGGACCGCGTTTTGAACACCGGAACCTGTGTGCATCACGCTCCACAGCACATGGCGCCCGAGTGTGTTGACCAGCAGCATTAGTTTTACTGACCTAACTCAGCCTCCTACCCCAGTGGGGTTGTGAATGGGCTACAATAATTATAGGCCGGGTTTTGTGTTATGGTATCATTCAGTTTACTGATGCGTGTTGTGTTAGTTTTAGTTACTTCAGTACGGTGAAAACGTGTCTGTAACGACCTGCTTTTATGTTGACTGGGATGTAAAAGTAAACCTTAATTGGTGCTTATGAAACCCACTGTCTTGAGTGAATTGTGATGGTTCAGGTTTCCTTGTTTTGAGAATCCGTATCAGATGGATCTACACGAGTCTCCCGTCACCTCGTGTCTGTACTTCGCCGACTGTCCACACGATCTGATACCGGCATTCTACTCCGTCGGATGTCGACAGAAGAAGACTGGTTACAGCGAAAAGGTGAATCGACATGGTGAAAAAAGTAAAGGGTGTCATTGTCAGGTGGATTCTCTTCTGCCGTTGTGAGGCCACTGAACACGTAGCTGCATAAACCACATTGAGTTTTTTACGCATGGCTTGTGTGACGTTTAACCCACGGTTACCTTCCCAGCCGCAGAGCACCCATCCTGCTGAGGGTAGGAGGCTGCATTGGCCTGAATGGCCTGGTTACACACGAAGACGTTATAGCTGCAAGTGGTCACAGATTTTGGTACTAACCGGGCTCATTGTACAGTAACTTCATTGATGCGACCAGAGTTGTTACCACCAGATGAGACTGCCACAGACACTACCTTACTGCTCCTTATATGTCAGATCTCTGTCGCCGGTACTGATGAACCGCCTCATTTCTCAGTCTCTTATGTCTTCATGTCTCGTTCGTTCGTTTATTTGTTCGTTATTGCGGGCAGGGGTCCAGGCTACTCTGGTCTCCACTGCCGAGACCTTATGTTGGTCCAATGTGCTAACACAGGAGAGGAAGGGAATTGATTGGTGTATGCGAGTGTATGCATGAAGTGTAGGCTGAAGAAGGGTTAAGTAGGAGTGAACAGCTTGTCCAGTATTTCTACAGTGCGCCCCCTCTAGGCATGGCCTACTGTCTGGCTAAGCCCTGTCTGGCACTTATTCAGCGCCAGCCGGAGGACTTTGCCAAATCTATCTGCTTCGGCTCACATCAACGCGGCCAACACCTTGACTCTGCTAATCAAGGCGTCAGCAACAGTCACAGTTTATAGAGGACACCGTCAAACTCTCTTTTTTCCTGCCTGGGATTATCTCCCTGTTCATCATGTGCATAGGAATTATTTATTAGAAATAATAATATTCTTTGGTAAGCGGACGTGCCCAGGCTGAGGTTTGAATCCCGGCTTCTGAGCGCGTCACGCTCTACTGCACATGTCGCCCGAGTGCTTTAACCACTCGGCCACATGGACAGGTCCATCTTCATGTCTCATTAATGACAAATTAATGTAAATAGTATGTATGTTTTCATATGTGTTTGTAACAGTAACGGTAGCATAATGGTAGAATTGTAATAGTTTTTCATTCTGCTGAAGATAGGAGGTCGAGTTAGCCTTAGTGTCTGACTACATATTTACACGATCTAGCCACAAGCGGTGACCCATCTCAGTACTAACCGGACTCGGTGTAGATTAACTTTGTTGATCTGACCAGTGCCATTTGCACTAGAACAAACTGTCACAAACACCACCTTACTGCTCCTTTTATGTCATCTCTGTTGATGAGCCATTGCTCATTAATGGCAAATTATCTTTTTACGTGAAATTTGCACCATGTTTGTTAGTAACGGTGATGATCGAATTGTAATGGTAACTTTGTTACAACAGGAGTGGCCGATCAGTGGAGGCGAATGGGGTACTGCTGCGTGCAGTTATCCTGAAATTATTTTAACAGGGTAAGATGCGTGTTGCTTGTTTGGCTTCTGGTGCAGCAGTGCATCAAACATAACTAGAATGTTGGCAGTTAACGTGTCAATTCCCGGCCTGATGGTCACCCGACGCTGTGCATTGTTGACTGTGGCATATCCGCACATGAGGATTTATACATAATAAAAGTGAACGCTGTCGACTGGCTTAGGAAAGGAAAAAAAGGAAAGGAAGCGCATTTATATAGCGCCTTTTATATACTATGTATATCTCAAAGCGCTTACTTACTTACAATACCGGACGCCAGTATGTTGATCCTCAGTCAGATGTACATTTGTTTATAATTGTATATCAGATAATTTGGTAAAGTTTGTGATTTTTCAAGTCATTTTTGTTAGGGGCACTTTTAGGAAATTGGCATAGCTGTGCTTCCTTTGGAGCTAAAAGCACGTCATGTGGAAAAGTTTTGAGAACGTTGGTTGACGGACGCCGGAGAAAGTGAAAATAAATAAATAAATAAATAAATAACTAATAAAAAATTATAAACATGTGCATATTAAAATGGTATACACTCCTGACTAAAGCAAGGGCAGGCGACCATAGAATGGCAATGGTTGCTTTATTTAGAAGCTTACGGTACAATAGCAGTCACCTAAATTGTGTTTTAAGTGCCACTCAGTCTTAACCAACCAACCGTTGTCGACACTTCACTGGTGTTCTGGCCATTCACAAAGTTATCAATATTCTATGCCTGCCATCTGAACTCCCTACAAATGACAGTGTTGAAAGTCACTCATTGACAGAAGTTTTTCAAGTCTGGCTGATAACTTCTCTGTTTGACTTAGCCTTTGCCATTAATTTAACCCACTGCCGTGAGAGCCTCTGAAAATGACAACCTTATGAAAATATTATAAAAACAAAAACTGGCTTCAGTTTCTCTTCATTGTAAAAGCCGCCGTTCTAAAACAGCAAATATCAAAATTTTATCCGCAAACTCAATGCACAGAAGCTAGCGATCACATTTATTTTAGTCAGCGGC
>Ga0209780_1004685_pt1 | contig 10594 bp, 1 predicted proteins | sample WorMetexBAHAMAS2_FD_187384 | JGI IMG/M metagenome (GOLD analysis project Ga0209780, IMG submission 187384) | Marine gutless worms symbiont microbial communities from Max Planck institute for Marine Microbiology, Germany - Inanidrilus exumae... | ecosystem: Host-associated > Annelida > Digestive... | reverse complement strand
CCCCATCAACGCCTTCGGCGTCTCGATTCTCGGCGCCCTTAAGGCGCCTCGAGCTTTGTCTCCCCCACTTATCAGACCAAAGTTACGCCACTGATAAGCACTGAACACATTTCAGCACTGTCGCAAAGACAGCTTCCCGGTAAATTGTTTTTCAGGTTTTTTGGGAACAACAACAGCCAAATCGGCTGCCATAAGCATTGTTTGCTAAGTCTATTCGTTTTAAAACTCTTAAAACCGGCGACGTTCCTGTTGTAACAATGCATCTTATTTTTTTACACACTTTAAAGTGAAAGTCGCCTATTATGTCACGAGATCATAACGTGTCTCTACAATGCAGGAACGGAAGAGCGAAGAGCGAAGACGATTTTCAAACGTAACTGACTGTAAGAAAAACCTCAAACGAAAATTTTCAAACATTAAAAGGTCGAATTCAATTTTATAAGCCGTGTTTAAAAGGTAGTACGACGTTATAGTGACTTCTATCCGGGTTGTGACGTTATATTGGTGTGCAGCAGTAGGCGGGCAGACGGCGGGCAGTACTGGCGGCGAGTTGACCACTGACAACTGTGACCATGTAGCCTATCGAATGGTGGCAATTTTGATGATCTTCAGTCACCTTCAAGGTCATTCCCTACCGCAAGCCTTTCAAGTGTAATTTTTGTAGAGCTGTACAGCAGTTGACAAGATTTCAACTGACATAGCGCGTCGCGCGGTCCGTCTGCGGTAGCTCCGCGGAGCTTCTTGTTTTCCACGTGATTTAAACTAGCGCGTCGATCTCGGTCGTCGTTGTTTGTCCGACGGCAACTCAAATTTGGTGACTACGTAGAGTAATAGCAACTTACTGATTGTCGTTATTGTTTTCAATGTGCCATGAATGGAATGACGGCGCTTAATATGTTGCCGATAGGCGCTACAGTTATGAAAATTGTTTTTTTTGCCCGCCTCTTATTTCTTTTAAGGAGTATATTAAGGAAATTGGCATAGCAGGTTTTCTATTGGGAGTAAAGCCACGCCATCTGGAAAAGTTTCGAGAACATCATTTTGAAGGACGACGGAGAAAGTGCTTTAAAAAGTAGAAAAAAAGCATTGCGTAGTTACGGCGGCCTGAAGTTGTAAGGCGTTGAAATTTGTGAGGATTTTCTGCGTTTCGTTTTGGAAAAGGACCCTTTACGGTAAAATTTTCAAAATTCTGTTCCAAAGGTTTTCATCGCGACACCGATCGACGTTGTTGTGCATGTTCAAATTTCGTAAAATTTGTCCGACGGGAAATCGATGAAATCGTGCGTTATTTACCTGACCAAAAAAAAAACAAAATTTCGCCTCACTCTCAAACTCGCAACTTAGCGGATGACGCCCAAAATCTGTCAGGGCCAGCTCCAACAATGTACCGAGAGTGCTCCAGATTTCATCCAAATCGGTTCACTTTCGGCGGAGTTATAGCCGAATGCGTGAACACCGCCAAATCAATTCGTAAAGTGAATTCGGTCAAACTAAATAAATTCTATGTTGCTAGAAAGCATTAGGCCTATTAGAGATAATTTGGTACACTACACAGAATCATAGTTTCTGGAAATAAAGGTCATGTATAAAGAATTTGTTACAGTTCTTGGACAAGGTCACTGGCTGTATCGATTCTGGAGAGAGTGTATGTCTATTGCTCTTTAGATTTCGCTAGAGCTTTTGATGAAGTTCCTCATGAAAAGATTAATGCATAAATTGCGATCTTGCGAGATACAATGTAGCTGGTAAACTAGCAGCGTTGATTGAAGTATGGCTGAATAAAAGAAAGCAGCGAGAGGCATTGTGTCAGATCGGGTTCCGGTGTTAAGTGGAGTCCCTCGGGGCTCAGTGTTGGGACAATTGCTGTTCCTTGTCTGCGTTCATGATTTAGATTATTTTAAGCAGAATAACAGATGATAATGACAGTGAGAGACTTCGACAAAACTTGTTTAAACTTATATCTTGGGCAGAAAAGTGACAAATGATGTTCAACGTAACATCGTAACATAGCTGCACATTGGTAGGAAAAAGGTAGATGGCCACTATTTTATGAAGTATCAGCTGTTAGAAGTAGTTTAGGAGTATAGTGATCTCCAAAGTTTCTCTGCAGCGTCAGCCTGCATATAAGCTTCTCGCATTCTTGGATTGATAAATCGTACCACTAAGTTTAAATATCCAGATGGTCTAATTTGTCTAATTTGTCTTTACAAGTCTCTAGTTATAGGGCCGTTGACCGCACATTGAACTGTATTGCACCATAGTTTCTCCACTGTCAAAAGCATAATTTCAAATCCTATCCCCCGTAGTTTCACTTCTTCCTCCCGGACTGCCTCCACTGCCTGGACCGTTTCTTCTCAGCTACTCTGTTTTTGATTTAATTTTTTCCTTAATTGTTCGTTTCTGTGCCGTGCGCTAGATTAAGCTGGCCATTCCGTCAGCTTTTGAACACGTTAATCTACCGTATCGTATCGTATAATTAATAGTAAGAATACAAAGGTGGATTACGAAAAATGATTCCGTCATTTCGGTAAAAGACAGTGCATACTGATTTATATATATAGGGCCTAAGCCTAAGACGAAGAATCCGTTTCTGCAACATATCTCAACAGCTAAAAAGAAGACTGCAAAATTTACACATAGATGCCTCATTTCCAAGACCATTCAAGACTACAACAGTACGTGACCCTATCTGGGCCAAGTCAGATGCTTGGGAAGGCCCTAACTGATAAGATAAGTATATACGGCGTATGCCCTGCGGCATCCGGCAGGTAACACAAAATAGAGGCCTATTAATGGTCTGCTATTATAGTCTATAAATGAGACATCTATCCAGTTGTAATCTAGCCTACAAAATTCGAAAAATAGACAACTGCGTTTTACACTTTTGCTCGTGTAGAATCGATTCTTTGTTGACAGCACGGCAAAAATGATTCCAAAAATGACAGGTGCTACACACCTGCAGTGTAATCCACATCTGCAACTCATAAATTAGGCTATTCAACGAAGACGAACAGTCTATACATGAAACACGATCGAGATCGAGGCCTCAGCTTTCAAAGCGCCAACTTCCTATGCCAGGCAGGCTATGGGCCTATTATGCGGTCTATATTAAGCCAGTCTACACATAGGCCTATTCAATTCAAATTTGTATCGGCCTATAGCAGCCTATTTATTGCAAGACTTGCAAGCGACGATGCGCGGGAATTATGAGTTAGCCTAGGCCTATCGACAGTGTGCCTGTGGTTTGAAAAGCGTATAGATAATAGGTTAATCGTGTTGAGTACTGGCCATTGGCTATGCATACGTTGGTAGTGGTTGGTTCACTGACGACAGCCGTTCTGGCAATAGCCAGGAAGGCAGTCAGTCTGATTCACTGACAATAGCCCTTAGCCTACCTTACATGATACATCACAAAGGTAGGGCCTAGGCTACACGATTTCGAATTGCAATAAATGGCTGACAATACTGGATTGCGCGCACATAACTTTAGTCTTTTATTTACCGCACGACGCATATGTATAGAAAGGTATAATAATGAGAAGGCGACATGTCTGCCGTCAGTCTGTCTGTCCATCTGTCAACTCATATTTTATCACTGGTGGATCTAAACTGTAACGTTGGAGGCGGCCAAATCAGCAAAACTAACTTGAATTAGGTTGTTATTGAAAAATTAACACCTCGTTTTAAGTGCAATATTGCCAATTTTTAAAAATAAATCGATAGATCCAGGTTCAACGAACAGTTGTAGGCCTATGCAGTTTCAGGCAAGAACGACCTAACTCGAGTTAGGTCGTTCTTCCACTAAAGGTCTTCAATTGTTTAATTTCGGTGTACCAAAAATTACTGAAATCAGTTGCTGCTTGCTGAAGTTATTTCATCAATAATAAAATGCAAGGTATTAGGGCCGGCCTACCATTTAATTTGGCAAACCATGTATACGGATGTAAAATTTGCTTTAATTAACTGCAGCAAGCTGTAGGCCTACATACAGTAAGCTTACTGCAACGACACCAAACGCAGTTAATAAATCGCATCGGGACTTTTCTGCCTTTGAAATCAACAATTCAGGCCACGCTTCAAACGGAACGCCTGTTCAACCGTTCTTTGCAATAAACGCACATTTACGCACAGAACAGACTGTCACAGAATCACATCTCCACAAGTCACAGGCAGAGAAACCCCAAAAAGAAAAGCCCGTAGTAGGGATATGGGGGGTGGGCCGTGCACATGCACCCACTGCACCCCCTGGCTACGCCTATGCCAGCGCGCAGTTAGGTCGAATTCAGTTTTCGTTTTGCTTCATACATGTATGTTTACTGTGTGTCTTGTTTATTTGTCGTTCTTAAAATCAAGTTATTCGGCCCTTGGCCGCAAAGAATATCAATAAAATATCTGTATCTGTATCTAATTCTGTGAACACCGGCACTAGTCCCAAAAGTTCTGTCCGATTATCGACCTATCTCTGTTACGCCAATTATGTCCCCATTGTCCCGGATAGCAGAGAAGCTTCTTGTCACAATGTACGTGGCTTGACCATGGACAGAGTCAACAGACAACTAAGCTTATTTGGCCGAAGAATCCTAATTGTCTCCATTGAAGCCGACTTCCCTTAACTTTTACTCTGAGACTGCGACCACGTAAATCATATCCACCACCATCATCCAACTCGAAGAGTGCTCGATGTCCAGTACGTTGTCTACCCTATCAATTCCCTTAATTATACGATATACGGTACCTGGATCAGATCTCCTCTCATTCGTCTTTTCACCACAGACGACGTATATAACAATGTCAGTCTTTCTGGATTTCGATAATTAGGTGGATGGATTACGCATATTTATTTCGTGGATTTCGTCACCATTTCGTGGATTTGCGGAGATTTGCGCCCATAGTACAGATACCAAACGATGTTGAAGTCCTGGATTTTCCGGGTCTGCCTAAAAATCGAAATCCACGAAATCCACAAGCTGCTGTGGTAATTGGCAAACGACGCCGGCATCACTTTCAAGTCGCGAACGCGAGCGATCGACTCCATTGCGACAACGTCCCGAAACCGTTGAGTCGGCGCCTGTTTCTCATTGCATGTGCGCAGAGCTGCCGCGAGAGTAGACTCTCAAGAAACGTAACTGCCTTACAACTACACGCCGCCTTTTAATCCTCGCTCCCTATTCGTGTAACGCATTCATGTGCTTATTTCCATTACTGCAGAATTCTAACACATGGTTAGAGACAGATGACATACAGAGTTAATAGCGCGTTTATTGAATATACATTATGTCAATACTATAACAATTGCCTGTTGGTTTGTTGACTACCTTGCCAATGTGGATTTCGTGCAGTTTGTGGATTTCGTGGATTTCGATATTTAGGCAGACCGGGATTTTCCACATGTTAGGTCTATTTTTGTCTTGAGGTTTTCCCAGTGATGGTTTTGTTGGTTTTTAGAGTCGTGGAAGTTATGGTTGCAAAGTATTTGCGTGAGTTTGTTTAATATTATTAAATTTGAAAAAATGTGTTGAAACGCATGCTTAAGCTACGATAAATTAAATAACGGTATCAATATGACGGCTAGCCAGTCTACAGGCCCAAGTCTACTAGTGGAAATGTTCCCTTGTAAGACTGTTGCTTGGATACCTGCCTACCCCAAAGAGAAAGTTAACGAAGGTCGCCAGACGTTTGGGCGACAAATCATTAGGGCGATGAAGGCAGTCCAGTTTTATGCATATATCTTGCTGCGTTGGGTAAAAGGCATAACAGGGATAGTACTGCCTGGCTCATAATAGTTGCCACTCCTTTTGAATGAATGCAGTTCTGAAAATAATATCGTTGGTTTTTGTTACACTTTCGTTTTAACAATAATGGAATTGTGATAATAGAGTAATTTGCTACATTTGTTCAACTGTAACTCAGGTGTAGGTAGTAATATCAGTACGTAAGCCCTGTCGGTCCTTGTGATGCTATTAAAGTGAGTCATGGTTAGTAATCGTCACGTGAACACTGTGATTTACGTGGCAGACACGTGGCAGACACTGACGTGTGCATAGATAATATGAACGAATCAGTCATGCCTGAGCTGTCATTTATAATACTGAGCGAATGAGGATCTCACACGACACATTAATAAATCGTTTTAGTCACCTATTGTGTGTTGATATGCCCACTCACACACTGTTGCACAGTACAGTTTGTGCATGAATGAATGTTGAAATGTCAGTCAATGTAATACACTCCGCCCATCCACTAGCCGGTGTCTTAAATGCTACATCGGCCCATTGAGATGGTGTGGGATATGGACCCAACAACAATGAACATGCAGCAGGTCATCATGTGTGTGATGGTCTGCTGGCAGCGTGTGCTTATATGGTCTTTTTGTTAGTAATATTTAAACACACACTCAACTACCTAGACAAGTAGGTGTATCCAACTGTATTCACTGAAGTATATACAGTATATACAGACAGGTGGCATAAATAAGCACACGCTTTGCTTCTCATGTTCTCTCAGACCATCATTACCTAATTTGCTTTGACATACATCACACTAGCAGTAACGTACACTGAAAGTAATTCGTCTCTCTTGGATGCATCAGGTTTGTAACTCGATTATCAGTTAATCGATAATTGATCGATTGAAGCAATCAGTTAAGAAATGCCATAATCAGTGATCAAAATGCATTCAGGGTACTGCCCAACATGCAGGGACAACGTCGCTGCCCCGAGTCAGTTGACGTTATTCAACCACGGTTGCAGTCATTACTAGGCAGCTGAGTTTTCCCATGCTTGCCGTGCAGGACAAGGTAAATGGCGTGCTGATAGCGACGATGCTTGGTGGAGGGGGTGGATTGTGGGAAGCGTAAGGGAACAAACAACACACTGTCGGATGAGCGCATGTACATAGTCTCACGAATGTGGTCGAATTCGCAGCACTGCATCAACACAACAACTAGGGATGTTAATTCCCAGGAAATCTCATGCCCATGTACTGTTGATCGGCCAATCCCAGGACTTGATCAGAACTGACAACTGATTTTATTAGAACACACTTGCAGCCTTCAAGGGCTGAATTGCTAAATGAAACCAATAGGACCAATAAAGTAGTACAATATATATTAGTAGTTAAAAGGGAAGAAAGAAACGACTAATTCTGGTAGTGTGCCGTCGACGGCGTTAGTGAGGACGCTACTTTAGTTGTGGGCGAGTGGAGTTAGTGACAGATGACGATAAGCAAACATCATCTAGGGCTATGCAAGCTGGTTATTGACGTTCTGACTTTCACAAAACGTAGGCCTAACAGTCCGTAAAGTTACCCATGCAGGACGACTGCAGTGGTCGCGTTGGCATGGCATGACCAATTTCCTTTGTTTCTTCACAGTCAGAAGTGGTCACAGTTCGGTTATTGATTTTTAATCGGTTTTGGAAAAAACAGTGTTTACATCCTTACTTGAATCTGCTAAGGGACGTTGGTGGCCGTGCTTGTGTTATTTAATTTCTGCTTTTGACTAAGTTTGGCATTGAACTGGCTAAGAAATAGTTGCGTGTACATTTTTGCAACTTATGCTGCAATTTTTGCCACTAATGTCCAGCTGAGAGTTCGGACGTGACATATTGTTTGTTTCAGAATTGCTGCAGCTGATAATTTGCCACAGTGGTACATCTGAAGTGTTAAAGAATGACGGCAGCTCCGACAGGTTATCCAGTTGCCATACTTGGTGATCGTATGAATGCGAAATACCAGTGTTGGCAATGTCGACTGCTGCTCAAAAACCCACTTCAGAGCTACTGTGGACATCGCCTCTGCAAAGACTGCATGCTGTATCTTGTCAGGTAGCTTGCCACTCTGATTTCCTGTGTAAGGCAGTATATGCGCTGTTTTTAGTATGTTAATAATCTCTGCATATTTTAATTATCTGTAAGTAGTGATGCCTAATAACTAGGATTAGCAGACGTTTCTGGTTGTGTTTTTATTAACTTCAAATTGAAATGGCTGCGTTAGGGTTGTAAATTGATTATCGGTTAATCGATAATAGGTCAGTTGAATCAGTTGTCGATTATCAAATGCCATAATTGGTAATCAAAATCAGTGTACTGCTCAACATGCGAAGTGACAGTAATTGCCTAGTACGCCAGCATACTGTGGGGTTTCCAACCATCCCATAGTTTGGCATTCGTATGACGTGTCCCAGCTAGGGTCTACCGCAGACGCAAAATGCCCTGTATTTTCATGTACCAATATCTCATATTATACATGCCGTACATACAACATATGACGCAGCACTGACAGGTTATTCAATTGCCATAGTTAGCGATCGTATGAATACGAAATACCAGTGTTAGCAATGTCGACTGCTGCTCAAAAATCCTCTTCAGAGCTACTGTGGACATCGCCTCTGCAAAGACTGTATGCTGTATCTTGTATGTATGTACTTATGTATGTATGCCGTACATACATACATACGTCCGTGCATCACAATAGGTGAATTACCTTGAAGTTGAAGGTAACCTAAATCATTGGAAATCGGCATATGTCACTTTTTATTAGTGGTCTGTGCATATAGTAACAATGTCTCTAGGTTGCATCGTTTCCGAGATATATAGCAAGTTATTAACAGTGATGTTAAGGCTCTGAGGCCAGATTGGCCTCAAGGCCAAAAGTTTTCCCTTGAAGCCCGAACTCGAGACCAGAATTTTGGCCTGGGCCTCAAGGGTTTAACATTGGCCTCGAGCGTTTGGCCTCATTTAACGTCACTGCATCGCTGGCTTTTCGTCGACAGTTGAAAATGTTTCACACCCCACGTGTATTTGGTGCCCCCATTTGGGTGCTACTCCATCGGAATTTCAGCCAGACCTCTGGCATCAGAAAACCAGAATATCATACGGCGTTGTTTGCATGGTGATACATTTAGCTGTTTTGATAGAACGCTGCCTTCAGTAGTGACGGACAGACACAGGGCAGTGCAGCATATGGTCGCACGGGAAAGATAGTGTCATTCACGCATCTGAGAATACATATTTAGAAGTTTCATGTATCCAGATTCCAGATTTTGAGTTAAAATACAGAACATGACTGACCTTGAGCTATGATGATTTACAACCCCATGACTCCCATATTTTCAATTTCCATTGTTGGCAACCCTAGCATATACTATGTTAACTTGCGCTAGCACGTGTGTGCTGGTGACGCCGGCACACACGTGCTATTGCGCAACAGACGCCACTGTGCTAAGCTAAGTCAGTAGTTTAACCAGATTTTCCATTATCATTTATTGTTGATCTGCGACAGTGCGGCTGTAAGTAAACTGTAGACGTCGTCATCCCACTCAGCTGACGTTATTCAACTACGTCATTCAACTAAGATTGCAGTTATTAGGGAAGTATGGTCTTCCGGCACATTGGCCATACAGGACTAGATTTGTATGGCGTGCAGACAGCAACGACGCTTAGCGGGAGGGGACTGGGGGGGAGGAACTTGGATGGCGTGAGAAAACTCAGATCAGCGGCGTTTGTGCAGTCATGGCAGACGGGGAAGGGGAGTGCTGCCGACTACGCAACACCACGGCAACCAAACAATCCATTAATTGTTGGACATATACTGGTTTGAGCATACAATAACCGCTAAAGTGACTTTAACTGTAACTGACCAAGTTACGACACAGTCAACTGGGTTCTAGGTCACTCGCACACTTGTTACCCTAAATATGACACAGTATTCTTTGTATCGCATTGTATGGCAAATTTGGCACTGTTTTATTAGATATTGTATCCCGTCGATCGGTTCCTTTAAGTGCGGTGTTCTTCTGCCTAACCCGTAGTTTTTTTTTCTTTCTAAGTACAATACATATATTAGTAGTTAAAATGGAAGAAAGAAACGACTAATTCTAGATTGCTGTGCCGGCTTAGACGTACGGCGTCGACGATGTGCGTAGGCCTACGCCGTCGACGGCGTGCGTACGCCAAGCGTCTAGCAATTCTAGATTTTTGAGACCGTCCCTCGCGTTCACACGTGTTTGAACGCTGTCGACGGCGATGGCGTGCTATCGCCGTCGACGGCAGTCGTGCGCCGTCGACGGCGTCAGTGAGAATGCTACTTTAGTTGTGGTCTGGCGGAGTTAATGACGGACAACTATAAGCAAACACTATCCAGGCTCGTGCAATCCGGTTATTGACGCTCTGACTTCCAGGAAACGTAGGCCTAACAGTCCTGTTAGCCGGTGATAAATGTTGTGCTACGTATGGAAATGCACTGTGTGACGAACTTGTGAAAATGCACCTGTGATTTAATGTCCTTGCAACGTACAGTTTACATTTTGTTGAGAGTTTTGCCATAGGTCGTGGAAGGAGTTCAAAATATAAGTAGTATCTACGAAATATAAGTAGTATTACTTTGAGATGTTATTATCTGCCCCATAGCTATAGCATAGGCCTATAGCATCGGACAGATAATAAAATCGTTTTGCGTCTGTCCGTGTGTGTGGTGTGTCCGTCTGTTGACACTCTCCCGGTCGCATTTCTTCGTCGATTTTCACCAAATTGGACACAGACGTGTAAACCCCCAAAAGTAAGAACGAGTTCGTTGGGGGTCAATATCGCCCCACCCC
>Ga0209780_1004684_pt1 | contig 10595 bp, 8 predicted proteins | sample WorMetexBAHAMAS2_FD_187384 | JGI IMG/M metagenome (GOLD analysis project Ga0209780, IMG submission 187384) | Marine gutless worms symbiont microbial communities from Max Planck institute for Marine Microbiology, Germany - Inanidrilus exumae... | ecosystem: Host-associated > Annelida > Digestive... | reverse complement strand
GATGTACAGGTTGAATGTGCGAGTCACAGTCTACGGACGACAAACCGTCCCTGATAGGGGCGTGGTAAGGTCATGTGACCCATTAAAATTTTGGGGCGCCAATCATATCACTGGAATGGCTGAACCTAAAGTCGTCAAATTTTGTACACGAGTAGGCTATATCAATTCTAGCAACAGATGACATATCACCCACAAAAAGATGTGGTTATGGTCACGGGACTGTTTTAAAATTTTGTTGTTTACTGTGATGCAGCGCGTCGCGCGGGTTTGTCAGCAACAGCTGAGCTACTTATTAGGTCGACTCCTCGACAGAGTCGACCTAATAAAGCCGGTCTCAGATGTTCGTCCATGCGTCCGTCTGTCCGTACATCCGTCCGTCCACAAAAAGTTTGATCGGTTTCAATGAAATATGGCATGTAGATAGAGGTCGATAAGTGCTGCACTATGGTATGCAGCATGACCCGATCCAAGGTCAAAGTCAAGGTCACGAGCCCTTCAAGTTGGAAACCCGGCCATTTTCAAAAGCTATCTCCTCTGCCATTTACAATGGGACGTGGGAACTAACCACTGATTTACAAACTAGGCACAATATCTAAATTTGTTCGGGCCGGATTTTTTAAAATTTGTCCTAGTTTTTGTGTCACGAGACTTTGAATTTGGCACGGTCCGTCCGTGTGTACGTCAGTCCGTCCACAAAAAGTTTCTTCGATTTTAATGACATTCGGCATGTAGACAGAGGTCTATGGGTGATGCACGATGGTATGCAGTATGACCCCATCCAAGGTCAAGGTCAGGTTACGTTGCGAGTTCTTCAAGGTTGGAAATCCAGCCATTTTTAAAAGCTATCTGGTAATAATAATAACAATAATAATCTTCGTTTATTTTAACTGCAGACAAACCGCTGAGTCAACACAGCACAAACCACGACCTCAATTTTTACATTTTGCGTTGCCTTATGCCACGCAGGGCAGCACTATGTACAGAAGGGTTAAGCACGGCTAAACTGCTGCCACAATACGGCGCTAACCTCGTGAACATTTACCAGATGGCGCGACCTGCATACATCCGATAAGGTACCTTACTATTTAATTTATCGACCCCGAAATGATAAAAGGCTGAGCTGGCCTAGTTGGCTGACCTATAGCGGACGGCTTACCCACATAAGTGGTCACCCGTCAGCTGCAGGTCGAGCGTCGGACAGGAAAAGTTCGCAGGTCAAAGACCGGCGTTCTGACACTGTGCCACGCAGCCAACCAATCTCCTCCGCCATTTACAATGGGAGCTGGCAACTGACCACGGATCCGATTCTTAAACTACGGCACAGTATCTAAATTTGATCGGGTCGGATTTTCGATATTTATTCTAGTTTCTGTGTCACGTGACATTGAACTTGGCAGAAACTTCAGTTGCGAAGAGTCGACCGTCAGTCCCGTACCGGGCTAATTTTTGTTTTTTTTTTAATTTTTCCCCTTATTTTTTTGTTTCTGCATGTGCCGTGCGCTAGATTAGGCTAGCCATCTCGTCAGCGCATGTTAATCTACCGTATCGTATCGTATCGTAAAAGCTATTCAAATGTCGTCAGATCTGGCGACATAAGACGCAACATTTACTGTGGCGCAGAAATGCGTTGACAGTTTTGACACGCTGACGGTCACCTGCTGAGGTGAAGCCGATCCATGCAGACGATGCATAGAGTAGCTTTGGCACGACTATAGATTGCCTTCTTGTCACAAGTAATAAATCTCGTTAGCGACGTATGCTGAAACCCGAATTTTACGTTGGTGGTAAACTTATTGCCTTTGTTAATAAATATGCTCATTTGGGTCACATTATTATATCGGATTACGTAGATGATAAACATGATATTTTATGCAGAAAAAATACGCTGTGTGGCAAGATTAACAATGTAAACTGTTTCTTCTGTCAACAAAATCCTGCAGTGAAGTTGAGATTGATGTGTCGCTACTGTAGCGATCACTATGGTATGTTCTCCGGGACTTGGTCTGTTGGCGCAAAGGACTTAGACGTCCGTGATCTTTTTAGATGGACTCATTCTGTTTGAACCAGCTATATGTGGACTTCTTCCATTTCTGCAGTATATCTCTTTATCCCGATGATATTCTATTAATAGCGCCTACAGTCTCTGGCTATATAGGCTGCTTGCAAAAAGTAATTAATTAACATGATTGGTATGTGTATTAATGTAAGTAAATCCAAGTGTATTCGTTTTGATGCAAGATTTAAGGCGTCGTGTGAGGACTTACTTTCCACTGTTGGTGGTAATATCAAATTGGTTTGACTGCTGTCGCTATTTCGGCGTGTTTTTGTTAGTGGTCGAATGTTCAAATGTAACTTTGATCATGCTAAATTACGTTTCTTTAAATCATTTGATGCTGTATGTGGCAAAGTTGGCCAGCTTAGCCTCCGAGGGGGTTGTTTTAGGTCTACTACGTGCTAAATGTGTGCCAATATTATTGTACGCGACAGAGGCATGCTCGCTGTTGTCTTGCAGCAAACAGTCGCTTGAATTTACTATAACCAGAATTTTCATGAAAATTTTCCAAACTGGTTCTCCCGCGATTGTCAGAGAATGTCAGCTAAATTTTAATTTTGTGCTTATTCAATCACAGATTAATATTCACACAGCTAGATTTCTGCAAAAATGTATTGTAACTGAAAATAGTCGGTATTCGGTTGTTTACGCCAGTCACTGGTGCGAGCTTTATCAATGACTGTCACCTGCACGCCAATCATCTACTGCTGCAGTTCATTGACATCACGGAGCTTTGCTGCATTGTTTTCAGATTTTATAGTCATGGCTTCAGACGTGAGCTATTAAGGCGGTATTCTGTCTTGCGAGATGAATTCTGAGGTCTCACATGCAATAGGCCATTGAAATCGGCAGTAACTGTAATTTTCCAGTTTCACAAGGTAGTGTTGAAACATACTTGAGGTGCTTTTGTGGACAATCTTAATAATTTATGTGTACAAAATTTCCCCATAAATGTCAGTGAAACAATAATGTGAACATCGGTCTACGTTTGCGGAATTCATGATGAAATGTCAAGTGTAGTGTTTTTGAGACACAGTGTACATTGTGTCTCTGTGAGTTAAAAGGTTTCAAATGGCTGGTGATCTTGAAAATCACTCAGTCATTGATAATGACGTTATTAAATAGAACACTGTCACCGTTAAATAGAGCACACAGTATCAAGCTCGGACGAAAATGTACGCTGGCCGCTTAACGTGCTACCCCTGGTAACTGGTGAGTCACGTTGAGCATGCGCCGCAAGCCTATTAAAGTTAGGAAAAAGAAGCCGCGCTCCCTATAAATGTTAGAAAAAAATATGGGACAGACGGACGGACAGACCGACAGACGGACGCCACACCGTTACATTTACGCTTATCACTAGACGCGGCCAGCGTAATCTCCGATCCTAATAGCGTTTTATAGTAGCATGCCCATATCTTAAACTTTTCCAGGATACAGCAACATTATGGCAGAAATCACAGCTTTTTTTATCCACATGCTTTTGTCGCCTCCGTCGAGGATGTCGTTATTGAAATTTCACTAAGATCTTTGATGTGAGAAAACCTGTGTTCCTAGGCTAACGTCCAGCGTTTTCGGCCTTGTGATATAGTTTGCATATATACGGTAGGTGTACGACAAATGTGCCTGTCCTACTCGAGCTCAGACGATTTTATATAATATTGCGATATTGCCATCTTGTCATGTTTTATCGCATTATCACATGACAGATGAAATTATTTTGGCGCTGAATGCTGCAGCTGTACATCATTGATAATGCTCATACGTAATCGATTTGATCTTCGTCACTTTTGCTACGCTTCTGCACAAAAGAGTAAACGGACATTTATCCCCATTTACTTAAGCAACCCCTGTAATATAGCACAAAAGTGTACAATTAATTTACACCGCCATTATGTACTAGCAAAGATATAAATTTAGTTATTGGCCAAAATAATTCTGTTGAAAATGAATTTGATGAAATGGACTTTATCGCAGAAGGTCGTTACATCATACTCATAGGAAGGTCGTCTGGGACAGAACAGTTCTTTGAGTGTTAAAAACACGTCACCGTGAACGTATTAACTGTTTTCTTGGCGTCGAGTTCGCGTGGAATCTCTTTGGTCTATTCTATTTCATTTGTCGACATTAGCTTAGCGAAAATGTTCTAGCGGTATAATGGGGAATTATCGTCCTAGGTCAGTCTAAGTCTGGCACGGCTGAATGTCCTTCGACTCGTTAAGCTAGTTAGTTACGGTAGTTATTTGGAGCCCTTTTCAGCACAAATAATGGCTATATCAGAGAAGAAAGGTCAGGGGCGGAGAGCTATTCATACCCAGTAAAGGAAGGTCAACCATATATTAACCTTAACCTTAACCGCCTTTCTGTTCAACAGCCACCCAAAAAGGGAAAGGGATCGAGAGGCTCATTTAAATTATTACGCTAGCGCCTACAACAGGGGAGACAACTAGTGGTAAGACAAACCTAAATCAAATACGACAAAAATGAGCATGCATTTTAACTAAAAATACATATAACATAAAACCAACACACAAACTAAAGCCAGGTTTAGTCGCCTCCTACAACATCCGGCCTGGAAACGGAGTGGGATTATTCTGGTAGAATGAAAAAGGGATGGAAAAGCAAGAAAATGGATGAAGCGAGTAATGAAGGAAAATGGAACAGTAAAAGATACTAACAGATAGAGTAAAGGTGGGGAAGTGAGGAGGTAAAGGGATAAGGGGGGGGATGGTTGCCCCGGGCCACACGGGACCGATCCATTAAGCATGTGATTCGATAATATTGACAATTCAGCGTGCGTTCAACGCCACCTGGCGATTATGAAGCTATTAGCGTACAGCTCCAACGAACAGATGTCGTAAACAATTCATGCAACCTACGAGGTCTTCTAGGCCTATGTGATGCTCCACTGGAGAATCATAATGTAGGTATCGACACTTTTGTTCTCACTGCTGAATGCAAATGCAACACATCAAAGGTTAAACAGATCGCCGTCAATGGCGGTTTCTGCTCTGCTGAGATGACCAGGCAATGGCCAAAATTTTTTTACGAAAACCGGACCATTGCCAGACCATTTTTAAATAAACACTTACTTACCGTGGTGTGGGAATTCAAAATCCCAGCGGGATCCAGGGGACACTCTCATGTACACAATCTGGCAACTTTAAACCGTACGGACGGACGGACAGACAGACAGACAGAAGAACAGAAAGCGGACACTGGCGTTTATCGTTCTATCGCGCAGCAAAAAATCGGCAACGCGAAATTTGCATTGGAACCAAAGCTTCATTATGTGAAAAGTGCAGCAGTTTCTTTAATGTTCATTATCAGGCGCAGAAAAAAGCTGGCATTGATAGAAAGATACGGTCCTTCCCTATACAGTTTCATAGCCGTCTGCAGTAGAAAGAACGAGCAGGAACAGGAAAGGCTGACGTCTAAAGAAGCAGCACGGATCGCATAACTATGTTTTGTGTGAGTCACTTATTTCGGTCCTGCTGTTGAATAACACGGTAATAAGTAAGTAACAAAACACTAAATACTGTTTCAGTATGAATTGAACCGCATAAATGTCAAAGAAAGATTAAACATGTCGTCTCCTGAACTGTAAGCTTATCTTGTGCCTTTAGTTTTACGTTTATCGCGAGACTTTCCGGTTGTTTCTGAGTCGAATCCATTTTCGTTAGGCCTATTTGCCTAATTGCCTTCATTTATTCCACCAGGAAAATCAAGCTATATCAATCCGTTATTACTTCGCCCCCGTGAGGGGTGCGAAGTAATGCAATCAGTGTGCCTGTATGTCCGTCCGCTCGCATATATCAACAAGAAGCTCAGCTATCGCAGAAGGACCGCGCGACGCACTATCATCATTATCATGTCAGTTGAAATCATGTCATGTACAGCTGTAAAAACACATCTCAAAAGCTTGCAATTAACATATCGTAGGTAATACATGCTACATTTCCCGAGGTATGGGAGCTAGAAAGGTTTCAGATAGCAAAAGTGACCTTTAAAGTTACTCAAGGTCACCAGTATTGGGGGCATTCGATAGGCCACATGCGATTTCCTGTTAATCTTCCATTGCAACTATCTCTCTACGTTGCACCGTTTCTGAGATATTATCAGTTATTTACCCATATTTAAAAAGGTCACCCTAAACACATCTTTTTTCGGGAGTAATCTGTTCTGCATGCATTAGTGCTTTTTAGTATCAATCAGCACAAGAATTGGAAATACCTAGTTTTACTGTTTTACTCATTCCAAACTGGGACAAAAAATAAATACGTCACATGACAAGGGCCACGCCCATTAGGGAATAGCTTGTCATACCAAGACTATAACATTTCATATATCGTACCTGCACATCAAATTTGACTTCTCTAGCTTCAACCTTTCAAGAGATATGGTTGCGTTTCCCAAATTTTGTGTAATCGAGCGAACGACTTCATTGACGATGCCTTAGCATTGCAAAACGTGATAAAACAATATCGACATTGATATTGCAAGAAAATACCGGTACTTTTATAAATTTAACTGCTATTTAGACTTCTTAGTGGGTGTATCGACATTGAAATTACTATTGCCGATGGCTTTGTACACTACTGCTTAAATCCTGCCGTACACATAATATCAACAATATCATGTGAAAGAAACTAGAAAAAGCCAGCACTCACAAGAGTGCAAAGACACATGCCGGCACTGTTTTGACCTTTTAACCGCAAAATAGATTGTTTTTTATAACTCATTGTCAAACATTTGTATGTCATCGTTTTTGAGTTATCGTGCGGAAAAACCGATACACAGACAAACGGTGGTGAACCCCCTGTGATTACCGTCAGCGTAAGTAAGAAAAGACACAAAACATATTTAAAAGTAGTGATATGATTTGACTGTATGTTGTAGCCTGTAAATATTGTCTCTTTCTGTCGAGCTTCGACGACGACGCGATCGCGATAATGTTTGATTAGGAAATGCGAGCTTTGACGACGCTCTAACGAAGACCGTTAGTCCGCCATATTTTGATCAGTCCTAGTAGGCTAGTAGCTGTATTGAGTGTTTTCATATTTAAGCTTCGACCGTGACCGATGGCTATATTCATCAATTTACTCATTGTTACTGTCAAGTCCGTTTGTTCAGTGCTTCGTTTTCGAAGCGAGTCGCTGCAATATCGTTTTGACACAGACCATAAGTCTGAGAGACTGAAAGAATTTCCGCCGTGGCTGGCGCAAATAGAACAAGTCGCTCAGCTGTCAATGCAGGAGTTTATATCTATACTGCGGTTTAACCTCCCCCTCTTAAAGCACCCCCTTGATTCATATGACTGTGATAGTTTCTACAATTTTTACGATTTCTATAATATTTGGTACACGGTGTACTGAGTTAATTTGCAACATAACAGTTATTGATTTACCCACCTTACATACGTACTGGTGCTGCACTACCTTGGGAAACATTAAGTGTTGCAGTGGATTCAGTTCAAAAGGTCTGACAGAGCAAAGTCGCCGGTGGATGCACAAAACAATATGTGCTACCTTTGTCAGTTGGCCTCCGAATAGTCCAGATCTTTATCTTATTGACTGTCGAATGGGACATGATGCAGGATCGTGTGTATCAGACACCAGTTCGAGACGTAACCGATCTGAGACAGCGCTTGATCGACACAATGTCATGAAATAAATTGTCGCAGAGCATTATGGACGATGCTATTGGCAAATGGCGGAAAAGACTTCAGTCTTGTATGCATGAAAAATCGGATATTTTGAACACTTGCTATAGTAATTAAACTTAAACTCGGACTGTTTGTACAAATAAACTGGATGTTGTTTTAGACTGAGCAACTGTAATGTATAAGAAGCCGCGCTCCCTATAAATGTTAGAAAAAAAATAACGATTCTATGGTTGATAGGACTGAAAGTTATAATTGTGCACTTGACTTGTTTCCCAAGGTAGTGTAGCAGCAGTATGTAGGTGAGGTGGGTAAATCAATAACTTATGTTGCAAATTAACTCAGTACATGGTATGCCAAATATTATAAACAGTCAATCAGACAGACACATGTCAATAATCCCCCCCTACCGCGGTGTTAATTGATCTGGTCAATATTTAGTCGATGAGACTTTGGCCCTATACCAGACTGGCGTTCAGTCTAAAGCCGCGTCCACACCGGCAGCAACAGTGTCGAATGCTACAAGTCGAACGATTCTTTCGACAAAGTCGAATGCAGCTTCGACAATGTTGCCTTTTTTGGCAGCAATATCGAACGAAATTTCATCTTTTCGACAGTTGTTGCTGGTGTGGACAGGCCTTTCAGAAATAAAATGACTATCAACAAGGCAAAAACCAAAGAATTGGTATTTTGTAGGCCCCAGTTTACTATATTTGATATGCCTGATCCACTTGATGGAATTGCTCAGGAGCGTTCTGCTAAGCTACTCGGTGTAATTTTTACTGGTAAACTGAGTTTTGAGGATCATGTTGATTTTGTGATGATTGTTTGCTCTCAGCGTGTGTACTTGCGAAGTCAGGGCCTTCCAATACAGCAGTTACATATGCTCTTTGTGGTCTTTATATTGTCCTGTATTATTTACGCACTATTAGTCTGGGGAGGGCACTCAGGGCACTTCAGACAGCTACAAGAACGCCTCGATGCTTCTCTTAAACAGGCTAGAAAGTTTGGTTTTGGCGATGCAAATTATACCATGGCCGAATTACTTGACAAGACAGATGCTGGGTGCTGGGCTTTTTAGGCTTGTACAAAGACCAGAACACTGTCTTTATCATCTTCTACCAGATACTGTCGACAGTCATTCTATGGAGTTGAGACACAGAGGTCACAGTGTTTCCCTCCCTCAGTGTAAATATAGTTTGTATAAAACTCCTTTATTTCACGGTGTCTGTTCGAATATGTTTAGTTTCAGACGGTTGTATATTTCAAGTAATGTTCTGTGCGTTCATGCTTTTTCTGTGATGCTAGCGTTTGTCGAACACAAATAAATGTTTACTTACTTACTTAAATTAAACGTGTTCAGTTTGTTTCGACTTTGTCGAAAGGACGAAATTTCATAAAAAAACTCGTTCTGCATTGTTGCCGTTTTGGCAACAAAGTCGAACGTTGCTTCAAAGTTCGACATCGTTGCTGGTGTGGTCGGGGTTTACGATCAACTTAAATTAATAACCTGCGGCGAAAACGTTTATTACTGGCTGTACTCAGATTCTGGTCTCAGATCCAACTTTATGCAAAATGCTACAAATGTATGCATGCATGTATGTACTTGTATGTACTTAATGCCCAGTTCTTACTAGGATATGCTGAAGTTCTCTGTCTTGTGTTGCTTAGACCTTTTTTTTACTTCGTCTACGGGAGGGTTGTGAAGTATTGCGATCCGCGTGTCTGTATGTCTGTCTGTTTGTCTGTATGTGTATGACTGTTCGCTCGCACATCTCAAAGTCACACGTCCAAACTTCACGAAATTTTCTCTACATGTTGCCTTTGGCCGTGGCTCAGTCCTCCTCTGACAACAATGCAACACGTTATGTACTTCTGGTTTGGGAATGACGTCATGTTTTCACATTAGGGATGCACGGTATACCGGTATCAAAAAATACCTCGGTATTAAAAGTGACGGTATTATATACCGTGGGCTTGCTAAATACTAAACGCAGCATCCTACGTAAATCACTGCATGTGATAGATGAGATCAGCAGAAGGTCATCAGCGTACACTAAAACTCCAACATAAATGCCAGCAACATGACAACCACGTTCAGAGGCGGAAAGTTTACATATAACATCATTAACAGACAGTTATGGGAAAGAGAATCGGCGAGAGCACTGCAGACGATTCGCACGGTTGGATTTTTGCAGAAGTAGTCTACAATCGATAAAGTCACGAAATACCGCGGTATACCGGTATCACGGTATTTTTGAGACGGTATATTATTGTCGGGCATTTCCTAATACCGCGCATCCCTATTTCACATAATGGGCTATGTGGCGCGTGGCTTTAGCAGTATCGGCGTGGGCGCAGTGATGCATCAACTATAGTCATAAATTTCCAACGTATTCGCCAGGGATGCCGCGCTGTTTGACTTTGCCGTCGTATACAATGTCAGCAAATTGTGCATCGGGGGCGTATTTTTATTGGCAAGGTTTAAATATGCATCACATTTATCATAAACTATTTACTGTAATAATAGCATACAATTTGACATTTTAAATCGCAAGGTTATTATTCTGAAACTGCATGACTTCGTCAAATTTTTGTTTGGGCACATGAAACTGGCAGTTATGGGTTGAAGTAACTGTAAAAATAAGTAAAATTTTATTTTAAAATTTCAAGGTATAGGTGAAATATTAGCAAAAAAATCACAAAGGGCTATTGTTTTGGCACGTCCTGCGTAATATGTTCTATGGAACGGAGTTTTGAACGTTATATTAAAATTTGGTAAATTATGACAAACTAATTCCTATCGGATAGCTTCTGTAATTAATCACGGCTTGTACGGTAGTACAAGCTGTTGTAAAAGCGACTAGCCAAAGTAATGGGAAA
>Ga0209780_1004683_pt1 | contig 10595 bp, 6 predicted proteins | sample WorMetexBAHAMAS2_FD_187384 | JGI IMG/M metagenome (GOLD analysis project Ga0209780, IMG submission 187384) | Marine gutless worms symbiont microbial communities from Max Planck institute for Marine Microbiology, Germany - Inanidrilus exumae... | ecosystem: Host-associated > Annelida > Digestive... | reverse complement strand
GTAATTGAGGATTGATATCATTAATACTAAGCATACAGTTAGTATATAGTTTAACGTCATCTGCATACATTTTAACAATGACGTCATCTGACAACACAAATATACAAATATTAAATGTTCTAAAATCTAAGCTACCTACTAACCAGCGACAAGTGGCATGTAAGTGGCGCTACCCGCCCTTTGCCACGTTGATTTTAAATAAATAAGTTAAATAAGCGGTCCGCTCGTACCGGTATTTACCGTTTTCAGAGTGTTTTGCTGTCGGTCGATTTAGCTAGTGTGGATTCATTCATTCACTGGATTGTATTTGTAGCCTGAGGGTGTCTATACTGCACATTCTATTCCGTGTCGTTGTGGGTCGCTGCGTCTAACCGTGTACTGCATTGCGCTATTTATCACAGTATGACACTGCAACGCCGGCAAGTTGTATGCAAGCTCGACATTATGTATAAACAGTCATCAAGAACACGAAGGCCAGCCACCCAACGAGACACAGACCGACCGCTCAATCACCTCATGTGTTTATCTGGTTGAAATAATTTATTACACGGTATATGCTATACGCTGTAACGTCGCCTGTATTGTCTTCTCCATTACCGTACAACGGAGTAGGTCTACATTCTAGCGCCACGGAAGTCTTTTGACATTCTGGCGCTTTACAAATCGGATTATTATTATTATTATTATTCCGTCATCAAGTTCACCGGACGCTACTGACAAATTCTGTCGTATATAGGCCTACCTAGGCCTGTATAATCATATCCGCTCTTAGCCAATGTTGAAACAGTATCCATCAACGGACCGGTGTCGAATATACAAACGATCGGTCGACTCGTTGGATGCCGATGTGATCTTGCCTGCCTGTAAAGCATGGGAACATTTTTTGCGCGTCAGCATACCACAGCTATGCATGCACAGCGCAATGACATTCTGTCCGTCTGTCCGTCTGTCATGTGCTGGTATTGTGTTAAAACGACTGAACTAATCGTCGTGCAATCAACGCTGAATGGAAGCCTGTAGTTTTCTAATGCCAAAGATCTTGGTGAATTTCTACATGCTGGGTAGGAAAAATTGGCGATTTTCTACCGATATCTCGCTATAGTTCAGAAACGGTACAGGACAGGAATATATAGGCCTACCCATAGGCTATAGAATGTTAATAGGAAGTTGGATGTAATGTATCGAATAGTGTCATTTCCAATTACCTTTTGCAATTTCGAACTGATCACATGACCTTACCGGGTTTAGGCCTATACATAAACCATTACAATTAAGTTATAGCTATACGGATGACAAACCGCTTCCTCAAAGGTGTGTGGTCAGCGTCGTGTAGCCTAACCTTTTAAATTTTGATGTCACTATCCTATCTTCGGAACATGTGAAGCTTCAAATAAACTGAGCCATGTAAGTACAAGTCCACTATCCATGCTTGCAAGCATGACATTAGCCCTGATCTGCTTAGGCTAGGACTAAGTATAGGGTAAGCTTAGGCTACAGGCCTATGCAGGCTAATGTTTGCGAGTAGCGAGTAGCGATAGCTATGCCCCTATAAGTTTTTTCTAAGTAGGGCTATTGGTGAAATAAAATAAATATAAAAACGATGATAACAAAGATTATGAATGATATGTAGTAGCAAACTAGATGTCCTAAATAAAGTTGATTTTAGTTTAAAATAAATTTATAGCAGCAAATCATGCTTAGGCTATTGGGCCTAGGCCTATACTTGGCGTATAAAATGGTGGTCAAAATGGACTTTTAAATTGTAATTATGTTAGTAAGCTTATGGTAATCTTCATAACATGTTGATTGTAAGTTTATTATATTTTAACGTATAAAACAGAACTATAAAAGTTGTAAAAAGTATTAGGCCTAACAGTGACGCTGGAACTCGTTAACGCATCACATGTGACGTATGAATTACGTCATAGTTGATCGGGTTGCCATGCCGCTAGTCTGTCAGTCGACGGCGTTTGGTCGAGGTGGTCTGTCAACAGTTCTACATCAATTTTTGTCGAATTTCGCCAGTTTTCTTTGCAACAACAACGATGTCTTGCAAGCCAAACGCGAAGAAAGGTGAGCAGAACTCGGTATCATATCAACTGTAGACTTTGCGAGAAATTTTAAGGCACTCTTTGCTCGTTTAAGAATGCACTATTGAGCTATTGGAAGGCAGCAGCGTTGCGGCGGTCATACGTAACTCATTTGATGACGTCATTAACTTGTTGTCATGGTCTTTGCATAAGACGCTTGATTGCAGCAGTTTTCTGATGATCATTTTTGTTTCGTTTATTTCAGTCACTGCATTATATTTAGTTTATATAATATTCCTCATCAGTCATCAGTAGCTATGACACCCTATGTCTTCGTCGTAATCGTAATGTGTCGCTAACCCTATTCATCCTACTAACCCTCCTAACCGATACAGTATGTCTATAGCGTGCGCCCAATAATCTACAACATCCAAACGTTGATTGCTTTGCATAATTTTTTAGTACCACTGCAATGTGCCGTATCAGAGAAACGCTGATCGTCCCACTAGCCTCTAACAGTCGACAAAACCTTCAACGTCATTACCACAAAAGCCTTTGTGTATAATGATGTACGCCTACATCTAAGGTTATGCCACTGACGTTTAGGCCTATTAGTAAACAATAAAGCAAGTCTACGATACACTACGTGGACGCAATTTATGGGGAGGTACGACTTTACCGGGATAAATCCACGTCAAACTTATATATTCGTAAACCTCTGTCGACATACATTACAGAATGCACTCGCATGCCATCAGATTCATTTCGCGTTATGAGGCGAGCTGTTACCAGAAAAACCCTGGCAAAATTCGGGACAAGCTAATTGTGGTACTCTATATTTCGGTTAGCCACTGTCTGTTGTATGGTATGTGAAAGAGCGGGATCAGTGTTATCCCGATTACACCCTCGGGAAAACGTTATAACAGTAAAATGTACAAGAAACTCATCAGGAGATGAGATAGCGAACGTGAACCACTGAACCTTTTACGACGATATCGCACATGCACTTCAAAATATCAAAAAAGAACCTACTTCGTTTAGCAAATTAAACCATAGCTAGGCAAGTAGGCTACTGCGATACGACACGATACGGTAGATTAACGTGCACTCAAAAGCTGACGAGATGGCCAGCTTAATCTAGCGTACGGCCCAGAAACGAAAAAAATAAAGAAAAAAGAAAAAACGGAGTAGCTTAGAAGAAACGGTCCAGGCAATAGTCCGTGGAGGCAGTCTGGGAGGAAGAAGTGAAACTAAGGGTGGTAGGATTTGTGAAAGTGGGTTTTAAGCCGGGAGTGAAAGAGCGAGGGAGTTATAGATGTACGCAGTGGTGAAAAAGAAAAGGAAAAAAATGACGGGTGAAGTAATAGGTGAGTCCAGTCGGAAATGGAGGAACTGGTACCACAATGAGGTTGACGAAGAGATAAAGGGAGTTGATTCCAGAGACAAGTTGAAGCATAACGAATGGAGTGATCAGTTATTTTAGAAAGGATGATGAAGGTGGCCGAGCAAGTAACGACGGATGAAGAGCGAGTACTGCGAGGACGTTGAGCAGAGATGAGGTTATGAAGGTACGGAGGTTGGGTAATTGTGAGAGCTTTGTAGGTAAGTGAGAGAAGCCTGTATTCGATGCGTTCAGTGATTCTGAGCCAGCGGAGAGAGCGTGGGCGTGGATCTCGCTGTAGTAGAATCGTACCTATGTGGAAGTTATCGCTGTTGCATGCCGTGACGACAGCAAGTGTTGTGCAATTATTCATACTGCAAGTTGCCGATGTGATTGTGATGTACAGCGACTACAAGCAAAAGTGTCAAGCGCACCGATGGTAGACCGAAACGCAACTGCAACTCCTTCTGTTTTTTCGTACGCCACAGAGCCGGGTCCATCAAATCTTTCAACCCGGTAAGAATGTAACGCTAAATAAATAAAATTATTCAAAAACGTTATAGTATATAAGCTGGTTCGAATTGCATTCTATTGTGAACGTGTATGTCATGAACATGTGGATCGAAACCTATACTGAAACTGTTGATTTTGCTTCTCTGTTTAATTTTAGGCCTAACTGTCCATTAGGAAAGCTGATTTATTTAAATATTGCATTGTGATTTTTTTCTGTATGTTATATGTTTTGTGCACAATGTATCCAAAAGCAAGACACGATTTTGAACATAAGTAAGTGGGTAAATGTAGACAGATTTTCAAAAATCCAAATAAAATGTCTATGGATAACAGAGATTTTAACCTCAGCTCAACTGTGTCATGGTTACTACTATTAAACGTAAATAGGAAGTCATAGGCTACCTATCATTTGCCGTGATCGCCCATTTCACTCAATCACCGGAAAGGACCGAAATGTCATCGGCAGAGGGGCACGTCGTTTCAATGTCGTCGGGGCGATATTGCTTATTGCACATACCACGTCATGAAAAAGAATAAGATGAAGATTCGCCTTGCATGGGAGCTCATCCTCTTTGCGATGTTGCGAGGTTAAACCTAATTAAGTCAGCATACGACCTGCTGTTTCTTCCTTAGCAGTGGCCAAAACCACCGCCAGTACTCAGTGCGCCTACTCACGGACAGACGGCCAGGCTGTTGGCCTGGGTGGCTGATCCCGCTAAACGGTCACCCATCTCAATACTAACCGGGCTCGTCGTAGAGTAACTTTTTTCGTTAATATGATAATGCCATTATCACTAAACCAAACCGCCTCACGCGTATAGGCTTAGTAGAACGCTGATAGTCTACTCTGAATGCTGGATTGCTGTAGGAGAACATGAAGGTAATGCGTGCTGAGTGGGATCAGATGGACGCCAGACAGAGGGCGCCATACGAATGCGCTGCTAACGCTGATGCCAACCGCTACATTCGTCAGGTAGGCCTATACGCTACATAATGCATAGATGTAAAAACGTTTTTTATTTATGTCACGTTATTTACGTTTTTGACGTGTTTTATAATTCAATTTTGCCGACGCTTTTTACATTTTAAAACGCTGTCACCGTTGCATGCACGTATTAAAAATTACACGTGAAGCATGTCGGAAAAACGGCATCGAAATAATTTATAAATAATATTAGGCCTACGGTATTTTTCTTGTGTGAGTTAATTAACGTGAATAGCCATAATAATAGCTACAGGCTACTGCATAATTATGTTTCGTAGTTTGAGTTATCGTGTACTAGACATGTTAGACGTTAGGCGTGTGAGTTTAAAATAGGTAACGTTTTATGCATCTTTTAGGCCCTACTGAAGTTTTTTTAGAATTTTGTCACGTTTTTACATTTTTCAAGTTTTAAAATTTTTATTTCAACGTTTTTAAAGATCTGCGACAGAATGTGCTTGCCGCAGTGAAGCGACTGCACCGTACAAACTCACGAGACCTATGTGAGTTATTTTACAGTCGTCGAACTTAACGTACGACGCACCTGGTTTGTTGTATTAAGTAAGTTGGATTCGAGTGGAGGTGTTGTACTGCTCTTTGATCATGTGATTGTGGCATGGTCTAATGAAAACAAAATTGTCATCATTATCATTATCATCATTATCACGGTCGTCATCATCGTCACCAACGCTAGTAACAGCATCAGCAAAATCAGACGGTGTTGAGGTAGCTTCATTCAATCTCGCTCGATCACTTCTACCGATCGACATCCTACTGAGAACAGATCGGCGATGTCGCTGCTTGTGTGTCGGTGTATAGAAAAAGCAGTGGGAGAGCACTCGGCTGAAGAGACCGGCCAACGCTTACGTCAAGTTCATTCAGGACTTCATGGCAAAGAACTCGGCCAACTACGACAACGTCTGCGACGCCGTGTCTGCCGGTAAATGACGATCATCATACGGCCGCACGTGTGTGTGCTACAGAACCAACGACGTCCTTATCGTTGACGTGTCGGCGGGGGAGCGAATGGGAGAGGTGATCTCACCACTCACCCGTCTCCATCCCGAGATCACCGCAAATTCGTTAAGAAATTTTTCGTCTAGAGGGTGTCCACATAGATAATTCAGATGACTCTACAGTAGTTCTGTTTGCTTCTTCCTTTAATGCATCCTATCTGCTAGTAAAGTGTCAGTTGCAGTGCACTTTTGGAGTTTTGTAAAGAGTGCAGAAACAGATATTTCACTCCGGTTAATATTAATAAGGACAGGCATTGTAATGTTGATTTTTAAGCCTTTCTCAATACTGGTCTACCACTTACACGTAACACGGACTGTCTTCAGGTCAATTTTGGGCTTTCTTAATTTTTCTTAATTATGAACTATTATTTTTATACAACCAAAAACCATATTTGGTTTACTGACATTTCGACCTAGCTCCTATGTGAGGTCTTCACGTCGATAAACGTCGATATACAAATATGAAATAAGTAACTATAATTCATATTTCTAAATTTTTCGTTTTTGAATTAGGGTCATCTGTTGTAACTGAACAGACAGATATATGTACAGACAGAATAACGTGCCTCATGGAGTACAGGCCTGCTAAACTAAACTACTGTTTTCGCTATTGGTGTGCGTATACCCTATGTTTGTGTGCTGTGGTCTCCGATGTGGCAAGGTGCTGCCCAGTGGAAGGCAATGAGTGACGGACAGAAGGCACCGTGGAAGAAACTGGCCAGCGACGCCAGCAAGCAGTACGCCGCCAAGAAACTGACAATGGCCAAAGCCAAGCCAGCCGTGGCCAAGGCCAAGGCCAAACCCGGTGCGGCCAAGGCGAAACTGAGCGCTGGTAAGGCCAAAGCCAAGCCGAAGGTGGCCAAGCCGAGGACCATCAAGGCGGCTGCCAAGTCGACCAGTAGCAAGGTTGCTGGCACCCGCAAGTCACTGAAACTGATCACGAAGACCAAGGTTTGTTCTTGCACCAAGAATGTTCAGTCCAGTTCCGTACTATCTCTAAAGCAATCAAGTTATAAGATTGTAAAAATCTATGAAAATCTTAACTTTATAACTTAGGATAATCTTAAGATAAACTTATGAAAAACTTATGATAAACTTAAGATTTTTCCTAAGATTTTTCGTAAATCAGGGCCCAGGCCCGGATTACGGTTGTCTTAGGCCCTATAGCAGTGCACAGCCGTAGGCCTATAGGCCCCTCCGTCTCTAACCTGTCGCCCTCTACGCAATGCTGGATTGTTTGTTTTAGTGACTCACAGTATACTGTCTGGTCATTACGTGAAATTGATGCTTCAGTGCAAAAAAGTCGACAGTTTAGTGCTTAGACCTACAATGCCTAAAACATTAGTGATTGATTGACTAACGCATGTTCAAAATATTTTGCAGCCATCTTTCATTGGCCCCTTCGACGTCGTAGGCCTTAGGCATTTGCCTACAATGCCTCTGCCATAATCTGGCCCTGATCAAGATAGCTAAACAGCAATGTCTTCGGTCGTCTTAAGTGTCCACTGAGACATCAGTTGATGGCAGTGCTGCAGCATTGCAGGTAGACTACCGGTATTCCACGTAGAAAGTTCACAAACGGCGTAACTCGATCGCCGTAAGATGTACAGCCCTGAAGACTACTCGCTAAAGACGGTAAAGTTAAATCGTAGTGAACATGAATAAGTTGACGATGGCTGTGTGTTGTGTTTAATCGCAGAGCAACAAGACCAAGTAGACGTTGCTCTCACTGCGCGACCGTCAACATCCATCCATCAACATTTCACACCTGGTTAAGAAGTTAGCACGTTCGTTAGTTTCTGTTTATTTGCTAAATTCTAGACTTGAAGGAGGCTGAGCTGTGTGTGAGCTCTGAAAGGAAGTATCAAATTTATACACTATAAGACAGGCTATTAAAATGTTAATTGGTCGGCCTAATCTGTCAGTCAGTTTTGATTAATCCTGATGCAAATAAACGTGTTCGTAAGTATTTGTAATAAAATCATATTTGGTTTTTCGAAGTTTAGTTTACTGCTTTTCTGCTTTTGTTTGTTTTTCTGTCTGTTTTTCACTCGCTTCGTTCATATTTGCGTTGATTTCTATGTCTTCGTCTCCCGACATTGTCAGCGAAGGCATTATGTTTTCGGGCTGTCCGTCCACCGCGTTCGTTCGTTCGACCGGACAGACCTTGTTGCCACGATATCTCATGAGCGGCTTGAGCAATCTCGATGAAACTTACAGGAAATGTTCATCAGCTGCTACTGATGACCTGATTAATTCTGGAGGTCAAAGGTCAAGGTTACAGCAGGCCGTCGAGCTGGCGAAGACATCCACGTTGTCGCTGGGGCGTCGAAGTCCAATAATGTAACACTCTTATGTTTTCCTGTCAAATAAAAATGGTCATCTTAAAGACAATAATGTGTGCAAAACAAAAAAATTAAATACAAAAGAGAAGTTTATGTGCCATTAATTTAGCCACCCACGTAACGGCATAAGGTAGTTAATTATAGGCCTAATATTTTCTTGAAGCACCAATGCCAAATAGTTAGAAGTTAATCGAGAAAAAATTTAATTGATCATATTTTAACGACTTAGTAAACTTTTAAAGTTTATATTTCAGTTGGTACATGGTATTGTCGACGTGTGTGTGTCACTGTGTCATTAACAGTAACTATCGCGATACATCTGACGGCCATCTCCGCTGACTGATTCGTTCCGACTACTACTTCGTGTTTCTCTTGCAACGACACGTCTCTCCCACGTCCGTATATTCCATCGTGTCGACTGCCGGACTGATGCCACATCTGCAAACCATGTCGCTGTTATCGATCAGCACTATCTATACACTGTACTGTTATTTGCCTTACCACGTGGCACGGAACACCAACAGACATTAGAGCCACTGTGTTATTACTAACGTTCTTTCTACATTTATTCCAACTTATAAGCTTATCTAACAGTAATACACGCGGATCTGCCATGCAGTTTTTTGACAAGTGCTACCGTTTTAGCTGCTCATTTTTACGTAATGTCGTATTTTATCTGCCGGTCGACTGACAGACTGGACCAGTTCGCTATTTCTTGCATTGTATTTTGATCTTTTCTCATGCAATATTTTTGTTTTATTTTTATCGCGCGTCAGCGTAGCATGGGTATGCAGGAGTGCAACACTGATATAGCAATGCTGTCCATTTCTTCGCCCCATGTGTCTGTCACAAACATATTTACACAGAAACACTAATATATGGCTTATTGAATGGCGCCGATCAGTGACCTTCAGTGACCCTGAGGTCATTTCAATTGCTTTTTTGAAACAGTTCTAACTAAAGGAGGATTATGCCAGACACGTTAGTAGGTCTATATGGGAGAAGGAACTGGGATGGGAGATGAACGGAAATTAGGCATAGGAAAAGGGTCGATCCATGCCTGCATGATGGGCTGGGTCCGCCTATGTAACCAAACATCAGACTGTCAGCTATATGAAGACGAAGTGAGCAGCCACGGCAGCAGATATTCGCCAGAAAACAAGCAAACATTTAAACCTTCACTGTAGCTTATAACAATAAACGATATGTTAGGCCAATTAGTGTGGTGGAACTATAAGCAGCTTGTGTGGACCAAAACACATCAGCTGTATAGGCCTACTACCGGTTCGACATTATGTCATGTTGACACATGGTCTCTGGGCATGTAGGGGGACGTATGTGGCTGCATTGTGTGAAAACATGACATTCACAAAACCTCTGCACTGTGTTGACGGCAATAATTAGGTCCGCGCATAAAAATTTCCTGCATGCATATTCTTCAAGCTGTTAAGACGAATTAGTCGAATTTAAGGCTTGAACGATGGTGTGAAAATAACGACGGCGATACTACAGGTGAAGTCATTAGCAGAAAAGCATCGTTTGGACTTTGGAGACGTTCGATGTAATGGCCTCGTGGGTGACTCAGCCCAGCGGAAAATGTCAGCAGCAGCAGATACGGAAACAGCAGGAAATTCAGGCTGCTAGTGAATTCGACTAAAAATAGTGAGTTATTCGCTACGTTTACCAACGGATTGGCGTTTTCTTTCTTAGACAACTGCCATCTTGCTTTGTTTCTACAGTACAAAAATAGCTAGGCTGTGGTAGTTTATAGGCCTACATTACTCGCGTCAGTTATTGCGGCATTTCGTGCCCTTGTCTTATGAATCAGCTGATTAGCCTACCGTAGAATTAGCTTAACAAAATAGTCACTGTACACTGAGCGCCGCGCGGTCCCTCTGCAACACCTGAGCCTGTTGTTTTGAAGTTGGCTATATGTACGTGACTGCCTGCGATCATGAGAAGTCTATTTCCGAATCCAAAAATGCAGTTTCGAGAGCGGAAGACAATAATTATCCACGGTCAGCTATCTCAGCGCTTGCCGAGCTCTTACAAACGTTATTTTTTTCCGTTATTCGGGCGATGTCAAATCGCTCTGACTGCCAAAAATTTTTTCTTCTGTGACTCTTCTACCCATATTATTCGTTACCGTACTATTTTCATATAACAGTAAGTAAGTTTATTAAAATTGAAGCATAAAAAACAATGCTAGATATCAAAAACCTAAACATAGGACATACAATCAAAGTTCGAACACATACAAATAAAAACACAAATACAACTAAACTGTAGAAAAGCAAATCAAATGAAATAATCGGTTCATAATATTAT
>Ga0209780_1004682_pt1 | contig 10597 bp, 5 predicted proteins | sample WorMetexBAHAMAS2_FD_187384 | JGI IMG/M metagenome (GOLD analysis project Ga0209780, IMG submission 187384) | Marine gutless worms symbiont microbial communities from Max Planck institute for Marine Microbiology, Germany - Inanidrilus exumae... | ecosystem: Host-associated > Annelida > Digestive... | reverse complement strand
TATATATATCAACGGACGATTTGGTTACTCGTATTTCTGTCCGGAAGTAGTTTTGTAAAACCGGAAATAGTCACGAACATGCAGAATCCCGAATCCTGTCCCGATGTGCTATCTCGTTAACTCGGAGTATTCGTAGAGGTCTGGAATGCCAGAATATTAACGGCGCTGAAGTAATGACCGGTTGGTCAGACGACCACACAGGTAGCGAATGCGGTGTACTGGCAAGGTGTTTCGATAATTCCGGTGAGTTATGTATCTGCGAACGTGGACCGCGAGGTAAACTGCACCAGATAAGCTCTCCCACGACGACGGATAGAAGACATTGGTGATTGGTTGTTCTGCCGCATGTGGCCACGTGGATTGCTGAACACACCTGTTGGTCTAGGCCCATACACCACCTGTTCTTGTCAAAAGTAGCTTATGTCGGGTGCGCGCAGAAATAGTCAAAAGTGAGCGAGCGGCGACCGCTTTGGTTTTGCGAGGTAGAAGAAAGTCTACTGTAGTTGCACGGTAAAGGATACGGCAGCTATCTGCTGCTGCTGTGGGGCGGTTGTAGCCAGTTCTGAACGGACTGTTGCTAACAGGTGAAATAACCTGCTATAGTACTTCTCAGTTCGAAACATACTGGTGTTGGAAGCATATTCGAATTAGAGATATGTGCAGGACTGTCGGCAGCCTTCAGTATAGTGGAGGCAAACCGTTACCTTAGACTAGTAAGCAGACGACGAGACATGATTACGGTCGTCAATGAACTGATTAAACGAGTACAAACAGTCTGACAAAATGTACAGCTTTAAACATCATGATCAATCTATAACAAGGTGTCGCCCTAAAGTGACGTAACAGTACTGGCCCGCCGTGCAGTGTCGGCCGCCCGACCGCCCACGTGCCCGGCGGCCGACCAGCCCGCACGCCGGCAGCGTTACAGACAACGAAAGACGCCGACTGACGACAGCGTGCAAAACAATACTGGCGCATTAGGCGGGCCAGTAGCAGGATAGGTCTATGTCCACATATACAAGCAATTTAATTCTGATCGTATTCCCACTTGCATGTAAAGCAGACTAGCAGAGAATAAGATCGGAGAAATATTTGTATCACTAACTCACAAATACATTTTCATTACAATTTTCACGAAATGTGTGGAAGCCGTATTTGTAGAAGCCCAAGCTGATCCATTCCTGAATCCGGCCCAATGAACTGGTATACTACAGGTTCGTTGGTTTCATCGATTCGAGATGAATGGAAAAGACTTTTAAGAATTATGAATACTTTAAATTTCAGTTTTTTAATTCAGCTTTTTCGTCGTCTGCCTGGCTGTTGTGATGTTAGCCTCGGCATATATTTTGACGAAATAACAACAGACTACCGGCCACCAGGTATGCCAGTTTATGTTGAAAAAAGCAAAGTATACACATGTTTTATGCGTTGACGAAGAAACACGTAGACAAAGTTTTGCTTTATCTCGCATAATCGGTCGGCACTTAAAAACATACTTATATATTCTTTGTTTTTCTCCACACAAGATTGAATTGTATAATAAATATGTGTAATTGCCTATTAAAATTGCAGATTTTTGTAGCTTAAAGTGTCACAACATCACAGGCAGACAATGTCGTGTGCAATGCATGCATGTCGGAAATGATGCAAGATATATAGACGTTATTACGTCTTTTTTGTTGCGTGTTTTTTGTACACTGTCTATTTCTGTCTGTGCTATACCATCTCTTGGTGAATAAAAGATTTGTATTACTACAGACTATTAATAAATGAACTATCCAATAGAGCCATTTTCGATCGATGACCTTAGGTAACCTTAACGTTCATTTACCTATCGCAAGCCGTTATAAGTGCGGCTTTTTATATACAGTTGCACAGTACTTGAAAAGAGTTCAACTAACAAAGCGTCGCGCGGTTTCTCGGCGACAGCTGATCCTCTGTTCCGATTACTCACGCAGCCGGAGGGAGACATCATTGCGGCACTCGTGGATAATATATTACTTCGGTCGGCGGAAGCTGCAGATGACTTTGAACAGTTGCGACAGAGAGAGATCAGAGGGCACGGCAAACATTCATCGGTCAGTCACTACATCCGTTAAGCTGCTTGACTCATCGCACTGTTGCTATGACAGCTGCGGACGCTGATGTTCATCCCCCATCCTCATCTCACGGCGCCAGCTTAATCCACTTTAGCTCAGTGTTCCCAAAAATAGCTACACTAGTTCAGGGATTTCACCGTTTTCGCGCCAGGCTGGCTAACGGACGGTACGGACCGTTTTTAGTTTTTTTTTACTTTCTGGCACCCTGGCGTTCGGGATTCCTCATTTTCGAATTCTGCGCAAAATGGGTTAAATCGACTTTCTCTTGTCTGCCGCGGTGCGTGCGTTCTCTGTCGCTCCGTCGCTATCGACAGATGTCAGCTATTAACCGAAGATTGTTTTAATTCCCGGCCCATTAGCTGAGGCGGCAGGAAGGCGCCCGTCAGTGCGCCCGTCAGTGCGCGAGGGGTCGACATAAAACGCAGGACAGGAAAGCGATGGATCTGATTGCACACGGTGGAAAATGGACGTCACAAAAACGACATCGTGGTGTAAAAAGGACGCACAAATACGTCGTCATACAGTAAAACGTAAATCGATATTATAAGCAGAAGTACATATGCAGTACAGTAGTCATACCTCAGCGTAATATCTTCTCAGAAAAAATGTAACTCATTTTCGTTATAATTACCGTACATAGGTCAATGTCAGAAGTTGGGCAGGTAAAACTGTGTGATTTCATGTTTACACATGCAATACCTGAGTGCCATAGAGATGAGCAGCTTATAATAAAGCGCTATGCGTGTGAGGCTTAATTTACTTTACTTTAATTTTACTGGTACTGAAACAGACAGTTTCATGTTATGATGGTCCGGCAAAGTGACCAGTAGTGGATCAAGGATAGCAAAGAATCGACAAAATGTGCGCAAAAGTGGGAATGCCCATGGCGGGGGGGGGGGGCAATCGCTAAGGAAAGGAAAGGAAAGGAAAGGAAGAGTATTTGTATAGCGCCTTTTATATACTATGTATATCTCAAAGCGCTCAGGCATGGATCACTCAGTTTTACCTGCAAATACACCATGCCTGCCTTTCCTTCGTAAGCGTTCACCAGATGGCGCTACCGCTAACTGAGGTAAGAGACATCCAATTGCAGCTTACTGACCCCGAAGGGATGAAATGCTGAGTTGGCCTGGTAGGTTGACCTATAGCGGACGGTTAACCCACATATGCGCCTCTGAATCTCCGGACTTTATGGCACTATATAAATTAGTTTTTAACCTAACTTTAACTTATAAGTGGTCACCCGTCAGCTACAGGTCGAGCGCAGGACAGAGAAAGTTCACCGGCCAAAGAACGACGTTCTACCACTGTGCCACGCAACCCACAGCTACAGCGGAGTGTCCGTCCCGCATTTTCCCATCCTGCGTTTTCAGCGTCCCTTGCACGCGGATACTGGCCGGCACAGCCGTGTCCGAGACAGGCAGTGTCCGGAGGGCGTGGTCCATGCCGCCGACTTATCCGTGTCGGATGAATCACTTGGATGAATCCGCTCCCCAGTCTTCGGGAGATGGAAAAAATCGTATTACCGGGCGCAGGCGTGAAAATAGGTGACGACGTTATCTCAACGCGTTCGGTGATTCCCGCCGGATATCGAATACCCGAACGGAAATCGATACAACGTCCCATCACTACGGCTAACCTCATATGAATTCAATCTTTCCAGAGGAATGGTATCGTGTGCTGAAGATCAAGATGCTAGTGAAATCCAATGCCAGCTGCTGAAGCTTTAAGCGACTCAGTAGATGAATCTCTCCGTCATGAGTTAGCCTACTCACCAGCGCCGAAACGTTCGGCGAATTACAATAATCTACGCCACAGATGTCCGTTGAAAGCTGCTGAGAGTACATGGGCATAATTTAGGGAACATCGGATAGGCATACCTCTACTTTTAGAGTGAGGGTTTCACGTCACAAATTTTGAAAACAAAAAATCGGTGTAAAACCGGCATTTAAGTAATAACAGTTTACTTTTGTTCATTACATTTTTCGAACATTTTGAACGTTACGTTATGCGGGGATTCGGTGATAGAGACAACGCGCTTTTGGTCCAAGGTTTTAAACCTTTTTTTTGCAAGAATTCTTTTCCACCATACCCTACGTGTGTGCCGAATTCTTGTGCTGTCACACGAAATTTTATACCGGTAATATAACGCAAGCAAAATGCGAACGGCTGTTTATTACCGACAAATAATTACATTAAACAACAGTTGTTGGGCTTTGCATTGTCCGTTTATACAATACAAAATCTATTAAAAATCACTTGCAGCTGTAGTAGTCAAAAATAAGTGGTCAAAGAGTTTTGATAAAAGGCCTCATCGCAGGGTGTGGATTTTTCACAAGGGACAATGTAATGTGACACCGACCAGTCGACTGCCGTAGTCCCGCTGTTATGCCGTTATTGAGGATTGAATTATTCCCTTTTGCTGCGTACACCTCAGCAGTAACGAGATTCCAAATGCTTTTCAACGAGTCGGACAACCTTGTCATTTCCCGCGGCGAGATCTCGACCTCACCTACATGATTCCTTGAGCCCAAACGGCATCTCGATCGGTTTAGCCATTTTTACACAGCAAATCTGTGTGACCGACACACGGGCACAGAGACAGACAAACATATAGACCACGCTACGTGAGACAACCCGCAACCGTAGCAACAGGTCGCATCATTGCACTGCGAGCAGGCGGCCTGGTCCGGAGATACAGCGTATGTGCGCTGACGTAGGCGGTACGTATGGAAGAGTGGTCTGAGTTGATGTGTCTTTAAATGTCTTTTAAACGTAGGCAAGCTATACGGCATGGTCGAATACGAGCAGCACGCAGCTAAAGAGTTCCAGATGGTGAGTGAAGACGCGCAGCTTATAAAGCACCTCCAGCCAGTTCGATGGCCTCGATGACCAATCATCAATGTCGTACAGCGAACGACGACCGCGCACGCGGATTTAAGGGTGGGGGCAACCGAGATATGCCCCCAACATGGCCAAAAGTCGGCCTTTTCCGACGCATTACTAAACTGGTAGTTTTAGGTTAACTATAAAATATACTCAGTGAGCCCTGCCAATGGCTGTTGGACCACTTCTTGGTAGTCTTAAGCACACAAGTTTATTTGGTGGTCGGGCTCCGCCCACACCCGCTGGGGAAGAGCTCTCTTGACACCGTGGTATGGGGTACAAGTAATGGGATGGGCCAGGGGGCTTGAGCTCCCACACCACTTGCAGGCCCCCACCATCCAGCTATACAGCTCCCTTATCGCCTTACGTCAATGTCCAGATCATGATAACTACGCGTTATTGTTGTCGAAATGATTGATTGTCAGATATTTCTCACAGTTTGAATGAAAAATTAAAAGCAATGTTTTCGGAAATTTAAAAAAGTAAAACACTGAAGCATTTAAGAAAACTGACAATTATTACTGGTTAATATTTAATATTAAAATAGTATGATAATAATTAATTCACGGACACAATCACTGCGCGACATCGGAATTCGCATATTTCTACCATTGGATGGGTAGGATTTCCACGCCCTTTCAAAAGTAACTTAACCCCTGGGATGGGGTCGAGAATGGGGCAGATGAAAATGGATAACCTTCCAACATTATGGACTAGATTCGCCTATGGATGACGGTAGGCCTATATCATATGTCGTGAGAGAGAACTATAGTTGAGTTGCGTAAGATATTCTGTTTCGTAATCCAATCAACACGTCCACGCTACGTGCGTGCGTGTGAGGCACCGATAGACGTGAACTCAGATGCCTTTGATGTGCTTCAGCAGCAGACGCACGTAGTGATGCCTCGGGGAGTTTTTGTATGCCGTCCAGCGTGCATGCTCTCGTGATAAATCAAAATCAGCGGCAGGGCCGGGAGACTTCCTGAAAATGTACGGGTCGGGACACATTAAAACGGCAGGCGCAAAAAAATTATATTTGTATGTCTGTCCTCTTTGTTGTCGGGCCGAAATGTACACTGGCCGCGTCGCATACTGCTCCCTGGTGAGTCAAGGTGGGTATGCCGACGAGACGGACAGACGGACGGACAGACGTCAAACCGTTACATTACGCTTTCCTCTATGGATGCGGCCAGTGTATAATGATCACGGCTTCTTGTTTGACAGAAATAAACACGTGTTTTATTTGTTTACGATAAACCATTGTAACATTTTATAAAGCTATGATAATTTTACAGCCGATCTAGTAACGGTGAAGAAAAATCAAAGATATACGGATAATATTCGGACAAAAATTCATAAAATAATGAATCACAATGCGTCTGCAATAACAAAGTTCGCAGTTGAGTTCAGAATATTGTGGGTAAAACTGATGTGGTAAGGATTTCATAAAATAACTAGATGGCTGTATTGTGTGGAATGCCCACAATACACTATTCGGCTCGAAGGGCTCGGCTATCTGTGCACAAGCTGTTTACTTCCTGCATTCGACGAGGCCTAGTGTTACGTAACTCAATAGTCGATGGTGATTGGCTGCCTGCGACTGAGCGATGTCAGCGTTATCTGACGTGTTGTCAACCCGCGTCGGACGTCGCAGAAAATTTGGGGAGGTTTCTTGTACGGAGTCTACATTCCAGGGGAATGACTTTGAATTGACTCCAACGGTAGAAATGGAAACTAAAAATCCAGTGTAGGGTTATTTGGGTAGTGAATTTCCGGCGATCTGTAATCATTGCGGAGTTATGGCGGCCTGAAGTCGTAAGACGTTAAAAAATTTTGAAAATTTTTTGTTTTTTTTTGAAAAAACGACCCTTTACGGTAAATTTTCAAAACGTTGTTCCGAAAGTTTTCATCGCGACACCGATCGACGTGTTGCATTCAAAATTTCGTGAAATTTGGCCCACGGGAAATCGGCGAAATTTTGAGCCGAATAATAACACAAAATCAGACAAATCGCTACATAAGTTTTGTGAATAAACTTAAAATACGGAGCCCCATGTAATAAAAAGTGAATAAATAAACAAGAGGTCCATCATAATGGGGACCAACTAGGACCAACTTGAATAATATCTCTGACAATAACAACAATTTTGGGTTTGACGCCTTCCTTTCACTAGTATTTTTGTGGAGACCTCAAAATATTCGGCCGTTCAGCGTAAAAATTGGAGGGAGTCACGTTTTCATTCGATTCCGAGTTCGCCCCGATGTAGATTATATATTCTGGCCTTGTAAATTATTGCTTTTTAAATCTTCTTCGCTTCCAGCGCGTAGAACTTTATATACTCAGTAGTCGGTAAGCAAATTAAAGTGTGCTGGTGCTGTACTCTTGGTAGATCGTAGGCGGGAGGCTTGTCTCTTCTCATAGACCTTTGAGTCTGCAGGTGTGAGACAAGTGAAGCCTGTAACGCATGGCTAAGGCGATGTTAGACCAGCGGTTACCTTCCCAGCCGCAGAGCGCCATCGCTTATCGACTGGTACCAAATTATTCTGCTTGGTGACAGAGGCACAAGGGTGCGAAGAACTTGCCCAGAATTGTTACGGAGTGGCGCCCCTACGGGAAGCCGGTGAGAACGGTGACCTATTGAATTGTAAGTCCCACGGCCACACCATGCGCCGCCAGGCACCGTGTATACTCGGTACGGTGCTCCAAAAAAACTAAACCTGCAATATGGACGTTATCGCGCGGCATGCACTGCAAATCGCCGGCGTGTCACGCACGATTCATGGTTCATCACTCCGCCTCATCCTCTCCTGCCTGCCTCAGCAGTTGGTCCCGCTTTTAGAGCTGGGCGATTTTAATCTATTCGTTTCATGAATTGTTCTTAGTTCACTAACGATTAACGCGTACGTTTTAAAGTGGTACGAATATGCATTGTAATGCAATGTATGGTTATATAGTGTGCTACAGTAGTTAAAGAATTGGGTAGTATTTACAGGGTGATCCAAAAAAACTTTAACTGTCGACATCTTTAAAACGCCTCAACCAATTTGCAATTATTTTGGCAACTTCAATGCCGTTTCGTCCTGAACACATCTATTAACTCTATGAGTGGGTTGCTGCTGACAGAGTAACCAAACACATAACTTAGACTGCCTTACAAGCAGACTTCGTCCCCTCTCCTCTGGGCTGTGGATTGCTCAACCAACGCCCGGTATTGACTAGGACTAAAAAAGGTTAAAGTTCTCCCGTATTCGTTACCGAGCGTTGGGCCCGGAGCTGATCCCGGTGTACAGGCAGTCAGCCCGCAGGTGACTTGAAGCCATCCATCCGGCGGTAGGCTGCCATTACTTTCCGCCAGGCCTGCGGTTACCTTCCCAGCCGAAGAGCGTCACCCATCGGCCGGTACCAAATTATACTGCTTGGTGACAGAGGCACATGCGTGTGAGCAGCTTGCCCATGGCTGTTACCTGGAAGCGGACCGGCCGAGATTCGAACCCGCGACCTTTAGGATCGCGAGCGAACGCTCTACCGTTAAGCCACATGCCACTGACTAGGACTACACGCCACGCTAGTAAATAACTGGAAAGCAGTTTGGACCAACTATGGACGTCCAACATGTGGAGGCAGTCGCAAATGTCCGCCCCGCCTATACAATAATTATAATGCGGCCGCTTTTAATAATAATATTTGAAATAGTGCGAAATCACTGTACTTAACACTTAATTTACTAGCTTACAATCAGTCTACTGCTTGACATACGGCTCTGTACACGACATTCGGTTCCCTCTCATTCGATCGCTATCGATTCGAATGGTATGAATTTTCCCGCCAAATCGCGCAGCCCTTCTGTACCTACAGGAGGCGTCGCTGCGAAGAACCTCATGCGTCCAGCAGAGTTCGACGTGCTTCTCATGTGCTCTCTCTCTCTCATCCTGTGCCTTCAGGCTGCTGCTGCGGCTAGCGGCTGATGTTGTGATTCAGCGCCTGTCGGCGCCCAACCCTGCCAACTAGCGCGCCGTTAAGCATCATTGGCTAGGTTGCCTGCCAGCTGTCGGCACAAATATACCTCTGCGCTTGCTTTTTATTCCGCTCTCAGACGCGCTGTGTGGCGCATCGGTAGTCCGTCGTACCGGCCGAGTCGTCTACAAAACCGATTGAAAAAATAACCGATAATCGATCACCGGTTTGTGAGCTGTGCAGACCGAAATACGTGCTCGGCTTCGAATCGACACGTTACCGAGAAAATAGTTACGGAACAAGGGACCGTACACGCGGTCAAGCGGTCGCCAGCCAAGACAGAGTGGTCAGTTTCGAGTTCACGACCGTCTTTTGGTAGCCGGTGTACTTCCGGTCCCGTCCGGGTCAGTTTCTCGCCAGCTGCTGCAGCCCAACTTGTGGCGCGAGGTCGTTACAGGCGGACACCTGACTCGGGGTCACGTCGTATCTTGGTGTCCAGTATCCCCTCCCTGACGTCACTTACGTGGATGCGCGTTGCCGACGATCAAAGGACGAGGCCGCTATCAGATCTCCTAGAAGTGTCCGAGGAAGCTCTGTCGCACCTGCGTTGTCGGCTGTTTCAGCAGGACACGATAGTTTGTCGTCCGCAGAAGACGTCTGGCATCCATTGTACATCTCCGCTGAGTTGTGTTGGCCGGTACACAGCCGGTTGTAATTTACGGAGGAGGTCCAGGCGATCAGACGATCGAGTCACTCGGACTGCAGGGCCTCGCCTGCTCTGCTGCGGACGCTGAGTTATCAACGACATCATCATGTCTGCCGCCATCACTTCGTGGCGTCTCCTCATTACAACTTTCTTCTGTGCCTGGTTGATAGTGAATGCCGCGAGGGACCGAAACGGTAAGTAACTGTATACATGATATAACAATTATTCTAGGCTCAGTTCGCCGAACCGATCGTAACTGTGGCATAGTTGCTAGATTTAGTTCGGCGAAGCTGGCATGATCATTTTGATGAAATATGTCTGCAAACACATGCAGCAGGTGGTTAGATTCTCACGTTCCTAAGAATTTTAAACGTTTTTCCAAGTCTTCCTTAGGTTTCATGAGTTTAGAATGTTCTCAAGTCGACTCTCTAAACCTTTTATTGTGTTTTTTAAACAAAATTTATTGTGGTAAATTTTTTTAGATTTTAAAACAAAATTTTAAGGGTATGCTTACGTTCGACCTTTGATTGTCGAACCGCAGATGTAAACGTAGAACTAAGTTAGTAATCATAGCCTATCAATTGTCTTTTAATCATCAGCTGTTACCTGTTATCTGTTCGCCGAAGTGACCGTATGAATACTCATATGTTCAAGTCGTCGGACTCGAACTGACCCTAGCACTAGCCGAATATAATCAATCGAGTCAGTGTTCATCGCCCCACTAGATATACGTAATTGGTTGTGTGGCACAGTGGTAGAACGTCGGTCTTCGGCCGGCGTACTTTCTCTGTCCTGCGCTCGACCTGTAGCTGACGGGTGACCACTTAATGTGGGTAAACCGTCCGCTATGGGTCAACCAACCAGGCCAACTCAGCCTTTCATCCCTTCGGGGTCGATAGATGAGTAGTAAGCTGCAATTAGATGTCTCTTACCTCAGTTAGAGGTGGCGCC
>Ga0209780_1004681_pt1 | contig 10597 bp, 6 predicted proteins | sample WorMetexBAHAMAS2_FD_187384 | JGI IMG/M metagenome (GOLD analysis project Ga0209780, IMG submission 187384) | Marine gutless worms symbiont microbial communities from Max Planck institute for Marine Microbiology, Germany - Inanidrilus exumae... | ecosystem: Host-associated > Annelida > Digestive... | reverse complement strand
TACGATAGCCCAGGGACTCTAGTTTTCTGATGCCAAAATTCGTTGGTGGGGGACGCCCCTTTCCCCTTTAAAATATTCGTTCAAAGTGACCCACCCCCTTTAAAACAGCGAAAAACGAAAGTAGTTAAACGAAGTAGGTTCTCTTTTTTAGTATTATGAAGTACATACGCGCCATATCGTCGTAAAAAGTTGACGTTTGCTATCTCATCTCCTGATGAGTTTTTTTAAAAATAAACTGACAAACCAAACACGCTACTTAACGAGCACGCCCAATCGCCCATTGAAGTAGGTCTAGGCTTTTGAGCGCACGTTAATCTACCGTATTGTATCGTATTCTGTAAATAGAATACGATCATCGTGGGCTGCACGTACGTAAGACATTTTTTACAAACTGACAGCGAATAGCACGTACGAAAAATTGCAGAATTTGCAGCTGATATGTCGAACATTTAAAAATCTTAGATGGCGGACGGCCGCCATCTTGAAAAAGCGAAAAATGTAGTATTAATGGACATTATTAATAGCCTACTCAAAACTCGTAATAAAACAGCAAATATAAATGTAAAAAACTGCAGTTTATAGACACTGTTAGCGGCGACGGATCGAAGACCGCAAAAATTATAAAAAGGCAATGTTAACCACACTAACATTGACATTCAGGCTATGTTAGTGTGATTAAAATTGCCTTTTTTATGATTTTTGCGATTTTTGATCCGTCGCCGTTAACAATGTGTATAAACTGCATTTTTTACATTTATGACACAAAAGACTGCTTGAGTGCATGCATACATACCTGAAGAAAGATTGTGATACCTGTAAACAGTCTTACCTGACTTTTATGTATTTTGTTAGTATATTTTGCAAAATATATTAATTATATTTTTGTGTTGTTAGTTCTTCTATTTATGTTAAGTGATGATACACTTAGAATGTGGTGGCATATTTTTAGACGTTTCTTGTGCAGGTAATTCCTCATCACAGTAGTAAAAGAATGAGTAACATTGCAAACAGTTGATGAAGTCATCACAAAATGTGAAGTTTGGCTTAGTTTTCTAGCTTGCCAGTTTTAGATGTACCCATTTTCAGATGTACCCATTATGAGCCTCACAAGTCACGTCCCATGTTCATCTGGTAAAAAATGGCCAATAAAATAGTTGTATGATGTATTCATGTGTGTGCTTGTGTATAGAAACTGACGAAGTGTTTATATGTTGGCAGAAGGCATGCTGCATTCTGGAGGTAGCTCGTCAATGACTGTCGTGGCTGAGGCACATCATGGTGATGGTGAGGGTGGTGAGCTCAACCCTAACTGTGACATGAATGGACAAGATGATGATGATGATGATGACGTTGATGATGATAGTGGTGTTGCTGATGATGGTGATGGTGTTGCTGATGGTGGTGATGATGGTACTGTCAACAGTGACTTAGACGAATGCTGTGATGCTAACATCGACAGTTGTGGTATGATACGTATAATAGTAATAGTATTAGTATAATTATAATTTATAATAGTATAATTAGTATCGTAGTATAATTGAGATACGTGTTTGTGTGTTGGTAATTTTCAGCTCATGTTCCGCAGTGCAAGAGGTTGCATGTAGAGAATGTGATGAGTTGGCACCACATTAGACACTAACTGCATATTAAGTTGCTGTTGGGTGTCAAGTGTGTGCAATAAGAAACCAGGAGAAGATTCGCTAACACCAGGAGAGTTAGTAACTTTGTGACTGGAGTTTGATAGTAGGCTTCTCCACAGTTTTTACCTGTGCGACGCTATGCTAGCGTGGTATTGGCTGTCATTTGTCCGTCTGTCTGTCATAAGTCAGAGTTTTACCAAAATGGCTAAATGTAGGATCACACAAACAATGCTGCACAGTAGCCCACGGACTCTTAGTTTTACGACACGAAAGGTCTGATGGGATCACACACAACAGGGAGACCTGCCCTCGTGGCCGAGTGGTTAGCGCACTCGGCTGCCATGTGCAGTAGAGTGTGATGTGCTCAGTGTTAAAGTTGCGTTTGCGTCCGTCCTTGGACATGCGAAAAGCTTGCATGTGCGCTTGCGTCCGCATCTGTGCATCTCTGGCCATTTATTATCAGCTACACCTGTAACAAAACACAAAGGAAATGTGCGTTAAAACCGTGATTACTGCACGATAAAAATAATTGCACGATTAACGTGATTGAAAAATTAATTGCTCAACAGCCCTAGTTCTACATTATTGGACTGACAATGGTGTTGAAAGTTGATAGCATATGATGCACTCATTATTTATGTGAATGTTGGTTGATTGTATCCACTTGCAGCTGCTACATTTACTTAGTTGACAGTCATTCAGTATTGCTCATGTATGTGTCTTGTTCTTTGTAACAGATGCTCATTCATTCAAGAAAAGGAAGAAAGGAGCAGAGTTAAAAGCTGATATAGATGAAGGCTTAACTGTGTTCATTAGGTAACATAGATTACATACTTACAGGGTTGCCCAAAACTAGGCCATTTAGTTTTCTTGTCTGCAGTGTATTTACTTCAGACAAAATGAGCATCTGTCATAATATATATGTATTAAGTATCAGTCATTCCAGTCAAAACAATGTTTGTTTGACAATTTGACATGTCTGTTACTTGCTGCAGTGATTAACGTTAATCAAGCCTCTTCTGTCGCTCCATTGGTTAGAATGTTGGCAATTATTGTGTAATTTCCAAAGCTGATGGTCGCCTGCTCTTGTGTAGTTTTGACCTCGGCAACATCATGTAGGAGGTTTTACATAAAATAGAGGTTATCATTTACTTATTCAAAATCTTAACTGTTTACGTCACAATCATCAGCACGTTCGTTCGTTCTTTGCGGGCTGGGGTCCAGCTTACTCGAAACCCTAGCGCTGAGACCATATAGCGGTCCAGTGCGCTTGCCCAGGGAGAGGAAGGGAATTGGTAGGTGTGTGCGATGTGTGTTAGCGACGTGCGGGGAAGGCAGGTTAAGTAGGAGTGAGCAGCTTGTCGGGTTTTCTATAGCGTGCCCTTTCTAGGCGTGGCCTACTGTCTGGCTTAGCCTTGACTGGCGATGTGTATTATGCCGGCGTGGCAGGCAGACTTGACACTGCTAGATCAAGGTGCCTGCAACAGTCACAGTTTATAGAGGACACCTTTGAACCCTCTTTTTCCTGCCCGGGATTATCTCCCTGTTCATCATGTACATAGGAAATTTCTATAAGTCTTTGGTAGGCGGACGTGCCCGGGCTGAGTCGAACCCCGGTCACTGAGCGCGTCACGCTCTACTGCACACGGCGGCTGAGTGCGTTAATCACTTGGCCATGACGGCAGGTATGCCATCTGCGCATACTGAAATGTGAATAAGTATGGGCAAGAATTCGAATTAGAAAGTACACTTGTATAGCCAATTAAACGAAAAGAGAATCGCCTCTAATGCGCTGAATGCGTAATCTACTCGAATAAAAACGTCTTGATGGCTATAGATGTCGATTTCCGCACATTTTCAGCAAGTAAGTTCCAGGCGTGAGGGCCTGCATACGAAAATGCGCGTCGGCCGTAGTTTGACATGTTGTAAAGATGAAAGTATAGAAGTCCTCAGCTTGCAGAGCGGAGTTGGCGGCGACCAGCGACGTCCGCGACTGGCACACAAAGCTCGGAGAGGTAGGCCTACTGCGGTGCCAAGCCGTGCAGGCACTTATACACCGTCACGCACAGTTTAAAGGAGACGCGTTGCGAACGTTCAACCAGTGCAGTTCGTCGTGGAGGATGTGCGTCAAACCCCGGTCGAACTTCCGAGTACCAGTGATGACTCGAGCGAGGACCCGCTGCAGCTTGTCAGTTGTAGTTCTCAGCACATTCGCGAGCAGTGCGCTGCTTATACTCTAGTGCTGTGCTGCCAAACAATAAGTACAGATTGCTTTCAGAGCTGCCCACAGGCTAGCGCTCTGATGGCATCACAGTAATATCAAACAGATGGCCATGTTTGACAGTTAATGTATTCTGTATCTTTCCACATCAAATTTCACCTGGATCAGTGCATTGTTTCAGGTCTGCAGGGTCAGGAAACTTCAAATTTGTATGATTTTGGAATATTTGGGGATTGCCCATACCAACTTTTCACCTATTGGAGTGAAATTTGGCACACGACTGTGAACCTGTGGTTCTAATCATACCACTGAAACTAAACCTAACTTTAACGGTAATTAACTCTGCTTACCCCAATCTTAATTTTTAGCGTTATTCAATGACAAAAATTACATGTATTCCATAAACGTTGCACAGCACTTTCACAACAATGCCATGCCCGGTTGTATTTCCTGAGGAGCAGTATTGCATATTGGGTTCCAGACATCTAGACACAGCCTTTACTGCTAGACAATGGCATTAACTTATAACCAATATGCTGATATTAACCGATGAGCTGTTGCTTTAAGTAGTAACATCACAGTGTTAATACAACTAACAGTTAAATAAAACTCGCCTTTACAGTTAACTTCATATGAAATCTTAACCGTATAACCCGATAAATATTTGACAATTTTTGTTGTTTTTTTTGTTCTATGCACGAAAAGTTTGGAATTATTGCAAGGTCATTACTTTGTAAACAGTATTTCTGAACAAATTTTGAATTACTGTGAAATGCACAAATGTACCTCGATCATTATTCCCTGAAAGGGGCGTGGTCACTGTCACGTGACCTCTTTAATTTTTGGAAAATAAGCGATAATATCGCGAAAACGGTACGAGATAGTCTCATAGTTTCTGTTAAATTTGAATAGGAAGTCGTATGCGCTCTATCGAATGGTTATGTTGCCGATGACCTTGGGTGACCCCTAAGTACGTTAAACCACATCAATTTCTACATTTTGCATTCCCTGATGCATCTTCGTAATTGGCGATCGCACAGACTGCCGCGCTGCAATTGCCGCTGGCCTATTGGGTGGCCGTTCCTTATGGCACCGCCCCTCTGAGCCAGGCTGTCATCTTGATTGACGCGCCGCGGTTTTAGTTAGCTGATGTCAGGTTATATAAACACGGGTAGTCCCATCCAATGCGTCGCCATTTTGCGCCCAAAACGTTAACAGCTGCTAGCCTACTACATCTGTTTGACCGTGTTAGTTTTGTCTGGAACTAAAATCATTAACTTTTAATGCATTTTCCACAAACACGACTGGCAGATTTATTGTGTTCTAACGAGTGGTCATCAGAGTGTCAAGTGTTAAAATTAACTGTAATTTACTGTCACGGTCACATTAATAGAAAAACCCTGCATGATCTTTACGCACGGTTGGCTACAATTTTTTCCGTTAGTCGTGATGCAGCGCGACGCGCGTGTTTGTCAGCGACAGCTGAGCTGCTTGTAAATTTTTAGTCCCCCTTGGGGCGTGGTCAGGTCACCTGACCCATTACAAAATTTTGGGGGCTCCAATCATATCACTGGAACGGTTGAACCTAAAGTCGTCAAATTTTTTTACACGAGTAGGCAATATCAATTCTATGAAACAGGATGATATATCACCAAATCACCAACAAAAGGGCGTGGTTATGGTCACGTGACTGTTTTAAAATTTTGCCGTTAGTCGTGATGGGTCAGGTGACCTGACCACGCCCCTACCAGGGACAGTTTGTCGTCCGTATGCTGTGACTTTCACATTCAACCTTTACATCAAATTTGTAGTCTTTGCGATAGCCAATTACGAAGATGCACAAGGCAATGCAAAATGTAGAAATTGAGGTGGTTTAACGTGCTTAGGGGTCACCCAAGGTCATCGGCAACATAACCATTCGATAGAACGCATACGACTTCCTATTCGAATTTAATAGAAACTATGAGGCTATCTTGTACCGTTTTCGAGATATTATCGCTTATTTTCCAAAAATTAAAGAGGTCACGTGACAGTGACCACGCCCCTTTCAGGGACAGTTTGTCGTCCGAAGGCTGGGACTTGCTATGATCAACATACACACCATATTTGAAGTCTCTAGCTTAAGCCGTTCCAGACATCTCAGGGGGGTTTGTCAGCGACAGCTGAGCTACTTGTGCTGATTGTCATTGGCACGTTTCTGTCTGATATTAGATTTGTAATGGTGAAATAAAGAAGAAACATCGGTTAAACACAAGCTCGCTTTTTCTGCTTCATAGAACAGGCGATCTAATTATGTCCTAGCCAGTCTGCAAAACATCTTTGGCATGTTCAGTGTTCATTGACTCAAATACGAAGCTGTTGCAATGTGTTTCCACTGCATTGTTGGAAACCCTTAATCATTCTTCCCTTGTCATTTCTCATTATCTGCTGGTAGTGTTTCATCTTCTTCATCAATGATGACGTCATATAGAATACTGATCTTTCTTTACCTTCACCTCAGTCACCACTCACGTCAGTTATTAATTACACGTAAAATCATGCACAGTGTTAACCATTATAGTCCCTCTTAATGAAGGGGTGCTTATTATACATGTGAACTAATCCTACCAATTTCCAATGAGGCCACAGTTCACCATGAAGTACACTTACATCACTGGCTTAGTTGCTGTCTGACAGCACGCGCAGATAAGTTACAACTGCCACAGTGGCCCATTTGACGTTATATTAACCGTGAAACTTAACAGTTGCTGTCAGCACCCCTACCACAGATGACCATGGCTAATAAGAGTTTGATAGGATACCAGTAGATGGAACCAGCAATTGTGATGCCCGTGATGGTGGCAGTTGGGCAAGTAATGCCCTGTTTATCCGAGATCGCAATGACTGAAAGTATGGAAGCCTATTGTGCAAGTGAAGTTCAATTTTCCGTTCAAATTCGGGCCTAAAGTTGGTCTTCATGTTATACAAGGGTGTGTATTGTACTTGAAATTTTACGGTAAACTATGTTTGTTTATTAGTGTCACTGTAAGAATTGTGCATTATTTCCTGCCATATAATTAGTGCCTCTAATCAGTTGTGTACTTTTTACATAACTTATAAGATGTTTGAATGTGTTGACAGAAATTTGTCATTTGAGACTGATGAAGATCATCTTGCTACATTTATGTCACAGTTCGGTGACATCATCTACTGCCGTCTTGTTCTGGATCCCACTACAGAGCATTCAAAAGGTGTAATGTTTTATGTGTAGCATGTAACTACACTGCTTGTGCAAATTGAAAGTATAAGGATTTTAAATTTTTGTGACTGATAGTGAGATATAAATCTTACTAACAGTCACACTTGTATAATAGTAGTTTGAGGTTGAATTGAGCATTCATAGTGTGCAATTAGGCCTACTGCTTGTGTGGAGCACTGAGAGTTGATAGCGTGGTGTCACATCTGCGGTGGCATGGAGTTGTGCAGTTTTCTTGCCGAAATATTAACTCTGCCTATGTGCAATGTTTGTTTTTGCTTTTAGTCCAGTGCTGAATATGCTGCAGTGTAAGGCCAATATGCAGGACAATCTGTGTTAGCTGGCACTCCCAGTTAAGAGTTGGAAGATTTTGTTGGAGCAAACATTTGCTGCCTGCATTCCCTAGCTGATGGCAACTAGTGCATTCTGGTTAGGGAGAAAACGCTAGAGTTCCCCTCCGCATGTGTACCTACACTGTCTCCACACTGTTTTTTCCAGTATAATAAGACTGAAATTAAGTGTTAGTATTCCACACGATTGTGTGGAATTGACTTCCTGCATGTTTGTTTCTTCTGACTAAGATACGATGTAGTCTGCTAACAGGTATTTGTTTGTAGAGTACTGAACCCCTTTCACAATATTTTTGGGAGTCTAGGTTCTTAAAAATAATGGTACCCTTACAAAAAAAATTAGGACTTTGCTGTTTTTTGGTATTTCGTTACATAACAGATGATAAAAGTGCCACTGCCAAAATGTTTTTGTGATGTTGAGCATATAGCAATTCGTAGCAGTAACTGGTCATTACCAAGCAGGGTGATGTTCTTTGAGCTTACGAGTAACATGTCTATCTTGCCAAACACCTTTAGTTTCATATTCTGTAGTACACTTGATGAACAACTTTAGAGGAACATAAGTGTAATGTCTCATATACACTGTGTCTCCAAAAAATAACGTGCTTGACTTTTGATGATAACGTCATAAAATGTAGACAGATTTACCAAATTCTTTCAATGACAGATTCCCAAGGAAATTCTCCATGAAACTGTTACAAGGCCTTCTACCTTTCTATAACTGTGTGGCTACATTACCTTGGGAAATTCTAAAATTTAAAATAACGACTGAACTTTACTCATACCATCAAAATTAATCTGTTTTACTTCAGACTTAACAACTTAATAATATTTAGATAATCATCGATACAGAAATATGTCGTTAATGATTTACCTAATTTTTGTGAAATATATGAAGCACAGAATTCAGATAATGCAAGAACGTTTGGAATATGATTAAATGACAAACTCCATGAAGTTTATGCAACAAACGACTTTACAATTGTCACAAGGTGACAGTAGTGTTTGTAACTAATACCTACTGCACCTCCACCTACCTGATAACTATATTGACAACTGAAGTTTATGATACATGTTTTTGTTGCGAATGTTGGATACTGGATAGGAACTGCATTTGTCAAATTTCGGAGAAAAGAATGTGTTGACAAGTGTTTAGAAGCTGCAGCAGACAGTTGCAAGGTAAGCATTATATGACTAATGTTGACTATTAGTTGAGAATAAACATAGGTCTTGTGTTATGCCTGACTGCCTTCTGACAGTTAATAATGTACTCCATATGTTTGTACGATAAAGCAAGGAGTGAGCAAGGACTCAGTAATTTGCTCTGAGCTCTGACCAATGAGCAAGAAAGACTGTTTGTTTTCACCGCTGCAGATGATGTACACTTTGAGTGACTTAACACATTATACAGTGTGTCTCAGAAGAATGAGACACTTGACTTTTGATCATGATTGTGGCAAATGTAGTCTAATTTTCAAACTTATTTCACTGGGAGATTTTCATGTAAAGTATATATCTGTGATAGAGACTTCTACTTCACCTCAATTGTGTTTCTGTACTACCTTGCAAAATTAGAAATTACCACCAGACATTTATTTCTGCCACTACCACTTTCATTGGTGTTGGGTCCTTCCTTGTAGTAGTTGCTGATATTGCAGTCTGTTAAAATCTTCAAGTTTTTTACTTTTACCTGGCAGATTTTGGGTGTGATCCGCTCAGTAGCGACAGTTTAAGAGGGAGGTGAAATTTTGGTTTTTGGTCCGGTGAATTACGCACGATTTCCGATTTCCTGTCGAAAATTTTTTACAACATTTTAACACAACAACGTCGGCTGCCTCTCAAGCTGCAATATTTGCCTCGAATACATTTGACTCGAATAAGAAAAGTAGTTTAAAACGTCGTAAGCTTTTGATACTGGAAATAAATTATTGTCATTGTCCATCATTTATACAGAGTATAAATTGTAATTTTATTGAGGCTGTTGAATAAGCAGTTGTTAGCAAGTATTAGCAGTTGATGGGACAGCTGGCTGTTGAGCAGTTTGCAGTCCTGTCAGAATGTTGCATGTATTGGCAGAGAAAACTGTGTTGATGTGACTTATGTGACAAGGATGATGGAGGAGGTTTAGTCATCGACAGTCGACGTCTGATCATCTGCCGAGCTCTGTCACGTGATGCAGTGCGGTGCGTTGCATCACAGAAAAAGATGGACATGACGAAAGTGACAACGGACTCGCGCAACTTGCACTTAGTCCGTGAGAGCTGTATGTCATCTTGTGTCATCTGTCTCAGTAACATGATGAAATGAAATGGTCAGTTACATCGTTTGCCACATATGACGGAACGAAAAGCATGGTGATTTTCAAACTTATTTCACTGGGAGATTTTCATGGAAAGTATATGTTTGTGATACAGACTTCTACTTCACCTCAGTTGTGTTTCTGCACTACCTTGCAAAATTAGAAATTACCAACAAACATTTATTTCTGCCACTACCACCTCCATTGATGTTGGGTCATATGGTATCACCCTGATTATAGGCTCAGAGAGCCTATATTGCAATCACTTTGATAGGCTGTGGAAGGGCTTTTTTGGCTAGAACTCCCTGAAAGCTGAACCAATTGGAACAAAACTCGGAATATAAATGAGGAACAACAGAATGGCATCACACAAAAAACTGGGGGAACTTGTCCCAGCAATTGCAGCAAACTGTTGTTTCTGAGACAAACCGGAAGTAGATTACCGATTTTAGAGGTGTGCAAAATGCCCATTTTCAGTTTCACGATTGTGGTGAACATATTTTCCCACAGATCGTCACAAAAACCCAAATTGAGGTATAACTAATCAACGTTGACTTTGTACTCGGTGGTCAACGAAACTGGAAATAGAATTCGGATTTTAGAGAGGTGCAAATTTTGGTTTCAGTATCTATTTCATCCGGTCTAGAACGATTACGTATGCAATTCTTTACCATTTTCGCAAATGTGGTTGGCTAGGCATCTGCCTAGGCCTATTGTTTCTGAGACAAACCGGAAGTAGACATACAATTTTAGAGGTGTGGAAATTCCGATTTTGGCAGTTTCCCAATTGCGCTTGCCAGGTTTTTCCACGGATTGTCGCAAAAATTCAAACAGATTTAAAACTAATCTGCA
>Ga0209780_1004680_pt1 | contig 10597 bp, 3 predicted proteins | sample WorMetexBAHAMAS2_FD_187384 | JGI IMG/M metagenome (GOLD analysis project Ga0209780, IMG submission 187384) | Marine gutless worms symbiont microbial communities from Max Planck institute for Marine Microbiology, Germany - Inanidrilus exumae... | ecosystem: Host-associated > Annelida > Digestive... | reverse complement strand
GTGCTGCCAAATATTGACTTTGAAGGCAATAACTATGACTATCAAACGCCGAGATATTACCGTGATAATCCAAGCTTTTCCAAAAATTTATCGTGATTTGCTTGCAGCTTTAATATTCACCGATATCTGTCTGAGTCTTCAATTCATCATTCACCGTGAGTAAATGTAAAGTCTGAAACACTTTACGGTTGGTAGTGTGGCACAGCAGTAGACCGTCGGTCTTTGGCAGGCCAACTTTCCATGTTCTGAGCTCGACTTAAGCTGACGGGTGACCATTTGTGTGGGTTAACCATCCACTAGGTCAACCAACCAGGCCAACTCAGCCTTTTATGCTTTTGGGGTCAATACCCCGTTAGATGAGTAGTAAGCTGCAACTAATGTCTAGCTGCCACCTCAGTCAAGGGTTGCGCCATCTGGTAAACTCTTAAGAAGGAAATGCAGGCATGGTGTATTTTCAGGTAAAACTGTGTGATCCGTGTCTGAGCGCTTTGAGTAGTAAATTTGCGTAGTAAATGGCGCTATATAAATACTGTTCCTTTCCTTTCCTTTACACCATCACGTAATAGTCTTGACATTAGTGCATTTTAATTTTCATCACTAGACCTACATCGCCGGTGTCACTTAAAATTGCTAAACAGTATATAGGGGCCTATACGGACCTGTACAAAAATAAGTAAATAGTTAAGTCACCTGTCGAGTACGCCAGTGGGAAAAACTCTCCTCGAGCCTATATTGCAGTGTGTTTCCAGATACACTGCAACCAATCTAGTTTAGTACTTAAAATAGTATATATCTATTTAACACCTGAAAACTAACGAATATTACTAATTTAAATCTAAAATAAAAATCTACTTAATTAAGACAAATAGCTATTCTATGGTGACGTCACTATAGAATCAATCAATCAATCAATCAATCAATCAACTCATGAAAAATAGCAAACAATGCTATTTCCAACGGTAAAACTTACAAAAATTGTTTACTTATTTAACAGTAATAAGTATTCTATGGTGACATAACCATATAATATCTAATACATTTCCTGGAAAATTGTTTTATTTCATTTCCGGTCCATTAACACTCCATTAAAATTTAGTTAACTTCCACCAGTGGAGCTGATCAGATTAGTGTTGTGCGATACCCACAATACCTCGATACTCATCGTTGATAACTACGCTGCGATAATACTACCAGTATCGCCAAGATCACGATATACCGCGGTATAATATATCGTAGCAGTACAAAAAACCGTGAAACGGCACAAGTATCGCGCGTATCGTCGATACCTAGCAGCTCGTATGACCACTTAGCATTTAGCAACGTGCACACTGCAAGCCCGTAATGCAAACAAATAGTTTAGTAAATTCACAACAACATCACAGTACAACGATGAGTGCGTGACAGCGGACGGAGCAGCAGTCAACAAGTACAGTCCTATATATTTTTGAATTAGCGCAGCACTACACTCACAAAACTGTGCATCTCTAAATCTTACTGCGTGAGCGTGACATATATGACGTACTGTCACGTATGCTCACTCCGTATTTTACTGAACTTGAATTATTGTGATTTGCAACTGCCGTTGTGCCTTGACTAAGTTAAACTGCTGCTGATGGATAAAAATAACATGTTGTCTACTTCGCTCTGCACCTGTCAATTTCTGCTGCTCATATTATACCGATTGTGTATGACCACTAAACAAGCAAACACATACTTCATTCACAGTTCACGCAGTACTGACAGTAGTACACAAAACTAGGCAATTTACAAAACGCAATACACGGTACAACGCCACAGGAGGCTACGATATATGTAGTTACTGCATGTCACAGTACAGACGCGCATACACTCGATTCTAATGACTGGTACAGTCTGCGAGTACTACAACTGAGAGTCTGAGACTGGTGAATTCTGAACGACATTGAAATTGCACTGCGCATTGCATTGCGTATCACGGTAATACCGAGTATCGCGATACCCGAGATGGCATCGTTATCGTCGCTCCAATTTCAGGTATCGCACAACACTAGATCAGCCAAAACATATACAGGAGTCGACAACTTCAACACTGTCTGCACCAACCAGAGCTGTCAGAAATGTTAGACGACTGCAGTCATTATCAGCATAGCAAGTTTTTACCCCGAGTGGCGCTAGCTATGCGCGTGTATTAGCCGTCATCGTGTGTCTGTCTGTCTGTCTGTCACGTGCCGGTATTGTATCAAAACGGCTAAATATACGATCACACGAACAACGTCACGCGATAGCCCAGGGTGTCGTTTTCTGACGCCAAAAGTCGTTGGTGGGCGACCCCCATTCTCCCTGAAATTTGCACTCTAAGTGACCCACCCACCTCCCTTCGAACAATATCCCCTCATAGCACCTCAACCATGAAAGCTGGCGAAGAAGTTCAATTAGCATTTAGCACTAATAGGAAGTCGCTTTCCGAGGAGCCATAGACGAAACGTGTAAGTTACGCCTAAGTCCCCCAAAAGGGTGGCATAAATCGCGATTTTGCTGTCTTTGGCAGTAAAATTCAACTTATGTCGAAAGAACTCTGCTACAAAGTTTTTTGTGTGAAAACCTCCAGCGTTGTAGCTACATCATTCCCCTATCTAACGGTCCATAGATGGATTGCGGGCCGTCACATCTACCTAAAATTTGCGCTCAACTCAAAGTGACTCACCCCTTCAGAAAACGCCGATTTTGACAGATTTCTCAGCCGTGAGAACTAGCGAAAAAGTTCAATTATCACTAATAGGAAGTCGACAATGCACTTTCCATCAAGCCTTAGCCCTTAGATGAACCCAGTGAGTTACCTCTAAGTCCCCCAAAAGGTGGCTCAAGATGATGATGTTTACATTTGGTGTTGCTTTTTATATCTTCGTTGCAGGTACTCGTAGACACTTCAAATTTGGTATGTGGGTTGAACATAGCATGTCCCAGCCTTAGGATGACAAACCGTCCCTGAAATGGGCGTGGTCACGTCACGTGACAAATTTTAAATTTTGAGTCCCCTAAGATACCTCTGGAACGGCTTAAACTAGAGACTTCAAATATGATGTGCATGTTGATCATAGCAAGTCCCAGCCTACGGACGACAAACTGCCCCTGTAAGGGACGTGGTGACTGTCACGTGACCGATTTAACTATTGTAACATAAACGACAATGTCTCGAAAACAGCCTCATAGTTTCTATTAAATTTGAGTAGAATGTCGTATGCACTCTATCGAATAGTTATGTTGACGATGACCTAACCACCTTAAACCACCTCAATTTCTACATTTTGCATTGCCTTATGCATCTTTGTAATTGGTGATCGCAAAGACTACAAATTTGATGCACATGTTGAATGTGCAAACCACAGCCTACAGACAACAAACCATCCCTGATCAGGGTGTGGTCAAGTCATGTGACCCATTAGTTTTTTGGTGTTCCAATCATATCACTGGAACGGCTGAACCTAAAGTTGTCAAATTTCTACACAGGTAGGCTATATCAAGCTAACAGGCGATCGGTTTGCATTATTTGTACAACAGTAGAACAACATTGCAACTGATACAGACAGAGCATCGCGCGGGTTTCTCGGCAATAACTGATCGTGTATATTAGGGCTAAAGCCACACATCAAATACTGAAGTTTCCGGAATGAATGTCAGTTAGCATGTCAAAATGTGCTTTCAATAAAAATGAAAAAAAGTTAGTAAAATATAATGGTCTTACACTTTCACTCTAGCGAGGGCCGGCGACGACAAAAACTGCATCAGTTGCAAGTCTAGACATCGCCACAGTTGTTCAGTTTATACATTTGTCTTCAGACTTTACACTAGACAAAATTAGACATCTAAATAAAATAATTCGTGAACGAACAGGCAACAAGATGAGCACATGTTTGTTATACAGAAGTCTGTCTGTAGTTCTTTGTCTCCAGAATTTTTGTCCCACACATTGCACATATACCTGCAGAAAAAAGCAACAACAAAGCAGATCACAAACTAAGCCATAGCAACGTTATTCTTCAAGGTGCTGCACTATCACTAATACCACTGGATTTGCTGCCTTCATCAGGAACGAATAAATCTGTCCAACATCTAAGTAAGTAAGTAATAAAATGTTATTAAGCGCCATAATCATTCAGCAGAATGAATCAGAGGCGCTGGACAAGTCACTAGGGGCTATTAAAAGCAGACTGATAAAGATGGCTTTTAAGATTTTTTTCGGTAAACAATTAAGGATTGAGACAAACGAAGAGTGAAAGGGAGATAATTCCAGACTGGAAGCGCAATATAAATACTGCAGTCACTGTTACTGTTGCCGGATATGACAATCTTTTATCACAACCTGACTCCCAGTTTTCTTGGCCTATCTCTAGGTGTCATACCTTCCACTTCATAATACATGCATTTTTTCACCCAGTCATTCTGGTCCTTTCTTGAAACTGTCCATACTATCCATTTTGCTGCATAACTGTAATTATGTCATCTATTCGTCCTAGTCTCAACTCATTACACGTGAACCTGTTAACACCATCCACACATCCACCTAATCATTCTCATCTCAACCTGCCAAAGTGTCAACTCGTTCTGTTTCGTCATTGGCCAAGTTTCACTGCCATCTAACACACAACTTCTCACGCAACATCTGTATAGCTTCCCTCTCAAAAGAAGGCGGATGTCCTCATTGGTAAGCATAGGTACAAATGGCCTAAAATTATTCCACCCCTTTCACACACTAGCCTCAGCAGCTGCAACAGCATCTTCTACACTCAACATGTCACCCATGTAAAAGAACTTATACACTAACACCAAACTTACACCGTTACCAATATCCACACTGCTCCTAGCTCTACTAGCTGGCTGATCTGTACAACCCCATGAAAGAATATGGAAAGACGGTGACCTTCAAACAACTTCAGAGGCTAGGTGGCAGGTGACATCTTAAACCTTTGAATTTTAGTGGATTCTTGAACAAAGTTTACCAAAAGCACTTAGCTGATCAAGCCGTTCTACTTACAGCTGATATACGTTCTACTTACTTACATGATATACGAATTGACTCTGGGTTCCCATAAATGTAGGGTACTTTTGCCCACAAACTTACCGAAATTTTGCAAACTTAGGACTTTGCCATTCGCTAAACAATCAACATTTTCTTTCAAACCCAGCTGACGTCAATACTACAACTGATGATATCATAACATCAGTCACCTGTGTCATTGCAGATGGTAATCATCTCGCCTCCAGCAAGTCCATATTTCCTAACACATTTGGCATTTTGCGGTGGTTTTGACTCTACAGACTCCATTGTAATCAGCTATGTGTCAAAAATGCGGGTCTGAATGCAAGTCTATATGGAGCAATGCAATTTTGAAAATGTTGTACTAAATGTTCCTAAACGTCGTCATATTGTCATGAAATTTGGCACGTCGGTAGATCGCATCAATATGCCAATTTTTAGAGAAAAGATGTTTGATACCTTCCCCCAAACATTTCAATACCCCTTGAATTTTTCTTACCATTACAGTCAATGGGATCGAAAATTTCACCTCCATACGACCTAAAAAATATTAAGGAATCTGGCTGAAATGTGCATCATATACAAGGTTCCAAGCCCTGTCAATTGAAACCTTTTCTACTACAGGAAATTCCCTTCACTCCAAAAAGTGGAATTTTGCAAAAAATGGAATTTTTTTCTCGAACACTGGCAGAATTTTAACCAAATGTTTGTGATTTGTAGGGACTTAAGTTGCACATATAATGTTTTTCTCAATCTACGGTCAGCCCCAAATTTGGGCATGGCGAACAGAGCAATTTTCGGAAATTTTTTCAACACGCCCAATGGCATCGCCCCCTTGCAGCGAAACTGCAATGCGGAGCAGCACTATTTTGTATAGATGCCAGACAATAAGCTCCCTCAAATATTTGCGAATCCATGGTCGTTCGTTCGTTCAAATATTTGCGAATCCATGGTCGTTCGTTCGTTCTTTGTGGGCAGGGATCCCGCCTACTCTGGACCCCAGCGCTGAGACCATAATACAAATAATACACCAGTTCAGTATTAAACTCACAAAATAAAACTAAATGCAGCAAATATCTGTGAACAGAAAATCAGCAAAACTAAAAACTGTAGTAGGTGCTCATCTCAAGTACTGTAATGTAGGAACTTTCCGGCATGGATCATGGAATCTGAAATGGTCTTCATAGAGACATCAAAAGATGTGGAATATTCGTTCATTTACAATAGATATTAGATATAATATCTTTGTCTTATCGTCACGAACAACATTCCTTCACGTACAACAGAAAACTCTAACAAGCCCATGTGGTCTAGTGGTTAGCAGTCCAGTGTGCTTGCCCAGGGAGAAGAAGGGAATTGGTAGATGTGTGCAATGTGTGTTAGCGACGTGCGGGGAAGGCAGGTTAAGTAGGAGCGAGCAGCTTGTCGGGTATTTCTATAGAGCGCCCCTTCTACACGTGACCTACTGTCTGGCTTAGCCCTGATTGGCGCTGTGTATTATGCCAGCCAGTGGCCAGCCAAGTCTATTTACTTCAACTCAAGCCGGCACGGCAGGCAGACTTGACACTGCTAGATCAAGATGCCTGCAACGGTCACAGTTTATACAGGACACCGTCGAACTCTCTTATTCCTGCCCGGGATTATCTCCCTGTTCATCATGTGCATAGGAATTATTAGAAATAACTCTTTGGTAGGCGGATGCAATGGGGCCGAGTCAAACCCCGGCCAATAAGTGCATCATGCTCTACTGCACGTAAAGCGAATCTATGTTCACTACCCAAGAAAATTCCCAACATGGCCCACGAAATGCGGCTTAATTTTGTCGATCTGGAGCTTCCGTTCGATTTTGGGGCCCCATACGCGAGGGCTGAGAAATACTGCAGGTTTTCAAAATGAAAGACAGTAATTTTTGGCCCAGTTATAAGGTAACAAAATTTGTGTAACTGATTTGAATAATTTTTGAAGTTTTCAAATACGTCAAAGTTATCGGTATTACCCTATCGATATTAATGTCGGAACATACAACACAGCCAGCCAAATGTTAAAATTTGCTTAAATCAGACAAACCTTTTTTATATGCACAACCTTGACAGTAGTGTGATCCAGGCTGATGAACTGAGCTTTTACATATTCTGCACCTTCCTGACATCACTTGATATGGAGCAGCTCTACAACATCAGCTGTGTCATATAAATATAGTGCAATGGCAAACAAGATGCAGTCGGACACAGCAGACTTCGCCTCCAGCTCTCCACCTTTGCACTGTTCGCATCACATGCCAGTGTCCAATATAAATTGCCAAAAGATGGCACCAGCAACTTGGCATGTAAGTCTGCAGTGACCCTTCCATGAGAGGCCAGCCTAAGTCAATAACAATTTGATCGGCCATATGTCACTTCGTATGAGTGGTCTGTAGTAACAACGACTCCAACTTGCAGCATTTCTCAGATATTACCACATACACAGTGTACTTGACTGGCTGTGACCTTGACAAGTTCTTCACTTTCAAAAAGACACTTGAAATTACAAGCCACATGCGCTTAGAAAGTAGAAATACAATTCACATAAAAACATCACGGCTTGTATGGTAATAAAAGCTGTTTTAAAAGCCAATAGCCAAAGGAATGGGAAAGGGCAAATTCGACCCCTTTGGGCTCCAAAACCCCGAACAGATTTACATTTAACTTGGAATATATAACTATGTTGTGGGTATGACCAAACACACAAAACCACGTGCCGCTGCGACAACATGGGTGGTCAAGGCAAACACTTGACATGTAACATGTTGCTTTCTTAGTATACTTTTAAAAATTTTGTTGCTTTATTCTGCACCTTCTGCTAAGCCCACATCAGTGGACTGATTTTGACAAGCTATAAGTCGTATGACGTGTTTCCGTGCAAGTAAGCACCTCTTGGGGTTGCAGCATTACGCTGTTAATACTGCACCCATTCCAAAGGCACAAATATTGAAACTTGCATATTACAGAAACTATAGCACCGATTTTAACTAACTTTTGTAGAATGACGAAGACCACCAAATATTCTTCGTATGTGGTCCAAACATGCTAAAACAAATCCAAGATGGCGGAGGGCCGCCATCTTAAAAAATCGAAAAACGACCACATCTCTGCAAAAGTTTCATCGACTGGCACAAAATTTGAAACGTTGATGCATATTGACCCTCTAAAGTGTACCTCAGGCAAAATTTTGAACTTTTAAAAATCCAAGATAGTGGACGGCATCATCTTAAAAAATCAAAAAATGGCAACGGTTTGACTGACCAGCACTAAATTTGGGACAGTGACGCAAATTGACCCTTCAAACTGTATCGGAAGTTAAAATTTCCGATTTCTCTAAATCATACTGGCAGGTAAAATTTCAAAGTCTTAAAATCCAACTTGGTGGACGGCAAACATTTTTGAAAATCGAAAAACGGCGATGTCTCTGCAATGCATTGACCAATGAGCACAGAATTGGCACGGTTGTGTATATTGACCCTGCAAACCATACTGGGGGTAAAATTTCAAACTTTTAAAATTCCAAGATGATTGTCTTGTATTACTTAGTCTCACATGTTTAGAGTATTCATGAGATACTCATTAATACTGTAATGAGAAATGGTATTTGTAAAATGAACACAAAATATACAAGGTGTTTCAAAAAAAAATTTTAGTGATGGTCCAGTATTCAAAAGTATCGATTATTCGTGTTCTTGTAGATAATCGTTATTGATGTATTAGTAATTATTAGTAATATACTAATGATTATTAATGGGTGATGCTATAAACTATTTGAAGTGAGGGCATATATTTAATGAGCTTTCGAGTACCGATTACCATGACAACGTATAAATGAATTTCCTGTAAGATTGAATTTGAAATGATTTCGTAAAGAAATAAGGAGTTGTGGCTCATTGTCGCAATAACGTTTACCCGCGCGGTGCTAGTGATGCGCGGGTATTAGCTGTCATCGTGTGTCTGTGTGTCACACGCCAGTATTGTATCAAAACGGCTAAACGTAGGATCACGTAAACAACGCCACGTGATAGCCCAGGGAAAATGCCGATTTCGACAGATTTCGCTTAATAGTGTCGCAGCCATGAGAGCTTGCTAAAAAAGTTCAATTATTGCTAATAGGAAGTCAACAATGTACTTTCCATCGAACAATAGATGAACCCTGTGCGTTACCCCTAGATAGGAGCGTGGTCAGGTCATGTGACCCATCAAAAATTTTTGGGTCTCCAATCATATCACTGGAACGGGTGATTCTAAAGTCGTCAAAATTTTTTACACAGGTAGGCTATATTAATTCTAGCAACAGGATGACATCACCAACAAAAGGGGCGTGGTTATGGTCACATGACTGTTCTAAAATTTTGCAGTTTGTCGTGATGCAGCGCGTCACGCGAGTTTGCCAGTAACAGCTAAGCTACTTGTAGTACTACGTATGCTAGAATAAAAGTATAGTTGTAAAGCGGATGATCGCAATATATCGGTGATGATTGAAGTTTCGATTTAAAGTGATCCAGATTTTTCTGTTCGTTCATTCGTTATTGCGTGCAGGGGTACAGCCTACTCTGGATCCCAGCACTGAGACCTTTATGTCAGTCCAATGCACCAGCCCAGGGAGAGGATGGGAATTGGTATAGGTGTGTGCGGTGTGTGTACGTGGCGTGTAGGGTGAAGGAGGGCGTAATTAGGCGTGAGCAGCTTGTCGGGTATTTCTAAGCGCGATCCCTCTAGGCGTGGCCTACTGTCTGGTAAAGCCCAGACTGGCACTTTTTCAGCGCCAGCCCTGACCAGCACTTCGTCAGTGCCGGCCACTTGACTGACACTACAGCGCCAGCCAGGACTTTGTCATATCTATCTGCTCGGCTCTCACGTCAGCACGGCTGATACCTTGACGCTGCTAATCAAAGCCTCATCAACGGTCACAGTTTATAGACGACACTGTCAAACCCTCTTTCCTGCCCGGGATTAACTTCCTGTTCATCATGTGTATAGGAATTATTAGAAATAATTCTTTGATAGGCAGACGTGGCCGGGCTGAGGCATGAATCCCGGCCAATGAGCACATCACGCTCTACGGCACATGGCGCCCGAGCGCGTTAACCATAAGACCACATGGGCTTGTCAGAGTTTTCTGTTGTATGTGAAGGAATGTTGTTCGTGACGATAAGACAAAGATATTATATCTAATATCTATTGTAAATGAATGAATATTCCACATCTTTTGATGTCTCAATGAAGACCATTTCAGATTCCATGATCCATGCCGGAAAGTTCCTACATTACAGTACTTGAGATGAGCACCTACTACAGTTTTTAGTTTTGCTGATTTTCTGTTCACAGATATTTGCTGCATTTAGTTTTATTTTGTGAGTTTAATACTGAACTAGCGTATTATTTGTCTGGATACTGAACTGTTTAATATTATTGTAATCAGTTTTATTTCGTAATAAATCTCTATATTGATTATATTTGACATTCGTGTTGTCATTAGTATTAGTTTGTCTGTTGAATTTATCACTTAATCGGCGGTCAGACCCTTACACAAAAAAATCAATATTTATGGTCCAAATAT
>Ga0209780_1004679_pt1 | contig 10598 bp, 7 predicted proteins | sample WorMetexBAHAMAS2_FD_187384 | JGI IMG/M metagenome (GOLD analysis project Ga0209780, IMG submission 187384) | Marine gutless worms symbiont microbial communities from Max Planck institute for Marine Microbiology, Germany - Inanidrilus exumae... | ecosystem: Host-associated > Annelida > Digestive... | reverse complement strand
CGCAAATTCTAAGCACAGAAGATAGCTTTTACATTTATGAAAGGCCGCTGACTGAAATAAATGTGATCGCTAGCTTCTGTGCGTTGAATTTGCGGATAAAATTTTGATATTTGCTGTTTTAGAACGACGGCTTTTACAATGAAGAGAAACTGAAGCCAGTTTTTGTTTTTATAATACAGCCATATAGTTGTAGAATGTGCAGTGATATTTATAATGTACTGTTAGCACTGACAATAATATATATGCATGATATGAGTACTGCAACGCTGTGAAGGATCGACTAATTTCACAGTGGCTGGAGAGTGGTGCCTGCTACAATACACTGTATACTGATTTCAAGGGTTTTAGGCCGCATTGTCTGCATGCAATTCGCAGATGCAGGTTATCACTACAGATGTCACACGTAGCATGGTCTGTGTGTCTGTTTGTCTCTGCATGTGTGTTGGGCACACAGGTGAGTGGTGCAGAACGGCTGAATTGATCAAGATGCCATTTGGGGTACTGTAATGTACCTGCGCATGAATGCATTCTATATTGTTCGTCTGCCACCGCTGGCAAATGTGCCTGCATTTTGCACGTGTTGGGCTAATGTATTCGCCACCACAAGGGCTGCTAAGATGGCAATGCCGCCTTTTGCCGAATGACTGCACACTTTTTAACAGTTATCACAACTTTTTGTTTTTTATGTGGGTTGTTAATTAACAGTATGGAATGTTGTAGTCCTACCATAGTTATAATCATAAAGGTTTTTTTAATTTTCTAGAGAATACCAGACATGAACTGTTGATGTATATGCCTGTGGAATAAATTGGTAGTATCTTGACGCAGGATGAATACACTTGTTCTGTGTTGTTGGCCTGCATAGGTGGATATGATCGTGGAGAGTGTTTAATTACAGTTGAGTCATTTGATCTAACCAGCAACAGTTGGTCACCATTGAAACCAATGTTGACAACAAGAGGAAGGTTTGCCGTTGCTGATATGAACGGGTGTCTGTATGCTTGTGGCGGATCAAATGGTCAGATGGATCTGTGTTCTGCTGAGTGTTACGATCCTGTTACTGCCATCTGGATTTTGCTGCCTGATATGTCCATTCAGCGCTCATATGCAGGTTCACTTAGCATTTTTCCCACCTGCTGTAAAACCATTCCAATTCATTGTTAGTTAATCAAAAAAATTGCAACAATTTCTAACTTATCTTATGATTTTCTAATATGCATAGTACGGTATGGAGATGGTGTTATGGTACGAAGATGGTGTAATTAACACTAATGAGGAGTACCCTGGCATCTTCTCCCTAGTCTGAATGCATTTGTTGCCATTAGCAACGGCATGCTGGTAGTAAATCTGCTCCAACAAAATCCTTTGTCTTGTATAGTGGCTGTAAATCGTTGTGTAGTAACGATAATTTTTAATAGTATTCCACATCTGAGTTGCACACATTGCTTGCATTTGACCTTTACATAGTAACAGTAAATGAGCAAATAATGTTCTATTGACACTGACGATACAGGAATGTATTATGTGCACATTGCCAGGTGAGCATTAATAAAAAATAATAAATATGAAACTGCAGTTTATACATAGCTAGCAATGCACCCTCCAGCCTACGGCGCTTATGTGTAGGGGTCGCCAGTGTAATCACTAATTTTTGGCGATCAGTTGAGGGGTGTCATTTCTGCAGGGGGTCAAAGTTTGCCCTTTTCTTCCCAGTGACAAACCCAGTTGCTGTTGTCACAACGCTGTTGCTACCGTGCAGTCTGTGATGATGTGGTTGTTGTCAGGCGTAGCTGCTTCTGGAGTGAATCTCTATGTGATTGGAGGCTGGAGTGGTTGCAGTTGTCTGTCATTATGTGAATGCTACAACACCGATACAAAGACGTGGAGTCCAATCGCCGACCTCAATGTCGGTCGTTCCCAGGTTGCCGTATGTGCTCTGGAAGATGGACGAATCGTTGCAGTTGGCGGTCGTGATGCCTGGAACTGTACAAACACTGTTGAGATGTATGATCCGAGAGAGAACAAATGGAAACTGCTGCCAGCGCTCGCTATCGCTCGTCGTGGTGCTGGTGTTGCGTGCTTCAACAGTAAGTCTTGTAATGTGCAGCATCTGATAATGACGTGCAGATGTAAGTAATAGAAGCAGTAGTCTTTTACATTATCTGCAATACATAAATATGTGGTGGGCATAAAGAACTAGGCCATTGGCCACTGTGACTCAGAAAGATTAGAATATTTGACAGTAGTGTAGCAACTTGTTTAAGTTGAGGTCCGATCTTTAATGATGGACTTCGTTACGAACTCCTGTCGAGTCTCATCGTGAACAAATCGGTCGGCATTTGATGAAGCTACAGGCAAGAGTCTAATGGCACGTTTCAGACACGCAGTGGCGTGGTTTTTGGTTTCACCCTATATTCATTGATAAGTTGAATTTGTGTGACTTTGAGTAGTAATTTCATGAACTGGATTAGTTATGAAATAATTTTCTCTTGCTTACTCATTTTGTTCATGTATAAACTGTTGTAACAGTGCTTGTATTTTAAATATAATTTCTTGCTTTCTGCTACTGTTATTTGTATGGCATCATATGGTATGGGAGCAATGGAGGATATTTTTTCAATCTGATTAATGACGTCCTGTTGTGGTACCAGTACCTAAGGAAAATATAGAAACAGAACGGGGAGACAGACAGACAGACATATGATGACTGCATATACTGTGCTTGCATGGCTTTGTGCGGTAATGATGAGCATAATGCTGTGCATGTGTTATTTTCATCTTGTTGAGTGCTAAGCAACTCGTGTGCTTTGCTTGTAGATAAACTGTACGTGGTTGGTGGCAGTGATGGCCAGATGTCACTAGTCTCTGTCGAGATCTTTGACTTCATGACTGGTTCCTGGTCATCAGGTCCAAGCCTCACCACGCCTCGTGCGAACATGGGTGTTGCAGTTATACGTCGGCGTCTCTTTGCCGTTGGTGGATTCAGTGGAAAAGCATTCCTCGACAACCTGGAATTTCTTGGTGGCGATGAAAAGCAGTGGTGTGCCTTTTGGCCACCAGCTGCAGTCAGTGCGGATGATAGTCATAACCAGTCATCGCTGTCAGTTGTCACCGATGTATCAGACGACTGCAACAGTTCATTGGAAGAACATCCGGATTTCTCACAGAATAACTAGAGGGTCACACACATTTTGGGGCCTTCGTGTCAGTTTGAAGATAACATGACCGGCTGATGGCTGGCTTTTAGACAGCACCGTGTAAATCAACAGTTCTTGAAGTTTGAATGTCTTAATTATTGTTATGTCAGAGTAGGTAGATGGATGAGGTTTTGGGTGGAGGGGAAGGACAAGCGTTTACATTTTAGTCACCTATCATCCACCAAACGTATTTATGCTTTAAATGTTTGTCTCAGTTTTTGTTGTGTTGATACTTACGAGTAGGGACCAACGTAATTCACGATTTCACGGCCGTGACATTTTCCGTGAAATTGACCGTTCTGTGACATTGGACCATTTCCGAGAAATTCGGTGAAATCAGTGATTTCAACGCTTTTACTTTTATTTACGAAGGTTTCCGCAGTTTAATCAACAACTTTTGCAGGGATTTTGCTGTTGCTAAGTGATTACTCATGTTCGCTAAGAACTCAAAACTGGATCGTCTGAGTAGAACAGTGACTCTTTGAGTCTCGACTTAGTGCACTGATAGCAATTGTTCAGAATGTGCTATTCAACATATTTTTTTTAGTTTGCATTAACATAGCAACTTGAAATAACGGCAAAGGGGCCCATAATATGTCCGTGAATTTCTCAAACTCCTTCTGTGAATTTTCCATGAAATTTGGCATATTTTCAAAACTACTGTGAAATCATGCATTTTCCCCGGTGAATTAGGTCGGTCCCTACTTATGAAATATGTGAGATGGTTCGTTGCTGGTTTAATTTTCGTGAGAAAAAGGTGAATGCTAAAAAGATATTTATGCGTGATGAGTATAAATTTATGGTGCTTCCAGCCACTGCGCTGTGGTGTATTTTGGATTTTTTTCGTGTTTGAAGATAACTGTTTTGCGTACTTTCCATTTATGTGCCCCATGCAGGCCCTGAGCTATAAGAATTGACGTGATCCATTTCCAGGCCAGATATTGTAAAAGGTTATCGAACTTTGCTTTATTTTTTGTGTTTATTCTGTGCCATAATAACTTTCCGTTTACTGGTGGATGTCTGCTTTTGTTGTGGTGTTTAGTTTTTTTCAGTACTATGCTAAGTGATTGGCTGGAAAGAACGATTGATTTGTGTCACAAGTGTAAATTTTTGTTATACATTTCAGATTAGTGTTGCAAAAACATTGCAAAATATGTTAATTAGTGTGAGCCACAGTAATATAAAATGACATAGGTCATTTAGCAGGCCTGCTTCCATATAAATTAAGAGTGACAGGCAGAATAGTTTCGTGTAAAGCTGGTTGTTATAAGTATTGTATGTTGTATCAGTATTACTGAAGTGCCCTGTAGCTGGCATCCCCCTGGAAGACATAATGGCGAGATGATAGCATGCATATGCTGATGATATATGCAGCCTTGCAGAGAGTAAAGCAGAACGCTACTATTCTTACAGTCTTTATTAATGTTCTGACGCAGCATGGTATGAAAGTCAGCACAGAGAAGGCTTATTGGGTTGCTCTGTAGAGCTTTCAGAGATGTGATACAACTTCCATGTGGCTTTTCCAGTACACTGAATCGTTCAAATGTCTAGGTGTGCACTGACATCCGATCTCGCCAATTTCACAGATATCGATACATAACTCTAGAGGCCGTGGTGTGTTCAGGTCTCTGTGGAAGTACTGCTTTGCCCTTGAAAGTACGTGTGAGACTCATTCAGAGTCTGGTCAACCAAACTCTACTGCAAGGTTGTGAGTGTTGGACACTGTCATGATTTGTGTGTGACAAGCTTGATGTGTTTGAAATGAGATGCCTCCAGGCGATTCAGGGCCTGAGGTGGCAGGCCGTACATCAAATGACACCATCCAGTCAAGATGCTCAGTCAGTGTCACTAGCCCAACTCGTGTGGTTCCAGAGACTTGGGTAGACAGGCGATGTGAAAATGCCTAAATTTACAGCAAATGTTCGTCAATATTGTCTACCCGTGACTGATCATCTGCTATTTACAAAGAATATTTAATATAAACTGGCAATAAGCAATGATTAAGTAAACATAAACTAAAATTGTTTGTGCTTCTTAATTGGTGGTGAGTTTTGCTTAATTTTTACTTGCCACTTGAAAATGGCAATTTTTACACACACACAAAATATTTCACAAGGTTGTGTAGATACGCATTTAAGGTGTGGTGGGATCTTCGATATCCACTTTACTAGAAATTTTCGAATGAGTCTAACAGTGAAAGAATTTTGAAAATCGGTCAAGATTTGAAGGAGTTATTGTTATGAGTATGGTGTCTTCCTTTTTGGGGGACAGTGTAGTATTAGTTAACATAGTTAACACATCCTGCAGGGTAGATAGAGTGGCTGATTCAGTACAAAAATACACTAAAAATTAGTTTGCTTTGTCAATAATATGAAGTAAATTCCAAACCAGATGCATTTATTGTTGTTCGTTAACAACTTACGTATTGTAGTATTGCAGAGAAAACTATGCCGTGCTATTTTTATTAATGTGTTGTTTATTACAGTGTTATTTTGTACTTTTGTACTAGATTGTAATGTTACGATATCATGTTAACGTGTGGGGTCTGTTTTGGTATTCAGTTGTGGTGAATATCACGTGGCTACAGGTGGACCAACCAGCAGTGTCCCGTAGTTCCATCATGTTACAAAGAATTGTATTACCAGGATATGCGTTTTGCTAATTATTTATCGAACAGTTATTGTGTATCATTGTGTAGTAATTTTAGCAACTGCCATTACCATGAGTATGCCGCAAAAATTACCGTATTTCATTCTGCTGTCCGTGTAACTGAGTATTAACATATGATACAGTATTACTACATTTCATCTTGGTATGTAGATCTACATGTGATTACAAGAGGCACTCTTTGCCATCACTGTATGCAACTTAAATTCTTCACATTGCAGGGATATGTATGTACTTTATTTGTTTTATTTATTACTGTACTTCAACTTGACTCATAAATGTTGTCGGTGAATATTGCACTAACTCGGTCTTTTTTGCCCAGTGCTTTTGCCCAGTGCACCATTTTCTTCATGTGTCAGAATGTCATTCCCCCATCTGCAAGACGTCTGATTAAGAAGACGCGTTCTAAGTAGCATGTAACGTGAATGCTATTCAGTGAAATGTGGTATTATTTGTGACTAAAGTGTGACATGTAGATAGTCTCCCTTATGCGCTATATGGGATTTGATATCAGTACAGTGCTGATATTTTAGCCCAGCTAGACAGTGATTGGAATTACACCTCAGCTGAGTGTGCTAACAGATCAGTATTCCACGTTTGAGTCTGCTAATCTGTGATTCATATTGCCCCTGAAACTATTAAATTCCCCTCGTTGGAAACCCCTGTGCTAACTGATGATGCTTAATGGCTTTCACTGTTCCCGGGCACAGTGGTGTCCAAAAGGGTCCAGGGATCTCGTCCATGCTAACTGCGAGATTGGTCTAAATATGAGGAGTTTGGGGAGAATGTATGAGGGTTGATGTTAACAGTCAGCACTGCCTTCAACAACTTGAATACTATCAAAGTCTAACACATAAATACATGTACACATAGTCTCAAACATTTACTTTTTACCAAACGTGCATGTAATAGTTGTCATAAGTTGCTTTGTATAAAGCACCTACTGATAGAACAGTGTTATCTGCAGTTAGGATGACGGTAGCTGACGCTTCCTGCAATGCATTCGATTGAACTGGTTGTGCACAACTCTTGCAGAAGGTCGTCCAGTGATTACCTTTTCAATGTTTGTTATGGTATTCCTTGACGAGTCTTTTCGGGCAGAAAATCTCTTTGATTCTCTCAAATTTTGATCAAAATTTTATCTTCAAAACTCAACATATTTCATTTTATTGCATTATTATTAGGTCGACTCCTCCGAGTCGACTCCTCCGAGTCGACCTAATAAAGCGGGTCTCAAATGTCCGTCTGCCCGTCCTTACGCCCGTCCGTCCACAAAAAGTTTCTTCGATTTCAATGAAATTTGGTATGTAGGTAGAGGTCGATGAGTGATGCATGATGGTGTGCAGTGTGACCTGATCCAAGGTCGAGGTCATGAGCCCTTGAAAGTCGGAAATGCGGCCATTTTCAAAGGCTATCTCCTCCCCCAGGGTTCGTACAGACCCTGGAAATTACTGGAATTTTATTGTTCAGAATTCCAGGTGCTGGAAAAAGCATAGATCCTGAAAAATCCTGGAAAGTCCTGGAATTATAAACCAGCGGTTCTGGAATTTTTAGTTCTGGTTTGAGTAGTTGCTAAGCAGATGATTAATTCCTTTTAGTACATTGCCACCTCTAGGTTCAAACCAAGTATTAGAAATACCTGTATACTGTTAAATACAATAATAATTATAACCTTAGGTATTGCATTTCCGCTTCTTTACTGTAATGCAGACACGCTGATAGCTGATTTTGTATATGCACTTTTATGACCTCATGCAACCCATGTTTGTGAATGTAACGTGTCCTGGAAAGTCCTGGAAAAAAGGATTTTGGAGTCCTGGAAAACCCTGGAATTTGGTCTTTGCAAGTCCTAGAAAAAAAGCATTTTTATGTCTGTACGAACCCTGGCTGGCAAATGACCACGCATTCGTAAAGTATGGCACAATACCTAAAGCTTATCGGGGCCGCCTACTTTTTGTGTCATGTGACTTTGAAGTTGGCAGAAATGTCACTTGTGAGGAGTCGACCGTAAGTCCCATACGAGGCTAATTTTTATTATGCATGAAGTAACTCAGTGTGACATAATCATTACATCGTCAGTCTGTTATGTTTAGTATTTGGAAAATGTGTTCACTAGCTAGTAGCTAATGGAGATAAACTGTGCTTCTGTGTGTATGTTTGCATGTCTTAACGTATTCAGTTTTACACTTGTACTTTTTATTGTTGACTTTATGTATTACGTAATACTGCCTGTTTATCACACGTTTTTGATGGTGTAAAATGTCTTCACTAACATCAATCAACTCTTCAGTTACTAAGCAAGCAAAAATATTGTAGACTTTATCAAAAACTGTCAACAATGTGAGATGAATTATAATCTTAATTATAATCTTAATATATTCTAAATTGTGTTGAAAGCACTGGTAAATCCCAGCAAACTAACCAGCTGCAAAATATCTTTATGCTTATTGTTATATTTTTGTTACTGGCAGAGTGTTGTATTTCATTGTAATTTCTGCCAGGTTCATTAATGCACTGTGGTCCAATAAAAAGCGTCACCTTTTTATGTTGTAATAAATCAGTTAAAAATTAATCGATTTCAATAATTTTTAGTACAAAATCCAGAAGATACCGGCCATAATCGATCGAGTTTGCCCATCATACCTGAAAAATGTCACCACACTACCTTGTGAAATGCAGAGCTCATTCTAAGTAAGTTAATCATCTCCTCGGCCCCGTACAGGCCCCGGGGCGGTAATGCGCCCTGATTCATTTGTTTACTTCAACGCTATATAAATTGTGTGTATATTTGTATGTTTGTTTACTTGCCTTTCTTCCTTTCTTCTTCCATACTTTCTTCCTTACTTATTCGCTTCCTTACTTATTCACTTACTGACTTATCTGTCTACTTCCAGAATAGTCCCATTCCGTTTCCAGGATTGAGGTTGTAAGAGGCGACCAAACCTGGCTTTAGTTTTTTGGTTTATTTTGTGTTGTGGTATATTTTGTTGTGGATGCACGTTTGCTTTTGTTATGTATGATTTAGTTTTTCAGTACTAAGCCAAGAGATTGGATGGGAAGAACGTCGTCGAAATGACCTATTTTGTGTCGGATGGGATGTAAAACCTTAACTCAGTCAATCAATCATATCGTTTCCTCGAAAAAGTGAGACCGCTTTGAAAACGGCTTGTTGTTATGTTGTATAACTACTTGAATTTCAGACGAGAAATATCACAAGATACCCGATGTTTTTAGATCACTACTGTTGGCTGGTCACATGTAAGGACTAATGAATGGATGTTTAATAGCACCGAAGCTTGACTGTGTTATGGTAGCGATATGCTGGTGCACAAAGATGTTTTCAGCAATTCTTTAGATAACTGGCAGCCATTCCTGCATCAGCAACTCATCTCGATAATGCTGCATACAGAGACCTTAACTGATGTATGATGATTATTGATTGATGAAGGTGGGACACGTATGCAGAAGACGGCTAGCGCTGATGACACACTTCTTGATTGACATTGTCCCTATATACTAGATCACTGTGAGTTCATAGGGGAGCTAAAGAGAACAATTTCTCATCACTGAAAAAAATCCCATTTCACGCTGTTAGAACTGTCCAGTTGCAGATCTATTGTGAAAAATGACTTTTGAATTTCTCGAGGTACAGTGATTTCATATGGAAGGTGAGATGGACAAATTTAGTCGTATTGTGTGATTTTAAAAAAAGATATTAACATTGGTTCGTTTTTGATGGAGTTATTTTTAAAGATACAATAAATTTGTGGCGTTTTTTGTACCACAGATTAGATGATAGATAAGTACTATGTTGTCATGAGTTGTGTTGCTTTTGTAATATAACCTGAATTATGTCGAATGTGCCTTTAATTCCTAACTAACCATTCATGGTGCTTTTGTGTCTGATTATATGGTACCTCAGTGTGAAAAGATTCTTGTGGAATTTCTGTTTTTTTATTCGTAAAGACAGGGTAATGCAGAATTTTCTGTGATAGCCATTTGTGATAAACCAAAAGTGAAAGTAGTAGCAGCAGTTGTTTTACATAGATCATGATTTTCCAGTCTATGCTAAAGTTTCATTTTAGCGCTCGTCGACTTCCAGTCTTCTTGAAGTCTGCCAGTCACGATGTGTCACTGTCGGCGATCGTTATTTGCCATTGCCGACCCACAACTCTTGAACAGTCTATGATGTCCAGTCTGCCCCATCGTTCCCAACATTTCGTCAACAACTGAAAACTAATTTATTTAGGCAGTCATACGCAGACATTGTTTTATAGCTTAGTCGCCATAGTGGTCCTTGCAGTTACCTTTACTTAGGCCACTATAAATAGTTCTAATGTAATGTAATGTAATAAGGTAATTTGTCGCTTGTGTGATTCTCAGTGGCACTGCAAGATAATGTTAGTGAAACTCACATGCTATTAAGTTAATATTTTATGAAATGCAGTTTAAATATAAAAGTTGTTCAGATTGAATGGGTCTGTTTGTTGTTATGTTATAATGTTTTATAAGTACACAACACAACAGCTTTAACTAATGCATGACGTGCAGTGTGCGGTAGTTATGCATTGTGTGATGTGACTTCATTGTTGGCTACTTTTACTAAAGATTAATAACAAAAACTGATCATCAGTTTAACACTTAAGTGTAAGGGTCTAGTTATTTATCACACGTAGGAAACAGCAAAAATCATTTTGTTATGACCATTGTGATGTGAATCTGTGTACACCCTTA
>Ga0209780_1004678_pt1 | contig 10600 bp, 8 predicted proteins | sample WorMetexBAHAMAS2_FD_187384 | JGI IMG/M metagenome (GOLD analysis project Ga0209780, IMG submission 187384) | Marine gutless worms symbiont microbial communities from Max Planck institute for Marine Microbiology, Germany - Inanidrilus exumae... | ecosystem: Host-associated > Annelida > Digestive... | reverse complement strand
GGACGTAACCGTACTGGCCCGCCGTGCAGTGTCGGCCGCCCGACCGCCCACGCGCCCGGCGGCCGGCCCGCTCCCCCTCCGGCAGCGTTACAGACGACGACAGACGACAGACGACGACAGACGCCAGCCAGCAAAACAATACTGGCCCATTAGGTGGGCCAGTAAGCTACACTGTGTGTTGTTATTGTCCAGATTTGCTCAGTCAGTCGGTATATTTCGGCCTTGTTGCGTTCAAATCAAGGACGGGTGCGGGAAGTACTAGTGGGGAATGCTGCCTTAGGTCGAGCTATAGAAACATGCGACCGCCGAAAATGCGTGAAAACCACTTGGGGGGTCGAGGGCATGCTCCCTCAGGAAAATATTGAAAATTTAGTTTGAAATTGAGCAGGAAAGACACAGCTAGAAACATTGAAGTGATGCTCACTCACGTAAATGAGAGGGCTGACGGGGGATTTACCTCAACTCTTCCCGGATCCTTGCTTGGTTCTGACAGATTTCGTGTGTTCACAGGCGGTGACGTATCCTTCAATGGCTGCCATGCTGGCAAAATGGGCCCCACCGCTGGAACGAAGTAAAATGGCAACCTTTATATATGCAGGTAACGCATACATTATAGTATTTATCATTGATTGTATCCACTGTACTCTGTATTTATATTTCGTCGTCGTCGTCAATAAACTCTGTACAGGTATGTGTTATCCGTTTAGATTCTGCTGTTTGCCGTTTACTTTTTTGTGCCCATTTTACTGTATTGGCATCGGAAATTTGGCGTAAAGGAAGCAGCGCCCCTTCTCTCAAGAGTTCAAGATAATTTTAACACTAAAACTTGAATAATTAAAGTTGTTTTTATATTTATAACAATCATAACTAATTACTTAACAGACCCTTTTTGCAATTAATATGGATAACGCACAGAGCGACCCAGGCGGCGAGACAACGCGGGACACGCACGTCGAGCCTGTTATTCCCATTCCGTCAGAATAAACGCAGAAATTCGCTGGGGTCTGGGGAATTCTCACTGGTTGAGAACCTCCGGGATATATACCCTCATGGTGAATAGTTGATCAATACGGTCATGTGATGAAAATACCAGACATAGACGTTCTAATACAGCTCTAGCTTTTGAGTGTCGCGTGGATCCTCTGCGACAGCCGAGCTTCTTGCCGTTTAACCGATCTTCTTTTCTGGAGTTATTTCCAGTCTTGTGATCTCGAGACCAGTCTTGAGTTCCCAAAGTTGCATTGGTATCGAGTGATGGGCCTTGTTCTCGAGATGGAAGATCAAAGGTCTTGCTCTCGGGGCAAAGGTCTGGGATCGAAGTTTCAAGATCAAGTCAAATACCTGATTTGATGGCAGTCTGCTTCTGCCTGCTAGACTTTATTTCGATCGAGGCTGAGATTTACAGCCATAAACATAACCATGTGAGATTTCACAAATATTTTAGCCTCAATAGAAATTTACGAAATTTTTGAAGTTTGGGAGCTTACCAAATATACGAGATCAGACGTGAAGGTACTTGGTTTGAAATCGATTTTATTTACTAAGGTCTTAATAACAAGACTGAGTATCTCAGGTAAGGCCAGGTCCAGCAAAACAAACCTTTGACGATTGTTTAGTTGTATATTTAATCGATTGATGATGATACAGTCGTTTATATGTAGGACTAGGATTGTTTGCCCCTAGACGTGTTTTAAACTGACAAATGTTTTTGCTTTGTCTAGATAATCTTATAACCTTCAAAATGTTGTTTGTAGGAGGACAGATTGGAACCGTTTTTGGTATGCCGATTTCCGGGTTTTTGTGCGATCGTTTTGGATGGGAGTCCGTATTCTATGTTTTTGGTAGGAATTTTGCGCTTTCTTGTTTGGCTGCACATTAGGGCGACACCTTGTTTTAGTCAGTGAAGAGAGTGTAAGATAAGAGTGAGTAATGTGACAACATTTGAGAGCTTTAACAACAGCATGTTCAAGTTGTGAATCTGTTGGAGATGGATTATTTGAGACTTTGGAAGGTTATATTAAAAATAATTACAGTAATTACAGTAGTCAAGTTTGCAGTGGACGATGGAAGTGACGATGGTACTTGGCTGTTTTTCATAAACGATAGACGCATCTCTATTGACGGACCGAATGTTTTATTGTATGCAGGAGCTGTGGGCATCGCTTGGGCAATTATGTGGTTCTTTCTGACTTACAACTCACCTGCTACGCATCCTCGCATTAGCATTGAAGAGAGGGAATACATCGAGAGGGCGTTGAACACGAAGGCGGGTGACAAAGTAAGTAAGGCGACTTTTACATTAGAATTTCGTTTCTTTTAATTTCACTCAAACACTATGTATAGTTTCAGAATCCCTTTACTTGAGGCGTGCATCCCTGTTTTGGTATTTCAGTATTGTATGCTTTGCAACTCACCGATCATTTATTTGCTCACTTTTAGTTTTGTAACCTAGAAACATGTATAGTAGGCTTTCTTGTAAAAGACAGCGTATGTTGGTGATATAATTCCTCCCTAAGTTTTCGTCACGTCTCTGCACATAGCTTAACTTGTGTTAGCAGATGACGTAAAAAACGGAAAGCTTAGAAACGTCGGTCGGGGAATTTAACAGCTGTCAGGGAAATGGCAGCGAACTGGAAAACACCTGGAAAGTGTCAGAGAAACGTCTTGCTGGGCAAAACTGTCAGTTAATAGCATCACTTTTGGGGCTAGACCGGTTTTTACTTACTTACTTAATGTACTATTGACAGCTGGGCTGTTAAGCAGACGATGGACGCAGAATCCTGCAGACGGCTAGGTGTCACAAAATGTTTCCTCGATTTTCTCCTTGACTTAAATATGCAGAAGTGGTCGGTGCCACCTCGAGTGAGGGCCTTGCTGGTCTTGTAACCAAAACTGCTGTTGTGTCTAGTGAGTCGAGTGTTAAGCGGGAATCCACGTTGTGAGGTATCTAATCGTAAGTTTGTTTTCTGGTTTGTTTGATTGCAGGGCACTGTCAGAGTCCCATGGCTGTCGATCGCTAGAAGTGCGCCCATGTACGCATTGTCCGTGGCGCACTTTACTTGCAACCTCGGCTACTACACTCTGCTGACCTGTCTACCACAGTACTTCAAACACATCTTACACTTTGACATTAAAAGCGTAAGTTTAAATCTTTTTATGTTCTTGCTTATTGCTTGTAACTTTGATCCCGTAGAGTGCAAATTATCGCGATTATTGTGTCTATATGTCTGTCTGTCCGCTCGCGTAGCTCAAAACACATCAAAACTTCACCAATTTTCTATGCATGCTACCTGTGGTCGTGGCTTAGTCCTCCTCTGATGGCAATGCAATACGTTATGTACTTCCGGTTTTCTGGATGACGTCATGCTTTCACAGAAGGGAGCGAATGGGTCAGAATCAAAGTCGACGCGTATGTTTCGTTTCGTTCGTCAGGTGGCGGTACAGGAGGCGAAGTCTGCTGCCTCCAACTGCATCTTGTTTGTCTGTGTTCTAACGTCTTTTTATCGACAGACACGCCGTCGTTTGATTCGTTTTCGTTTCAAGTCCCTTGTTGACGTCATTCTGTGCTAATCGCTGATTGGCTGAAGAGTGTCCGCTTAGGAATATTTTCGACCATGCTGAATCCGCATGAAAACTTCGAAACTCGGCGGCCGAAACTCTTTCAGTTTTATTTCGGACCCGATTGCATGTAACAAACAAAACGCTTTCGCGCTAAATTTTACTTCAGCGTGAACGAACTTTATTTACAAATTACTTTAATTACAGATGTTCGACGTACTGACGTTGTAGAACGGAGTGCTGTCTGGAGCTCCTTACTTGTTCATGTGGCTCTTTCTTGTCATCAGTGGTCTCACTGCTGATTTGCTGCGGAACAGAAATATTTTGTCGACAACAAACGTCAGAAAGCTGATGAATGCTTTAGGTTAGTCTGTAATAATAATAATAATAAAGTTCATTTATTTTGATTGATGACAACGCGCAATCTACAGTAACATCCGCCACGCACTGCGGCACTAGGCTATAGCATACAGAAGGGTTAAGCTCGGCTAAATTGCTGCCACTCACGGCGCACAACGATTGATAACCGCACCGGCTTAACCTTTTCGCTGCATTGCCCGCCGGATATTTACGGCGGAGGAAATAAATAATAATCCCCAGACTGCCGGATGAATCCGGCGACGCTAGGTAAGGCTATGCTTATAACCGTGGTATGTGATATAATGCTGCCTGCGGTATTGGCTATTACCCATACACTGACTACGTACGAGTATTATATTTTTCCGGTCTGGCAGTAAAAGGGTTAACCTCGTGAACACTCACCAGATGGCGCGACCGGCACACATCCGATAAAGTTGCTCACTACTCAATTTATCGACCCCGAAAGGATGAAAGGCTGAGTTGACCTAGTTGGCTTACCTATAGCGGACGGCTTACCCACATAAGTGGTCACCCATCAGCTGCAGGTCAAGCGTGGGACATGGAAAGTTCGCCGGTCAAAGACCGGCGTTCTGCCACTGTGCCACGCAGTCAACCTGTACGTATTAAATAAGTAAGTAAGTAAGCCTGTACATACTGCTTGGTTGTGTCAGTAAAGCTATGCCGTCCTACCGTTTCTTTGTATACCTCTGTGGCTGTGTAGAACAAACAGTAGGCCTACCGGTATAGTATTAGTTTTCTGCAGGGATTAATTCACTTTAGCTCAGTGTACCCAAAATAGTTATACTAATTCAGTGATTGCATGGACGCCAGGCTGGCTAACCGACCGTTTTCAGTTTTTTTATTTTCGGGCACTCTGGCGCTTAACCCTGACTGAGCGCCAAAATGCCCGAAAGTCGTTAAAAACTCGGTTAACCAGCCAGTCCAGCCTGGCATCGAATCCATTAGGCCTAGTCGCTGTCTACATTTTGGAACTCTAGGCAAAATGGGTTAAATTGAGTCGGATCCAGCGCGTCTCAGATCCACTCTCGGATCATCCGACACATACTCGGTGCAAGATTCGGTATTTTCTTGACAGATGCTGGGTATGCCTAGTTTTTCACCGAATGCGTTTCGTTGTGGATGTAAATGCGCCGAAGCTGGGTGCATTTCTCTTGATTTCGTCTGCATGCCGCTAGACGTCAGCACTTGAGTACACAGGGTTCAGGCAGCTCCAGTAGGCTGGGCTATTAATAGGTCTGTGGCTGGGCCTAACGGCGTTGGTTACGTCGGCGAAGTTACTCTACGTCGAGCCCGGTTAGTAATGAGATGGGCGACCGTTCGCCGGTATACTGTCTTGGTATGTAACCAGCCACTCAGGCCAACTCAGCCCCCTACACTCCACGGGATTGCAAATGAATACCGGCCAAGTAGCAGTGGCAGTGTTGTGCTCTGCGGCTGGGAAGGTAGCCGTAGGTCAAACATCACACGCGTCACAGACTGTACGGTAGGCCGACCGATATTCACGTTATTCACCTACCGGTATCAGAAAGAGGTGAGCATGCCGGCTACATTCATGTAGCGGCAAGGCGTATGGCAGCCATTTTCTATTATTTTTATACAGTAGCCGCCCAACTGATTTTCAAAGAGGCAGCTTAGCAGAGGGAGGTGAAAAGCATAGAATTAGAGGGTACCTTGATGTCAGTGAATGAGGGATTTTGGGCCGATTTTTGGCGCTCAGGGTTAAACGCCAGAGTGCCCGAAAGTCAAAAACTAAAAACGGTCGGTTAGCCAGCTTGGCGTCCATGCAATCACTGAATTAGTATAGCTATTTTGAGCACACTAAGTTAAAGTGGGTTAATCCCTGCAGAAAACTAACACGACCGGTAGGCCTACTGTTTGTTCTACACAGCCTCAGATGTGTTCAGAACGACGTATAGTGTGTTTCTCAGTGGTGTTGTCATGGGTCGTTTCTGTTTCGCATGGTTCTGGTGTTTTGTAGGGTTTCTACTTCCCGCTGTTCTACTGATTGCAACTGGTTACGTCGACTGTAATGCAGCTCTTGCGGTGTCTCTCATCATAACCGCTGTTGGCTTCTCTGGAATATCTTTTGCCGGCTGGAGTGTCAATCATCTTGACTTGGCTCCGTCATATGCTGGTTAGAAGCGTTAAATTGTCACTTTTAGGCATGAAAGAACACGAGCAAAACAGCCCAGTTATAAACCTAAAGTTCCCTCTCAGCGCCAGTGCTTTCGATATATGATGATACGATACGATACGATACGATATGATGTATTTAATGTAATGTAATGTTAAACTTAAACGTGACACGAACGTGAGATAAAGTTAATCAGTTTTTCTCGGATCAAGGCGTAGAATCTTGTAAAGTTTCACGAAATCCATCCATATATAGGCCTATTTAGGAGATTTTGAGTTTTAAAGTAATGTTGTTTTCAGACAAGTGGAGTCTGTCACATGAACAAAATGATTATGGCACGAGCTAGGAACCAGTGTCAAAATGTACTGTAACAACCATGTTCTCTTTGCCGTTAACAAATACACTTGATATGATAACAATTTAGGCCGCATTGCGTGCATTGCATAAGATGCGGGCTATTGCTACAGACGCAGTAGCGTGGTCGGTTTGCGTGTCTGTCTGTTGGTCACGTTCGTGAGCTTTGCAATAACGGCTGAACCTACGGAGATGCAGTTTGGGACTGACTCTTGTGGGCTCAAGGAACATGCATTAGATGGGATGCGGCTCGCTCGGTCGTTCGTTCTTTGCGGGCAGGGCTCGTCTAACCACTCGGCCACGAGGGCAGGTCATTAGATGGGGTCAAGATCGGACGAATCCTTTAGCAGCCGGTGAAGCGGCCTGTCGTCAAAATTCTTTGACACTTGTTACTTTGGGTTCAGACGTCAGTGAAAGTAGTCGACACGTTTATTCGCCAAGAAGGCAGAGAAATGCACATAAAGTATTACAGCGACAGAAACAGAGCCTATTGGGCATACAGTACATTCTCGTAAAACGCAGATCTGCAACCGGCTGCCTATCTACAGGAAGTATGTATACCAGTGGAGTGTCCCAGGTCGTCCTCGTTTACGATTTGCATTGACTGGAGGTGTGGAGCTGCCGAGAATGCTGACGTCAACCGGCCAGCGGAGCTTCAGCTTCCACGGTCCCACAGTGTGGAACAGGCTGCCGTCTGCTCTGCGCGACGACAGTCTATCATTGAACACGTTCTCGCGGCAGCTGAAGACTTACCTGTTTGGACAGTAACTGCACACCACCCGGCGCCGTTGTGGCGTTTTGTGATTTTGGCGCCGTTTATAAATGTCACGACTTACTTACTTACTTACTAACTAACTTAACCGTATCATATTTTTATTCGTGTGAAGTTATTCGACTTAACGAGTACATGTTGTCGTATTGACTGTAACGTGTAGGAACGCTGATGGGAATTACCAACACGATTGCAACTTTTCCGGGATTCATTGGACCGGCTGTCGTTGGGGCAATCACGTATAGAAATGTAAGTGCTGCTCGCTGTGATGAATTGCTGGTCGATTATCTTGCTTCTGCGGGTCAACTTATCACTTTCGACGGTGCAGAGCTCGACGCGAACGCGTGTGTTACGGCTTATAAAACACGCGTACTATATACGCACGTATACGCTTCAAAAATAACGTAGGCGTACCATGCGTGCGTTATTTCTTGAAACGTTCGTACGTTCATGAAACGTCTGATGACGGAAATGTACGCTATACCGTACCGTACATTTCAGTCGTGGGGTGGTACGCCTTAACTGTGCATCAGTATTCTGATATTCTTAATTTGGTCTCTTGTCCTTCCTTCTTCCATTCCGCCTGTTCGTCTGCAAATTCTGTTTCGGTCTTTACTCGGATCCTTTTCGGTATCATCCTCAACTAGCAAAATCTATTACAGTCACGGTTTCATGAGTAGAGTCACAAATCTTTTTTTCTGGAAACTACTGAATACTGCACCAGATGATTTGGTAAATCATTAAACCAGACGTAGAACAATTGGGGAACACAAATTCACCTACTTTTTCATTGTGTACTATAATGCTGTGAATCCCGCCAACTGTAAACTTTAGATTTTGTACCCGACTGTGGCCCACTCAGTCTCGCGGACATCTATACGTTTATCTGCCACGTACACACAGCTGTCTGAGGGATCAGACCCGCATCTAGCACATTTCACGTAGGCTTTGTTAATCAACACAGGTCTTCACCTGTGTAGGCTGTGTTGATTAACAAAGCCTACGTGAGGTGTGCTAGATGACGGTACTCTGCACCGACCAGACGAGGCGGAAAGCCAAGAGTCTCCATTCATCTCGCTACTTGGAAAGCAAACAACGACAGCATGTCGTCTGTAGCAGGTAGACTAAACAGCCCACCACGCTGCGCAACAGGTCAGTTCCAAGGTCAGCTAGACGGCTCGCGACGCAACGCAGTGAGCGACGTGTCATAACAGCACGACTTTGCTAATGGTCATTCCGACACACGGCTAAGCTGTAGTAATTGATCACTGCAACTTGCAGCTATACTGGGCCAGACACTCGCAATATCCTAGTAGAAATGCATTAATATTACTGGCCCGTCTACACACAGTGTAGAGGACAGACTAGTAACGCTTACTGGCGTCCGTCGTCGTCTGTCGTCGTCTGTAACACTCCACTACGCAACGTAACTCAGCAGGGGACAGCACACTGTGCGGGCCAGTAGTGTTACGTCCCGTCAGGGCGACACCTTGTTTCGGGAAACCAATGTTAAAGCTATAACTTAAAACATAATCGTTACAATGCACACGTAGAGCGGACAGACCTGGTAACAAGGATATCAACTCTTGATGTGCAATGCGGCATTGTTACTTAATACTCCAGTGATTATGAATCGTTACCGGTCACGACCCGTTTAAGCAGCGCTGTAACAGCTGCCCCCACCTGTATTACCTTACCTTTAGTACTTGTACCGATACTAGATGTAATTGTAACAACGACGGCATGTCGTCTGTAGCAGGTAGACTAAACAGCCCACCACGCTGCGCAACAGCTGAGTTCCAAGGTCAGCTAGACGGCTCGCAACACAACGCAGTGGACGACGTGTCATAACAGCATGTTATGTTACATTTACCACGCTTGTTTTGCCTGTGAATTAACTGATTCCTAGTGGTATCGGTCTGTTTGTGTGTCAGTATGTCTGTTTGCCTGTTGGTCACGTTTGTGAGCTCTGCAAAAACGGCTGAAGCGATCGAGATGCGGTTTGGTCTGATATTCTGTCGTCCGCCAAGTTTCTGTAAACGACTTAGTTAGCACGCAACTATACGTCAAACGGTCCGGCTTACCTCGTGGCTTGTGAGCGCGCGCGTGTGTGTGTAACGTTGGTCCATTATGGCTAGACGCCTAAGCGTTGATCCACACTACACATGTTTACGGACGGCATTGACGGTTCGTCAACAAGGTCCGTGAACATGAGTAGTGTGTATCAACCCTAAATGGATCGAACTGGTTTTTAACCGCGCAACGCTATGCTAGCGCGGTCTATGCTGTCGTCGTGTGTCCGTCTGTCTGTCTGTTTCACTTTTTCCTTCCGGACTACCTTCGTGGGCTATTGGCCGCGGACCGTTTCTTCTGAGCTACTCTGTTTTTGTTTTTGTTTTTCCTTGTTTTTTGTTTTTATGCCGTGCGCTAGATTAAGCTAGCACGTAAATATACCGTGTATATCTTGACCATATCCAACAGAAAATGGTTAAAATTCGGGATTTTCCTATCCGCGTACCCTATGGACGCGTCTTCCCTCCCTCTCAGAGTTGACGCTGATGTCTGTAGTTGCTGTGTTTTTCTGCCGCAGCAAACAGTCGAGGCGTGGAGATTAGTCTTCTACTTGGGAGGTGCTGTGTACGCATTCGGCACCATCTTCTACGCGCTACTCGGGTCCGGCGAAGTTCAGCCGTGGGCGGTGCCTACAATGACGGAGGAACTTCACGGTCTTCGTGTTATCAACACAGACGAAGTCAATGACAAAGAGAAAGACAGAGACGCACAGAAAGACACGAAAGAGGTGGATTAGCGGTTTAGTTGTCTTCGTACGGTGATCATACTACACTGGAGTACGGTTGTCTCATATCATACTAGGCTTCTGTTGGACACGGTTGTTAAATCACTCTGTCGCAAAGCTAAGGGTGTTGTGGTTTATTAATTTCTTTTTATCAACTGCTTTGACTGAATCAGTTAAATTGTTTTAACAGATCATGAGTTTTATTTTACTACAGCAGGCAAGTATGTTGTTATTATTATGCCGCATCGTTCGCACGCTGTGCATGAGATGCGGCCTATTACCACAGATGTCGCACGTAGCGTGGTCTGTGTGTCTGTGTGTGCTGGTCACACGGTTGAGCTGTGTAAAAATGGCTGAATCGATCGAGATGCCGTTTGGATGGCTGACTTGCCTCGGCCCAAGGAACTATGTGTCTCTGGGGTCAATGGGGGTCTATAGCTCCCACGGAAAGGGGCAGTTTTTGGGGGTTGTCCCGTCCACTGGAAACCATTGGGAGTCTTTGCTGCGGTGTATGCAGCAAACGAAATTATTCGGTCCTCGATAACAGCCTTACAGCGCGACTGCTGTACTGCTTGCCACTGGTCGATTTCATGTTACATTGCCC
>Ga0209780_1004677_pt1 | contig 10600 bp, 7 predicted proteins | sample WorMetexBAHAMAS2_FD_187384 | JGI IMG/M metagenome (GOLD analysis project Ga0209780, IMG submission 187384) | Marine gutless worms symbiont microbial communities from Max Planck institute for Marine Microbiology, Germany - Inanidrilus exumae... | ecosystem: Host-associated > Annelida > Digestive... | reverse complement strand
ATTATCATTGGTTTTTTTTTGCATTTCCTTCATGCAAGATCGCTACTTTTACCATCCTCTAACCTCATGGTTTTGAGAAAAACTATTTTCTAATAATTCATAGTCAGAAACGCTTGAAGAAATTTTTCCATTTTTCAATCGGGTGAGTTTGAGAAGTGCAACATTTTTATACGCCATTTTTTGAGAGGCGTTATAAAAAGATTCAAGGCATTCTTTTGAATGTGTTGTGGCAAAAACTTGGCAATTGAGTTCTTTGCTGAGTGTTAAAATGATCTGCCATAATCTATCTAGTTGCGTATAATAAATGCCATTTTCAATTTCGTCTAAAAATAAACAGCTATTTTGACAAACGAGGAGTGCTGAAATAATAGCAACATATCTTTTTAAGCCATGCCCTAATTCAGCAATATCTTCAAATTGTTGACGACTGGTTAAAAAAACTTTGGGTAAATTCTTAATAATTTCAAATTCCAATATATCCGGATCAAATTCATTAATATATTGATTTAAAATATCTTTCTTTCTATATTCTTTAATCAAGTCATATAAACTCATCATCAAATCATTGTCAATTTGATAACTGCCTATAAAATTGGTCGATAATTTTTTTGGGTCAGACAATCCCTCTGCAAATAAATGAGAATGAGTTAATGAAGTGTTGATTTCAAAATCATTGATAGAAACTTTAACCTCTAAATTGTTTGTCTCTATATTTAATTTCACCGATTGATTATGACTCTTAATAAGCAGCCGGTTAAATTTTTTAAGAAGCGCAAAAGCAGCCTGTAAATCATGAGGCTCAGAGTTTAAGAAGTGTCTGAATTCTTTTATTAAAAAAAGGGTATTCACCAGATTCTCATAAGCTTCAATCATATTACTACTCTTGTTATTCCGTTCATATATCCAACACGCTTCCATCAAAGCCGTTTTTCCAACATTATTCTTTCCAACAATCAGATTAACTCTTTTGAATCCATTCGTTTTAAAATTTTCAAAACATTTGAAATTGTTAATCTCAATGTCGGTTATCAAGTTTTCATTCATTTTGGTTGTCTCGTTCATAATTGATGATTTAAAAATGACAGAAAAAGGTGCTGGGATTTAAAATAGGATTGGTAAAATCAGATATGGTTGTATTATACCATTGAGACAGGCATAAAAAAAAAGTCCCAAGTTGTTTGACTTGAGACTTTACATATTTGGAGACGGGCTCGACTACTTTTTACCGTATGTCCAACCTTTAATTTAAAAATAACTTCAATCAAGGAGAATGGCAGTGATGTTTGGAGCCGGTAAAATAATTCGAGCCTGGTCCCTTTTTCTGGCCCCTTTTTCCCAAGTGCGTAGCCTCCATTAGACTTGTAGGGTGGGTAAGCGGGCGGCACGATTCTTTGATTTGGGTACGTTTCTATCCGCCCGCTTGCCCACCACCCCATGATTCACCAAATTCTTGGTCAGAAAAACGAACCGTTTCACAGCCCCAATTGATCGGATAAAAACCTTTTTTGACATAATTATGGAAAGTTGAATAGGGCCAATCTTTAACTTGTTCTACCCATCCATGTTTCACCGGATTATAATGAATATAATCAAAGTGATGATGATAATCTACTTCATCACGAATTTGATGTTCCCAAAAACGCCTTTGCCAAATAGTGGTTTCACGATGCTTTTGTTTTGATTCATTCATCCAATCGACACGATGAAAACTTGACTTAACGGATGCACGAAAAGAGCGATTTGATTAAATTCCAACGAATCGAAAAATCATTCTCACCAGAAGGTAAAGTCCAAATACAATGTAAATGGTCCGGTAAAAGTACCCAAGCTTCAATGGTGAAAGGATAATTTTGTCGCGTTTTCACAATCGCCTGATTCAATGAATGTCTTGCCATTTCATGATGAAACAAGTGTTGGCGACGATAGGTAACTACCGTAAAAAAATAGGTTCCTCCCGGTAAATAAGCACGCCGATAATTAGACATTTATCCTCCGGTTATCAGTTCTCAAAGAGAGTGGGAAAATAAGTGGATAAAATGTTTTCTGTTGTTATCTCTAAAATGGTGGGCAAGCGGGCGGGTAGAAATATGCCTAAATTTGAGAATCGTGCCGCCCGCTTACCCACCCTACCTGACTACCTAACTTAAAAAGCCACTACTAGTAAAATAGGAAAAGTATACGCCCAGCAATTCGGTATTTATGGGTGGACATACAATAGAAGTATTAGCTAGTCCTCGAAGCGTATTTTCGCAGTCAAAACTAAGTCCAAAGGAGGACATTTCCAAATAGCTAAGTTGTGTATTTGAAATATTTTCTGTTAAAGCTAGTAACATCGCACTAAAATTACTTTCTTGATCTTTGATATATTCTTTTTGCTTTGATACCCACTGAGCATATTCTATTTGTTCAATAGGATAACCAAGAACACGGATTTCTTTAAGCAATTGGTTTAAATGTAAAGATTGAGTATTACATAAATGAAAAATTTTACCTTGATATTCTTTTTGTCTAGATAAATGAACAATTGCTTGACTTACATAGTCTACAGGTGTCATATCTATTGTGATATTAATATTAGGTGCATATCCGGAATAAATAAAATGCTTGAGTAAACGACATACCAAATCATCCGTATTGGAGATACCCGTTTTACTATGACCACTAATCATATTGGGTCGGTAGATAGTTATAGGAATTCCCCGTGACTTAGCTATTTCTACCATTTTTTCAGCTACCCACTTACTTTGAGCGTAACCACCATAGACAAATTCGCAATCATCAAGTTTGTCTAATTCAAAAATTTTTTTCTTTCTTGTAGAATATCCTTTTGATTCAAATACACCAAGAGTTGAAATATAATGTATATGCTTTAACCGATTTTGAGTAGCCAATCTCAAAATATTCTGTGTTCCTTGTACATTGGTAGCTCGCATAGCTGAATAAGGATAAAGCAGATTTACCAAAGCAGCAGAATGATAAATAATATCAATAGTATTGGATAATTGATTAAATTGTTTTTTATCCAATCCTAGAAACGGTTGTGATAAATCTCCATTTACAGGAATTATCCGATAATTAAGAGTTTTACCTTTTTTTAACAATTTATAACGTTCAAGATTTTTTTGGATTTTTTGTTGGCCTTCTGTAATAGTATTACAATGACGAACTAGACAATAAATTTTTGCTTGAGTTTGACTTAGTAGTTCATCAAGCAAAAAAGCTCCTAAAAATCCAGTTACTCCTGTCAAAAAAATAGCATCTGGTTCCTTGTTTTGTAAGGTAATCTTTTCTGTTGGAATAATATTTTTATCAAGTGTTGCGTTTGCCTGTAATTTAGCAACAGTCATACCTTCAAACGAAGTATTGGTATGCCCAACTGTTTCTAAAATTTGAGCTACACCAGCAACTGTAGGATTTTTTAAAAAGTCTTGTACGGGTAAATTTTTATCAAAAGAATATTGAATTTGAGAAAGCATTTTAATCGTTAGTAAGGAATTACCTCCTAGTTCAAAAAAGTTATCATGGATATCTATTTGTTCATGTTTCAACAAGTTTGCTAATATCGTAACAAGTCTTTCCTCTGTTTGATTGCGAGGTTTTACTAATTTTTTACTTTTATTATTTTGAAAAGGATTTTTTATAGATAAAGAATAACGATCTATTTTTCCATTAGGTGTTAGGGGCATTTTTGTAATTTGAACAAATACAGAAGGTACCATGTAATTAGGAATATTTTCTTCAAGAAAATGCTGTAATTCGCTTGATGTAATAGCATAATCCTGATGTGGGACAATATAAGCTACAAGATGCTTATTATTTTGATTAGTTCCCCATACAACAATCACTGCTTGTTGTACTCCCTGATATTGAGTTAGCACTGCTTCAATTTCTCCAAGTTCAACACGTAATCCATGAATTTTTATTTGATGATCCGAGCGACCTAGATGTTCAATATCTCCATCTACACGATAACGAGCTAAATCTCCAGTTTTGTATAAAATATCAAAATTATTATCATTTCTATTGTGCTTAGAAAGTTTTAGAAATGGATTTTGGATAAATTTATCTGCTGTTAATTCAATACGATTGAAATAGCCTCTTGCTAAAAAAGTACTACTAACATAAAGTTCGCCAATTTCACCGATTGGTACCTGCTTTAAATGCGAATCCAGAATATAAGTCTGTACACCAGAAATAATGCGACCAATGGGTGCCATTCGTGGATTTTCATCAGGTTTACAATGCCAATAGGTAACCGCAAAATTTTCTGTCGAACCATAAATATCATGTAATTCACAATTAGGTAAGTAAGTAAAAAAACGTTTTTGAAGATCAAAGGATAGTGCTTCTCCCACAGAAAAAATTCGTCTAAGGGAGTTACAATTTTCTAAACTTTGTTCTGCTAAAAAAATTTGAAGTACAGAAGGAACAAAAAAGACTATAGTTACTTGCTCTTTAGTAATAAGTTTAATTAAATAGATGTTATTTTGATGTTCGTCGGGTTTAGCTATTACCACACCCGCCCCCATTATCAACGGCCAAAAATATTCCCATACAGAAATATCGAAACTAAAAGAGGTTTTTTGTAAGATACGATCTTGTTCATGAAGCTGATAAGCTTCTTGCAGCCAAAGTAAACCTTGACAACTTCCAAAATGAGTTACCATCACCCCTTTTGGTTTACCAGTCGAACCTGATGTATAAAACATATAAACCATGTTCTTAGACTGAACATTGCTAGTAATATTAGTTCTACTTTCACTAGCAAAATTTTTCCAATCCGTATCCAAACAAATCAGTCGTAACTGGAATTCAGAAAAATAACTCCTAAATTTTTCTTGAGTCAAAAGTGTTGATATTTTTGAATCTGATAACAAAAAATCTAAACGTTCTTTAGGGTAAGAAGGGTCTAATGGAACATAAGCTCCTCCAGCTTTTATAATAGCCAATATTCCAATTATCATTTCAATAGAGCGTTCAACGCAAATACCTACTAATATTTCAGGTTTTATGCCTAAAAAATGTAAGTGGTGTGCTAACTGATTTGCTTTGTTATTAAGCTGTTGATAGGTTAATTGTTGGCCTTCAAAAATCACTGCCACACCATTTGGGGTTTGTTCTACCTGTTCCTCAAATAACTGATGAAGACATTTATTGTACATAGCAATGAACTCTTGGCTTGTAAAAATTATTAGGTTTTTAAAACTAATGAAGTTTGGTATCTGGCTTCTAGCTTTTTTGGAAACTTAGTCTCCCTCAAAGATTTAGCCTCCATTGAAGTGATAATTTTCTTTATTGGTAAATCTTTTCTTTCCAACAAATGTGGCTCTAATGTGTATAATACCCCGTTATGATTGATAACTTGGGCCAATAATAAAGAATGAAATGGATTAAATTCTTTTATTAAAGGTTCTTTAAGAGCTAATTCTAAATCATACTTTTGATATTGAATGCGCTTAATTTGCATATTTTGATGCAAACGGTCCATAAAAGGATAATAAGCATCCTGTAAATCAGGAGAATATTCTTTCCAAATAACATCATCACATTTTCCTACATGTTCAAGACTCATGTTGAGTTTTTTCGTAAAGTATCCTACAAAGAAATTTTTACATGCTATTCTTATGGCTTCGTCTTTCTTATGCATCCCTAAAAAGAGACTAGCATCTATGAAAATTTTTTTATTCATGTCCATTAACCCATAAATTAAGAATAATCTTCCAATTCACCCTTTCTACGAACATCAATTGTTGCACAATGGAATCCACCACCAAGTGTTCTAGGATGACGCAATTGTAATGGAATAACTTCTATCTTGTATTTTTCAAGTTCTTCGATAAGATGAATTTGCCTTTTTTCTACAATAGCAAGATTTGGATTAACCATTATGACATTCATACCAATCCAAGTAGTAGATAATGGCATTTTTCCGACATAGCCCACATCAATCATTTCAGGACACCAAATCTTATCCCAATTTTTTATTAAAGATGGCATGTTTTGATCATTGACTCGTTGAGGATTAACAATCACCAACCCTGGACGAAGAAAGGTAAAAGTTGTATCAATATGTTTATGATTATACACGTTATAGCAAGTATGTACCCGATATTTACTTCCTAAAGTGGATTGTAACCATTTAGCTCCGAGTTCATTACCAGAATTGGAAATAAGATAAATAATATCCTTGCCTATTCTTAAAATATTAGCAGCATCAAACAATGGCTCTTCATTTTTCAAACAAATTTCAAAGCCATTTGGTGTTCCATAACAACCATCTAATAATTGTGGTTTAGGGGTAGAAATCCAACGGCTACCTGATTGCAAATAGTCAATAAATATTTCCTTATAGGCAAATGTCTCCAAAAAACGTGAACGCAATGGAGAAGGAGCCTCTATTATCATATCCCCAATGGCCAAAATAATGTCTCTTGGGCAATAATTATATAAACCATCGGTTTCCCAATCAGTTGTCTTGAAGACTTTAGCATGATCGACAACTTTAGGGCGACGAACTTTAATCCCAAGTTTTTGCAAGGTTTCTATAAACGTTTGTAAATCTTCTTCAGTTTCGTTAATAACATGAGAAGGAAAAGCACCGAAAGGAATATCTTCCAGTTTTTCAAGTTCAGGAAAATCTATAGCATGTACACTAATGTCCGGTTTTGGTAACCTAGCATTAATGGCTGTACCAACAATTATTTCTTCCAATGGGTCCCATTCATTGTGAACATTTACAATACTCATTTATCATCTACCTCCAGAGATCACGGTAACTGCTGTTCATAAAAGATAACTTACTGATTTTTTAATCAAAATTATGGGTCATAGTCAAATTAATTCCCTCAAAACACACAATAGCATTCCTCAATCAAGCGAATCAATTGACTGAATGTTATTATGCAAACCACGCCGCCAACTTGGCTACGATAGCAATAGAGTCAGCAACATAAGCCAACTCACACAACTATTTTAAATGTTACCTCCTTTAGTTAGTGAATGAATACAAAGAAATGTGCGACTCGTTTGGCCGTGTTGCTAATACTTATCTAGTGAAAACAAAGCCTTATTTACAAAACTTTAGATATGGTGTGAGATGCTAGACGCCTATCTCACCTGGCATAGCAGTTGGCCAGAAAACAAACAGCATTATTCCGGTGGTCTGTAGTGTGTATTGAGACTAAGACTGTCAGTGCAAGGAGTTAAAGCCTCAAAAGGGCAAGTGTAAAATTCGTGGTTTTAACCGTAAGATCGGTAAGTATTAGAAGGAAAGGTTATTAGGCTGAAAGGGTTGTGTCTGCCCTGAAGCAACTGCTCAATACACATCCGATTAAAGGATAGAACCGCTGAATTTAAGTAAGACATATCTAAGGAACGAGGAAAAACGGCGTTAGTATCTTGCTGGATTGCAAGAAAAAGCGACGGGTAGGATTGGGTACATAAGCAAACGCCGAGATGAAACCGACCATGGGGAAAACTCGGATAAGCCGACTTACCCACTAATTAGTCAAATAAATACGAAATATGTGAACTTGGGGAAACCCAATGTTTTAGAACTCCGCAAGGATAAATAGAAAATGAGTTGGACGCAACTAATGAAAGAGACATTTGCTCCAAAACCGGGCAGTAACATAAGCGTCCCAAGGTGGATCAACAGGGTGGACATTGACTGGAATTGGGATGAAATAATCTGGAAAAAAGTACGGAAAATCGTTTTCAGTTTGCAGAAGCGTATTTACAAGGCATCGAAATCTGGTAACTTCAGAAAAGCACGCCACTTAATGTGGCTATTACAACACTCAAGATGTGGTGCATTACTAGCGGTTCGTAGAGTTACAACGGATAATACCGGTAAAAGGACTGCTGGAGTAGATTTACAAAAAGCCAAAACGCCTAAAGAAAAGATGAAGTTGGTCGAAGAGGTACTCAATATTTATGGTACTAAATGGAAAGGATACAAAGCATTGCCTGCCAAAAGGGTAATGATACCCAAAGCTAATGGCAAAATGCGACCATTAGGTATTCCAACAATTAGAGACAGAGCACTACAAGCATCAGTAAAGCTGGCAATGGAACCCTACTATGAAGGGATATTTGAACCTAGTAGCTATGGATTCAGACCTGCCATGAGTTGCCATGACGCTATTGAAAAGATAGCCGGAGCACTCGTAAAGAAACAAAAATGGGTTCTGGACGCAGATATAACCGGATGCTTTGACAATATTGACCACGATTATCTACTACTGCAAATTGACGATAAAACGAATAGAAAAATTATCGACAAGTGGCTGAAAGCGGGATATATTCAGGACAAAGAATTACATGATACTGAAAAAGGTGTAGTGCAAGGTGGCACAATATCCCCACTTTTAGCCAACATTGCCCTTGACCAAATGGAAACAGACCTAATTGAACACTTACGTGGGATAAAGGGTTGGAAGACAAAAATTGGCACGACCAGAGTCACCAGTAAAACGGATAGAAAAACTGGCAAATCTTATAAATGTAGGGCGAACCAGAAAATCGACTTAGTCCGGTATGCTGATGACTTTGTCGTACTCCATGAGGACAAGGCAGTAATCGAAGTAAAATATTTATTAGTAAATGGCTTAGTAGGCGTGGACTAGAGCTGTCGGAGGAAAAGACAAAGATAGTCCACAGTACGGAAGGTTTCGACTTTTTAGGCCACCATATTCGGCATTATCCGAATAATAAATTAAATGAATCCTACAAAAGGAAATTACTTAAGGGCACAAAAACGGAACAAAACCGTGCAAAAGCATCACACAGACTTAGGGTGGAACCGACTAAAGATAAAGTGAAAAAGCACTGGAGAGACTTGAGTGACACAATATGGAAATTGAAAGATGCGAGTGCGGATGTGTTAATTGGGGTCATACAGCCAAAGATAACTGGGTGGGCAAATTATTATAAAGCTGCCCACTCCAGTGAAGCTTTCAATAGGTTAGACCATTTGTTATACAGAAGATTAACACAATGGACAAAGCGAAAGCACTCTAAAAGGGGTATTCGATGGATTAATGAAAAATACTTTGGCATTAAACGCAAAGGTAAGTCCAAAGAATATACCCACAGTATTATAGGGGGTAAAAAATGGGTATTTCGTGGAGAACATAGGCACATAAAAGCATACGCAAAACATAAGGAACGCATAGGCAGTCACGCAAGAGTCGGTTTTGATAGGTCATATTATGATGGTGACGTAGCTTATTGGGCGGAAAGATTGTCCAGGGGCTATGGTGATATTTCGCCCTCCAAGGCGAAATTGCTTAGGAAACAGAAGGGTAAATGCCCGCACTGCCAAAGTGCTTTAACTAATGACGACTTGTTGCATGTGCATCACAGGACGTATAAGTCACGAGGTGGTACGGATAAATATCCAAATTTAGTATTGTTACATAAGCATTGTCACGACGAAATACATGCTTTAGATAGAAAGGAAAAAGCCGGAAAGCGTAAGGAGAACTGGAATCCTAACGGTTATGTAGATTTACGTGCCATCATGGGTGGTGAGTAGCTGCATAATAGATGTCTAAAAGAAAAGGACTATGTAAACCAGAAACGATTAAAAGTAGTAATAAAAACATCGTTGCACGTGCAAGGCTTAGTTTAGTCTTGTGATTAGAGGAGCTGTATGAGGTGAAAGTCTCACGTACAGTTTTGAATCACTGGCTTGTTGGGGTGTATTCCATACTCGCCCGCAAGGGGATAAGGGTAGTGACCTAACTTGCCAAGTGTAACTATCACCTTTGAGCCACGCGACCCACTTGGCGATAATTTCCATTTGTTACCAAATAGCCAAACTCAACGCGGGCTATCGCAAAGGTTGTATCCCGTGAGTCGTGCATAAGCAAAAATATCTTTCACCACGGCGTTAAACTAAGCCAGACATGTCACCATGCCGACTCGTCCTCAGAACCGGACGTGAGACTGATCCCGAATCACCGGTTATACACTATTAGCTAATGTATGTTCCTGATTGGACGGCTCCCCCCATATGGCCTTTCTCAGCACCACCGCTGATAGGACGGCAATATCCGCTGTTTATGTTGGTTTTTCGCTTTATTGATCTGGCTTTTGCTAATGCTTTAAGCCTTCTCTTCTCTGTGCGTCTCTTTAAATGTTCAGCATGATATTGATCATGGCAGTGTTTGTGCATAAGTATTAAATTGCCGTATTTATCCATACCGCCATTGGCTTTATGGGTGGTGAGCTTCCATGAGATCACCATTCTTGAATACTGCGCCACAGTACGCGCATTTACCATCTTGAGACCTAAGCATCAATGCCTTGCTTGGTGTTAGATAACAATTCTATTGACATCTATTAACATGTCAACAAATGAGTCAACACTTTAACGATGTGAATAAGGGAGTATCAACCCTTTATCCCCTCGCCTAATGAAAGCTTAGGGTTACTTTAAGCTCAAACCCATTTTTGTTAACGTGGGAGGCTAACCACATTGAGCTTATAACTTTTCTTAAGTCTTTAAGACAGTTTTTTTAGAAAAGTTTTTTCCTCAAAAGAGGAATATTGTGATATTATATATAATAAGTGACATTTTATAAATGTCAAGTTT
>Ga0209780_1004676_pt1 | contig 10601 bp, 7 predicted proteins | sample WorMetexBAHAMAS2_FD_187384 | JGI IMG/M metagenome (GOLD analysis project Ga0209780, IMG submission 187384) | Marine gutless worms symbiont microbial communities from Max Planck institute for Marine Microbiology, Germany - Inanidrilus exumae... | ecosystem: Host-associated > Annelida > Digestive... | reverse complement strand
CAACAAATTTTCTGTACATTGCCACCTAGCTGTGGCCGTGCGTCGGTCCTTCTCTAACGGCAATGCAATAACCTGTCAGCTGGATCTCAGGCCTCCTGTTATGGACCCGAATTCAGGTCACCTCTTATTGAGAATCAGCCCAAGGTGGGCAATCTTATAGAAACTCGCTGAAGACTAGTACTTAACATTAATATTTATTCAGCAACGCTCACCAACACACAGCAGCACTCACACCAACTATTCGCGTCCCTACTATAACTGGCGTACCACAACAACTGTTCCCCTAGGCAACAACGGCCAGACACCTTTATTCAAGGCTACTAGGCTGCTAATCAGCCACCTATAACCAATCACGTTTGGGTCGCGTGGGTGCGTCGCCGCCATGGCGTCGACGGCAGTCACAAACCTACGTACTTCCGGTTTTGTGCATGACGTCATGTTTTCACATTCACAGAGCGAATGAGCGTCCAGTTCGCCAGGTGGCGGCACCGGGAGCGAAGTCTGCCGTCTCCGACTGCGTATCGTTTGGTGTTGTGACATTGCACACTGGCCTATCACAGACGCGATATGATTACGTCTTCTTGCACGTACTTGCCGAACCGCCGAGTATATAATAAATTGCTTGGACATCATCTATAAAACATGGACACAATAAACAGCGTTCGGCTGTTATGTTCTCGGCAGCATTTAAAATCCGTACCGGTAGCGCGCACTTTGATGTAGTAAATAGCACCGTACGTTGACGGACAGTGTAAATAATGTAGGCATCGCTAGCACGGCATCTAGGCGAGTAAGTTATAGGCCTTCATAAAGTCGTCACGTCATCATGAAGTGTCAGCGACAGCTGGGGAGGGGGCAGGGGGCCGGGCCCCACAATAAAACTTGCCCACCCCCTTAGCGGGGCTGTGGCCAGAATTTTTCTAATGTATCGCTCGCTATGTCCCCCTAAAACTCTCTTTGCCCATCACACCCTCCCCTACTTGCTAGACTCCGGCGCCGGTACTGTGAAGTGTCACTATAGCGCCATCCATAACGCCCGGTATGGTCTTCACCGTCGCTGCTGTCATCACTCGACAATAATATTATTATTGTCTTTTGCAGAAGTCTGACGCCATACGTCGGAACTTAACTCTGATTCACAAAACTAAGCCAAACTTATTGCCGCAAGTCGCAACGATCGTATCGCAAATCAGCCGATTTTAGTCATTAGCAAGGCATCAAGGTAGGACAGCAACGCAATTAAAGTGTGGTGGGAATGTTAAATAGGCTTAATGTGCAAAACGATAACGAAGTACGCTCATAGTTATTGCAAAAGTAATTTTTGGCATTGTTTTCTTGACTCGCAGTATATTTCTGTATAATCGTTAATTCGTTATCGACTCACACTGTATGGCGTAGGGCGCTAGCCGATAACAAAGAACGACAATCCGTTTCCAGCCGGTACCAGAAAAAACATTCATTCGCTCGCTCCCTATCTTTATAGGTATTATATATACATTTTAAATTAATTTCCACCAAGTAATACGGTCTATGTTTAGTTGTCGCGTTCGACGGTCTTTTTCCACAACCTATCTCCCGGTTTTCTTTGGCCAACCTCTGTATCTTAAACCCTCCACTTCGTAATCCATACATTTTTCACCCGATAATTTTCGTCCTTTCTTGAAACGTCCATACCATCTCAACCTGTTTTGCTGTAGCACTGTAACTCATGTGTTCCCATGTCTTTTAACTAGTCACACGTGAACGCATCTGCCATTTTAACACTACACAACAATCTCATTCTCATCCCAGTCCGCTGAAACGCACTAACAAAAAATAAGGCATGATAAATTATATAATTTGATCAAAAAACGGATTTATAGAAATCACATTCTTCCGTACGGAAAAGATCGACTAACGAAACGGAGAGCAATCTCTATGTCCGGTTTCTGAACGCCCTATCAGGCTCTAGAGGGTTTCACCTTTTCGCTTCTGAAACAGGCCTACACGGATGAACGGCTTCTTACAATGCGTTCTATATTTCTGTATTGCGCAACACACACTTATTATCGGGCGGCAACCTACCGAGTGCTGGCCCTGTGACTTTCAGTAATAGTCGAACATATAGCATAGCCTTATAGGACTATTAATTTCCAAACTTGCAAAATGTTTGTCAAGTTTGTCAGTATCCTGCCCTTTTATGTAGATTTATTGAAAAGCACAGACAATTATACTACTACTGGTTTTATCAAAGAAACCCACTTTTATCGCGCGTCAGCATAGCACAGCAATGCATAGCGCGATACGGTTATAGCAAGATAGCATCGTGCTAAAACGACATAGATCAAGTACTCCACTCCATGTTGTACCCATAGGGACTCCAGTTATTCTCACATCAAAGGTATTGGTGACATTCTGCTGAGACCGCCCCCAACAGGTTCTCCAAATACAGTTGGGGTAGGTAAAATCTGATTTCCGACCAGTATCTCGCCAGTCTTCAAAATGCTATAACAAATACATAGTTACTACGGAACAATAAGAAGAAGTCATGTGGTCTATATAAAGGCTTTATTTCCAGTGACCTTGAGTGACCCCTATTACCGAAAAATACCACACTCTGTAAATGTTGAGACGTCGTTCCTTGGACCGGCTAAAGTTACGCTACGGAGTAAGCACTTCGAGTACATAACTCTAACAGGTACTGGCTTATGGCTGACCACAAAAAGGGCGGGGTCTGAGCAGTGTGAAACCTTTTTAAAGTTTTGGCCCCTTCCTACATTTGGAACGGGTGATATTGTGCAATTCAAATTTTCTTATTACCATGCAGTGATGTCAACCCTTGACTTTGGTCCATAAGGCCAAATCGGCGTCCTGCCTCGGCCTTGGCATTTGCTCCTGGCCTCTGTGGCTTTAGCCCTACTGCGTGTCCTTATAGCCACGTCTTTGTGTCATTCCTCTCAGAATATTGCACGTCTACCTGCAGTTGAATGACAAAGTATTCGAGTTGTCGGTGCTTGTCAAATGCAATTTGGGTTTTCATAAACTGTAGCTTACATTGTGTCACAACCGTTTAAATCACCACAGACTCAAGTCTTGGACTTGCTAAGTAAGTCCTTGATTGAGTGAGTAGATTCTTAACGGCACCGTCAGCACAAAGTAGGCTATTCGGTGCCAGTACAACTTAAAACCAATACGATAAATTACATAAAAACAAAAAAGTAACAGCAAATATAAGGTGAACCAAATAGTAAATATATGCTTAGTACATGTGTATTTCGTAGGTGGAAGATGTAAGTCCTTGATTGTGGACTTGCTAACAGGATGCAGCCATAGCAAATGCTAACCAACTAATGATAAATTATATCCATCCATGTAAACACGGTCACGGTCACGAGACCTCTTTTATTTTCAAAAACAATTGGTAATAACTCGAAAACGGTATAAAATAGGCACAGAGACAGAGTTACAATGGAATTCCAGTAATAAATCGCGTGTGGCCTACTGAATGGCATCATTACCAAATTACCAATGACGACGTCAACGGTCATTTCAGCTACAGCAACTGAACGCTCACACTCAGTGCACGTAAGTTAATCACAACAACAGAAAAACAACAATCAATATGACTGCAAAAGAGCGACCACGACGAAGCAGCAACTGCCGTATCACGTCGCTCGACCTTTCATTCACCTATATCGGAATACAGACCCGTCAGTCAAATTCTTTTGGCAACTGCGGCCGGCTGACGCACTTTTTCGGCGGATTTTCGGCGCCACTGAGGTGATTTCATATAATTTTATAGGTGTCGGAGGCCAGAGCCGGCTTTAGGCATGCGCCTCATGTGCAGCTGCACGGGGCCGCCAAATACGGAGAGGCCGCCAAAATAAGGGCACACAAACGTTAATCAATCGATCAATCAATCAATCAATGTTATACAGTGGCACCAAGTTCTGGCAACATTCTATATTCATGCATCATGAAATTCACTTGGGGGTTGCAGGGTGGCAGACGTTTGACTGGGGGCCGTGCCACCCCCCCCCCTTGGAACCGCCACTGATTAGGCTAATCGTTACTTGAAAAGCAGGGATGGGCACGCCGAATTTTTTTATCTCGGCGGATTTTCGGCTGGCCGTTTTTTTCGGCGGCTCCAATTTTTTCGGCGATTGCGGCCAAATTCGGCAGCTGAGGGGTCTATCGAAATACATACAATTCACATTCATATCAACGCATACCGGTAAATGGCGACGGATGGATCACAGCCCAAATCGGTTGGCTTCGTCTGAGGGTTGACCGCCATCTGGCGCTGAGTCTGCATACTGGGTGAACTTTCACAATGGCTTGCCATGACGATGACACCAAACGTTACTGATATTGTTACTGGCCCGCCTAATGGGCCAGTACTGTTTTGCTCGCGGGCGTCTGTCGTCGTCTGTAACGCTGCCGGCGGGCAAGCGGCGGGCGGACGGGCCGGGCGCGTGGCCGGTCGGCCGCCGCCGGGCCGGGCGCGTGGGCGGCCGACACTGCACGGCAGGCCACGCCTTGTTAACATGATGTAAAATCCATCCAATGAAAAATACTGACATGACATTTTGACATGACATAGCAAGGCCAACAAACATGAACAACCATTCACCAATAGCTTATAAGCACATTCACTATGATCTGCGTTGATATGCATGTTTATGAATTTTTACGGCGCATTGTGACTATTACTACTGGCCCGCCTAATGGGCCAATATTGTTTTGCACGCTGTCGTCTGTAACGTTGCCGGCGTGCGGGCCGGCCAGTCGCTGGGCGCGTGGACGGTCGGCGCCAGCGGCCGGGCGCGTGGGCGGTCGGGCGGCCGACACGGCACGGCGGGCCAGTACGGTTACGTCCTGTTAGGACGACACCTTGTTTTCATGCGCCTTAGAAGCTCACTTACTTACTTATCTGTTTAACGATTTCTTTCAGTTCATACATCAATTCCAAGTAGCCTATACTTCGTATGCAGCCTGTTTCCGATTATGCAACCACAATACAATTTGAACATCAGTTAGTTTCAGTACAGCAATCTGAAAAACAACTTATGATGCAGAAACATTACACTGGAGTAAACAATACTAAAATGTGAAGAATAAACTGCAGAAAGTCTTGTTTTTAGTATATCTATGATGAAAGACACTGTTTCGAACAAGACAATCATGTCACACGATCTTCTAGTCCATATCTGCAGTAAGTTAAAATGTTTAGTAAATTTTTAACGTAGTTCAATTATGCATCTATTAATTTCATGTTACAAAATAAAAAAAAATCTGACGAAGTAATGATAAACGAACAAGATAATACCACGAGCAATGATAGAACAAAAACAAGCAGTATTGCCTAGATGGCGGCAAAACTATATGCTTCCCGCTGACGGCCATTTTGGTCTTTGCCTGTGATCAGGAGATATCAATGACCATCCATGGCAAATATCAGACAGTCTATGGCTTCCTATTTGCATTTATTAATAACCATGGCTCGGTCTCACTTGGTCTTTGAGATACTGACAACGCATATTTTTTGGCCTCAAGGACCTGTACGTTTTGTCCACTTCTGGTGGGCGTATGGTCATGCTGACCGCTGGGTTTGATTTCCAGCACAAGGTTTCCTATTAGTGTTCCACACTCCACAGTAATCATAGCTCTAAAATGCACTATTTTTGAGATATGGGCATGAGACGGAATATGGATGGACAGCAGGTTCGCTTAATGTCAACCCCAACTTTGACAGCGAGAGCACAACAAGTGCGTCATTAAACATGGCACAGCGTGAAGATATTCTTACAACGAATTTCAGACGGCTGCAGATGTAATTCATCACGTTACAAAACAAGCAGCCATTATGATTTGTCATAGAAGAAAAACAATTTACAAATGTCAGGTTCTCGACGGTTTGACCGCTGCGGCTTCTGCAATTATTGCAAGCTAAACAGATGCATGCAAAGCACAAAACGACACGTTAACGAAGACATCTCAGAAACGTAACAAGACAACAACTAGACATCAACTGAACAAAACTGGATTCAGTTGCCTAGTCCAACATCCAGGCAAATCAGAGAAAGTGCAGTGGTATGAAGGACACTTAGAATGCACCAGATTTTGCATCTGGCAAGATAATTCACATTTAACATTTGTCTAAATACACACTGCAATAATAATAATAATAATAATAATAGCAGATGCAATACACTATTATGATACAATACAATACGACAGTCAACTGTCAGACACATACGATACATTAATAAGCTGATGCACAGCCAGCTAAGTCTAACAGACTAAACAGCATCACAAAAAAGAGTATCATGACCCTGACATCCGCCCTTTTTGGGGGTAATTTGCACTGTGTCCGAAAAAAGGTGCCACTTTACTCTTGCCTGTAAGTTTGTCAAATTCGACCGATTTTCAACATTCTTTTACGGGCAGACTTATCGCTGATGCTGTTACAACAGTTTCTGCCCGCCATACGTCAGATCTCAAACAAATTTTTCATCTTTCAGCAGCCAGGTGCACAGGGTGCTTGAGGCTAAAAATTTCTTACCACAAAACTTCGCTGCATGTTGACTGATGTTAAAAATTCTTTCAAGCCGACTCAGCAGTAAAGTTGTAACAAAGTAATAGTAAACGATACTACTGCACCTAAATCACGTTGCTACACTATATTGTGATGCATCGTTAATTACCGTTCACGTTTCAGGTTGTTGCGGTTTTTTAAAGTCAATATTTCACAAGGTAGTGAAGCGACGCATATGAGGTGTGGTGGGATATTTCACTGTCACTTTGCTAGAAATTTACTGCTTTTGTCAGTCGGTGAAAGAATTTTGAAAATCAATCGGCATTTGGCAAAGTCGGATGCGAAAATACAGTACCACCTTTTTCTGGACATGGTGTATTATCCGCTGGCTAGCAGATAGCCTCTACTGTTCCTAGTGCACACAATGGACGATGCTGCAGTAGCATGCAGACATGGCGCTGGTCCGGTGATCGCGTAAGCTGTGCCATATAAGAATCCGACCTTTACCTTTAAGTAATATTTTCAAAACCACGCTGCCGGTCTACAGATAAAATTATGCGAAACAACATCGGAAATAGCAGCGCACTGAAAGTTAATCAACAACATGATACTGTAATTCTGACATACATAACTCTGCTCCACACACAGTATCACAGTTGTAAGTACCTAGCAGTACAACTCAACCACTAGACGGTGGTGCAAAACACAGCTCGTTGGCCAATGCAAGGCAAAAACATGTCACTAATCTCTAACAAAAGAGAAAAGGTAAAGGCTCCCCATACTCATTACCAAGCACTGGGCCCGGAGCTGATCCCGGTGTATAGGCAGTCAACCCGCAGGTGACTATAAGTCATCCACCCGGCGGTAGGGTGCCATTACTTTCCTCCAGACCTGCGGTTACCTTCCCGGCCGCAGAGCATCACCACCCCTTGGCTAGTACCAAGTTATACTGCTTTGTAACAGAGGCACATAGGTGTGGACAACTTGCCCAAGGTTGTTACACAGCTTTTGCCCCGAGTAAGATTTAAACCCACGACCTGTTGATTGCAAGTCCAATGCTCTACCGGTTGCAACATCTAATCTCTAGACTTGTAGTACTCAAGTCATTTGTGCTGGATTCACGACACGGCCAACCTAAAATCGAGTCGTTGTTCAAGTCTGTGCATTGTCTGTTCCAGCATTCAATGCATCAACTGAGCGCGTATTTAGCCACAAAGGGCATATTATGCAATCAAATAGGTCCACGCTGTCAGATTAAACATTTTTGTCGCTGGTATTTCTGAAATGCGACTTAAACTTAAAAATGTAAACTTTAATGATGCAACATGGTCATGCACTCGATAACACATTAGATGTTGAACTTGTTGTTACATTAAGATGGCTCAGTCTCAAACCTGAACCCAGATTTGACATCAGCAGACTTGGAATCATCAGATGCTGGACGTGTTACCAGTCTGCTATATCTCTCAGCTATGACTTCACCAAATGCTAATAAATTGTCCAAATGCTTTCACTTTGAAACTTAGCAGTGAATTTGTTATACTTTGTTATACTCATCATTGGGGACTCCACAAAACCGTATACTGTGCTGTACAAATTTGTGAAATAGCCGACACGTCTCCGGTAAATAGTATGGTTATTTACCATTTATGTCATTCCGTACTAACAACAAATTGTGGATTCCGAGTACTATACAGCCATGACGAATGATGACATTGTCCACAACACACCGCAGGCAGAGAAAGGTATCATACAGACGACAGCGTCATGACGTGTTTTCTTAGATGTCGAATGCAGTCGAGCATGACTCCAGTCAACGCCTCATTCACAATCCTCTGTGGAATCCAACCCTAGTGACGGCGCATACCAGCATAACATATCAACAATCACTTGTCGGTCAGCTAACAGCAGTTACATTCCATATCACAGGTAGCAACTATATGCTACGTCAGATTAAACTTCCAGAGTCAGATACTGACACGATATAGCAATCAGGAGTGACGCTAGGGCATGGGGACTTTAGCCCCCGTCTGGGAAGCTCTGACCCTTGTCAGGGAATTTAAGTACTTTCTGTTGGAGATTTCCAGATGAGCGGAAATGCCTGAAATGAAAAAATTAACCCAATTTCATCGCATGCAATTATTTATCCTAAACACGAGTTGACGAACTGATACTGGATACAGCCGTACTTCATAAACTGATGCAGCATTTGTGTTTGGGTTCCATATGTTTAACAGAAAGCGTTAGTCTTAGTTTTATATGACATCTAACATCACGAGAATATTCTTAACAAAATGGCCCAGTGTAAGCGGAGCCACAATAGCAGCTGATTCCCGTCTGTCTCTGCCTTCTGCAAGGACCATCTCTCGTAGAACGTCTGTCTCAGTGTTAGACTGCATGTTAGCACTGTCCAAAGTATTCAGCTGGTCCGTAGATGGGAGAGGGAATGAAGTTAATTAACCAGTTAAATCAGCTGCAGCTAAACAGCCTAAAATGATGTTCAGTGGCACAAGCAACCCCCAAAAAAAAACAATCTTATAGTTTTTCATACGTAGCAGCACATACGACTTGCAATACGTTTTTTAAAGATTTCGAATTAAAACAGATATTTTGGCTGACTGACTTACGCATGCATGTACACACGCACGCACACACACAATTTTAACGGCCATATATACACAAGTGTGTATGGGTGTGTATAAATATTATACACAGCTGTCAATAAATGTAAAGGATAATAGCAGCTTTGAATCTGGTACTTACTTTAATGTCGGTGCAAACAATCATGCGCAGCAGGCAGCGGTTGACAACGTTTGCTACCGGACGGTATTCCCAACCAACGAGCCGGTTTTCACCTCTGTACAAGAACAGCACATCCAGCAGTCCCAAGAATAGTTCATGGTAGTCATGGAGTCATGGTCTTCACTAGTACAACAAGGTGTCGCCCTAACGGGACGTAACCGTATTGGCCCGCCGTGCAGTGTCGGCCGCCAGACCGCCCACGCGCCCAGTGCGGCCAACCGCCCACGCCCGGCTGCAGCGTTACAGACGACGACGATAACGACGAACAACAGACGCCAGCAAGCAAAACAGTACTGGCCAATTAGGCGGGCCAGTAACTACACACACAGCTACCGCATACGGAACATGTTGGTCAAACGTTTGCCAACTGCTGCAAAACTGTATGAAAAATCGCATTTCAAAAGAAAGATTTCAAACACCTGTAAGCTGACATTAGTGCCATTTGATAGGCCAGATAGGACTTCCTATTAGTGTTCCCCTGTAACAGTGCCTCTATCTTGTGCCATTTCTGAAGTATAGCAAGATATCGGTCAGAAGTGACAAATTTTAAATACCTAACCCACCTGTATTTGGAACTACTAACGGGGATGACCGAACTAGAATTTCACCAAGCTCTTTGGCGTCAGAAAAACAGTTACTAGGCCATCATGCAGCATTGTCTGCAGGGTGATATATTTCGCCATTCTAATAGCACAATGGCTTGTCACAGATGGACAGACACAAGGCAACAGCATGTACCACACTGGCATAGCGTCACGTGGTAAAAATGACGCTGATACTCAACCTCTAGAATATGAGTAAGTCATGTCAGTTGCACAGCACAGTGGACACATCGAACGGCGGTCTTTCGCCGGCAAACATTCCCTGTCCTGCGCTCGACCTGCAGCTGATGGGTGTTTCTTAAAAAGGTAAACCGTCCGCTACAAGTCCATCAACCAAGCCAACTCAGCCTTTCACCCATTCAGGGTCGATTTAATGAGTAATAAGCTGCAATCAGATGTCTGCTATCCCGGTCTGGGGTGGCGCCATCTGGTGAGTGCTTACCTTGTAAAGACAGGATGGCACTTCGCATTCGTTGATAAACGTGCGGATGGCAGGTAAAACTGCGTGATACCTTTAGCACGTGCCATCCTGAGTGCTTTAGAGATGTGTTTCATCACAGGCTGCGCGGTAGCGCCAGCCCTGTGTTAACGGCCACTGGCTTTGTCAATGGGAAAGGGCAATTTTCGACCTCCCACAGAATCGACACTCCTCAACCGATCACCAAAAAATTTGTCACAGG
>Ga0209780_1004675_pt1 | contig 10603 bp, 8 predicted proteins | sample WorMetexBAHAMAS2_FD_187384 | JGI IMG/M metagenome (GOLD analysis project Ga0209780, IMG submission 187384) | Marine gutless worms symbiont microbial communities from Max Planck institute for Marine Microbiology, Germany - Inanidrilus exumae... | ecosystem: Host-associated > Annelida > Digestive... | reverse complement strand
TGAAACCATCAGTTAACCTACACATGTCAGACAACAGCAGATTATTTTCAACAGCAAAATCATTAAGAGGTAGAAACAATCGAGAGCCGGGCTGACAGTTCAAATCACCGGCAACTACCATGTGCAATGTACCATTAGCAATAGTGCTGTTCATTTGGCCTTTTTAGTCTTCCATTTCTGTTTCGCACCAATTCCATCAAGATGTTTTTTAGATTAATCACTGTAACTGCCAAAGCTGTTGATGGCGGGCCGATATTGTAGTTTCTAAAATTATTGCACATTATATAAAGTTGCAAGTAGGCATATAGACACTGCTCATAGGAATTTGCTTTTACTGTGAAGTGCAAGTGCTTCAAAAACTATAAAACATAAGCATTGCCAAGTTGCTGTAAAACTGGTAGGATGACCATACCCACCCACCCCAAATTGGCATGCAAGAGGTATACTCTGCCATGCCAAATTTTATCTCCACCAGTAGATACTGTCTTCCCTGTGAGGCAAAAAAATTGCCGTGGTTTTGACCAGAGTTTCAGGTTTGTGGACTCTTGTATGCATCCTTTCCCCAATCAGTGAGAAGACCTAAGGTCTATTGTACCATGTCAAATTTCACCTTCATCGGCATATATTGTCCCCCCTGTGTGGTGAAAAACTCCAAATTTGGAACTGCCCATCCCCTTAACCAATTGGAAACAAATTTGGCATGTGAGAGTATGCCCACAGTCTGTGCCAGCATGCTAAATTTCATCTGGATTAGTTTATTGTGTTGTCATTGGAGGGGGGAGCAGTAAACTGCAAATTTGGCCATAATTTCAACTTCAACATTCTGTCGTGGTGTCACCTAGTGGTGCAGATGCAAAGTTGATGGCGAGTGCACAACTACAAACCTTGATGTCAAAGTCGTTAGCACAAACTTACTGTTCCAAAGTGACGGACAAAAACAATAAAAGAACACCTTTTTTGCTACCTCTAGGGGCAAAAATACAGCCCAACCAAACTCAGCATGGTGATAGAGGAGATTGGTACCATTTTAGCTGCTCATACATGTGTTCGCATTCGATGTAGTTTTTTTCTGCTAGGGGGTGCTGGAAATTTGAGGTAAAATGTCCACCAGAGGTAAAACTCTAGTTAATCCCATAATTTTAAGTGTCAACTGAACATGAAACTTCACACAAGTGCTAAAAATTTTTAAACGTCATGCAATGGATGTGCCAATATGGGGCATTTATATTCCAAAATTGTGTAAAATTTTTCAGTTTTTAAGGGTCCCACACCCCACCTCTGTACCGATGGGTGTGGAATTTGGCATAGAGAAGTTGACCGAATGGTTGGTGCTAACTGTTAGACAGTGTCAAAGCAATGAAGCTAGCATACTATTGTCACACCATCAGGAACAAAGGGAGTTGCCTGGAGAAAGAGATAATAATAGTAATAATAATACACACATTTCTATACCGCCATAAGGTCGTAACTTCAGAGGCGGTGCAAAACAATGCCAGGTGCATGCAGGTGAGGTAGACCACGCACGGCCTGGATGGACAACATAGCACGTGGATAGTACTCCCCGTGGAAGAGTCAGTCAGAATGACAGAGGACAGAGATAAATGGAGAAAGTATGTGCATGGTGTGGCCAACCTTCGGATTGAGGATGGCTAAAGAACAGAACAAGTAAAAATTAAGCGAAACATTATATTATTTCAGAAAGTTCATCTCCGTAAATTGAGGTATATTTGGACTTACTTTCCCAAAGTAGTGTGGCAGCGTGGTGGGATTTTTGTATATGATGTTTGTTCGAAATTTCCTTTCCAGCAGTGAAAGAATTTTGCAAATCCATTAGGATTTCATGGAGTTATTGTTGAGTTTGGTGTCGTCTTTTTTTGGGTCACGGTGTAGTTAGTTTTGTTGACTGAATTGTTCTCGTGTTGTCTATTTATATATTACTATTTCTTAGTTTTAATTGTCTTCTTTTTCAGAGTTACTTCAGTTTGGACAGTGTCCCCTGAAAGAGAATCTTTGGGATAATTTAAAGTTTTTAGAGGCCTGATGTCCTCGTTGTCAGTCAAGGCACTGAAAGGTACTTGAGCACTGACACCAACTTGAGTAAATCATCCTCCAGTGGCCTCTTGCTACCTTCATCTGCCAACAGATTCCTGGTGGAAGGATATCACCTTCAGATAATTGTCATTATCACATTTATTAGGGCCTTAAACGATGTTGTTGTCTGCCTTTATATTTAATAGCACAGGTGTGTTGAATTGGTTTGTGTATCAACATAAGTGACTTGCAGTTGTTGGTAGTATTATACGTGCAATAGCAATGCATGCATGGTTTGACCATAAACTTCTAGCCATTATCTATTTATGGTGCTGTGTTGGTTTTTTGTGATTTTTTGCACAGTTCATCGTGGACATTGTATGATGCTCATGTTGTGTTAATTTTCAGTTGCATTGTATGTTCACTGTATAGTGTCTTTTAGCACATTTTAAAACTGTTACACTATTGCTAGTCTAGGAGCAAGCTTTGTTCTGCATTCATTACGTCAGCGTTGTTATTATTTACACATATTTGTTGACTAATTCTACTGCAGCTGAGTATTAAGATAATTGTAACGTATTTTACACATGCAAAGGATTTTGTGTGTTTAATTTCAGTAGCTGTATATAGGAAAAGTCTGATTGCAGTTTTTTAACAAGGTAATGGTAGACATCAAACTTCACCTGCGGTGTGCAATCACACCCTTAACTCAATATACTTCCTTAGCCTAAGTCCCATTAACACTAAATTAACTTCGCTTTAATACGTCCATGCATGAAAGTATATTTGTTTCTCCGCAAACGTTCACCGTTACCAGAGTAACAATGGCTATAGCAACGTGTGTTTCGGTAACTTTTCCTATTAATTGTCCAATTTCTCTGTTCCTCCTTTACTTTAGTTTGCGAATAATTTTGAAATGGTTAGTCAAAATGATGCCCTTTAATAATATGAAATTGAATTCTGTCTGACTTTATGGTAAACAAGTAAACTTAAGCGAAATTGGTCCTTTGTAGCGAAATTCACACTGCTATATGGTCCACTGTAGAAAAACAACATGATGTCATCCACAAAATAGGATAAGTACATAACATATTGCCATGACGCCGGAGTACGACCAAGCCATGGTCATAGGCAACATGCACAAAAAATTTGGTAAAGATCGCACATGTGGTTCTGGAGATATCCTTGTGGACAGATAGACACACATACACACATGGACGTGCTCATCACAATACTTTGCAACCGCGGGCAGTAATAAACATATCCAGACTACATATGCCATGAGTCGACTCTTTATCAGCAAACTGTAATAAACCTACTTTGTGTCGACAATGCCATTAGTCTCCTGTCAGTTAATCAGTCATATATCAAAAACAGTCTACATAAATTAATGTTGGTAAGAGTTAAATTTTTCAATAGCTAGCTTCTCAAGACTAAGAATAAGTTAATATGTAATTTCAATTTCAACTATCGGGACTGATAGTTTGTTTACCTCTACGTATCATCTCGTTTCATCCAGTCTTGAGGGCAAAACATGTTGACACTGTTTGGCCGAAGTAACGTAATTAACAGAACAAAGCCGTCTTTTGCATGGTGCTAATTTGCTGGTACACAAAGAATAAAAGACCCATTTACAATTCATCATTAGAATAATTTTAACTGCTAAAAATTGTAACGACATTGACATAACTGGCTGACATGATGTAATATTAGAGATCACCAGTTCATAACAATGCAGTAACACACCACTGCCAGCTGCAACACAAGCGTGCAGTGTACTCTAGAAACTGACCAAGTTTATAGTTAGTTACCCATCTCAGACTGACTGCAAAATGTCCATCAGCTCATATTTTCTGCATAAGATGATGTGAAACTATTACATTACATTACATTAGAGTTTATTTAGAGTGGCATATATAAGTACAAGATTGCTAAACCACTACAATACACGGCGTACAGAACTAGAAACGGAAAACAGTTAGTTAGGAAATGATCGGGAGAAAAGGAAAGTTTTGAGGTGATTCCGAAAAAAAGCGTTGGAGCCAGTGGTTGGAGCTGAGGTAACGTCAGGCGGCAGACTGTTCAAGAGGCGGCTACCAGCCACCGGAAATGCTCGATCGCCGACGGTGGACAGCCGTGTACGTCGAATCACCAGCTGCGAAGATGACGACGACTGAAGACGGCGGCGGTTGGAGTCGGTGACGCTCTGGATGTAGTCGGAAAGATACCGTGGCGCCAGACCATGCAGGCATCGGTAAACGAGCACAGCCAGCTTGAAATCGATGCGTTCCGGAGACCGCGCCAGTGAAAGCCCTGCGAGTGTTGCGTTGCCGTAGTCGAGACGTGGCATAACAGGCGACACGACCAGCGAATGGAACACGGAATCGGACACTGAACGTCTGATGCTGCAGAGCTGTCGTAGCACAGCAAAACATCCCGACACCGTACGCGAGACTTGAGACCGCATAGCGACATCACTGTCAATGTGAATTCCCAGGTCGTGAACAGTTGTCGACGGCAGCACATGGTTCTCCCCGACACGAACAGCAGCAGATGGCAGATGGTTCTGCCGACGTGTGGTCGAACACCAGAGGATCTCTGTCTTCTACTATGTGTTATAACAAGAACTCATCAGGAGATGAGATAGCGAACGTGAACTTTTTTTTACAATGATATTCCACACGTACTTCAAAATACCAAAAAAGAGAACTTACTTCGTTTAACAAATCAGACGATAGCTAGACAAGTACTGCCCATTAAGTCTTGAATCTATGAATCTGCTGCAGAATTTCCAACTTGCAGTTATCGAACGTTTATACCGTGGGCGTTGCGCGGTCCCTCTGCAGACGTTTGCTACTAGACATAGTAATTGTAATTGTCCATAGTTATGGCTCTGACAACCACTTTTACATAATGCGCCCTGGAAACTACCAAATTCGGTAAAATAACGCAAAATATGGGCCATTTCGCCGTTCAAGGTCATTCAAGGTCACCGATTTTGGTACCAGTCGAAAGCTCATATACTACTTCCTATCAAGACGATAGCTAGGCAAGTACTGCGCATTAGTCTTGAATTTATGAATCTGGTAGGAATTTGTAACGTGGGCGTTGTGCAGTCCCTCTGCCGATGTTTACTACTATACAGTAATCGTAAATTGTCCATAGTTATGGCTTTGTGAACCACTTTTATGCAATGCGCCCCAGAAACTACCAAATTCGGTAAAATAACTCAAAATAAGGACCATTACGTCGTTCAAGGTCATTCAAGGTCACCGATTTTGGTACCAATCAAAAGCTCCTATTAGTGATTAATACTAACTGACCTCCTATCTTGCACCGTTTCTAAGATATGTCCTCCGAAAGCTCCAAAATTGCTATATTTGGCTACTCCTCTTGCATTTATACCCCCAATGGAGTGGTTTCCCTGGGATGATCTCCGTAAAAATTTTCCATGGATGTCAACGGATGGCCAAGGTACCAAATGGCGAAGAAACATTGCCGAAAATTTCAAGGTGCTAAGTAGGGTGCACGAATGTTACAGACAGACAAACAGATGGACTGGCGATAGCATATAGTACGTTCGCTAAATACCAAACCATTTAAACAGAAATGCTATCCCAGATAAACTTGGAAAATGACCATTAAAACAGTTGTTGTATAAAATGTTAATAATACTACAAAAATGACAAATAACTGACAGTTTTCATTATGTGTTAACATAAAATAATGCTTAGACTCTTAAGGCAATAATCAGTATAGCTAACTGAGTGACTTTTGGATAAGTTGACATCATTTCACGTTAAAATGCCTGCAAATTATGTGGTAATATTTCACGAAAGTATTACCATATGAAATGCTGCTGGAGTGTTATTTTGATCTCCCAATACACTGTTACTGTACATGTAGTTGTTAATTTGCTAAATGCACATCGATACTGTTCCAATGCAGACAACTATTGTGGAAATCATAAACATTGTGTAAGTTTGCAGCGACAGCAATGTGATATGGAGTGCAGGAGTCAGAAGAAGTCGTCTTGTATGGGGTCACTGTGAAACATGAGACCACGTTCCTGCATGGCCCTCTTCTTGAGCTCCTCATTGTGTTGCCGTAGCAGCTGTTCTTCACGCTGCAGATCCAATATTTCGTCAATAGACACCCGAGTCAGAGGCAATTTCTCCTCGTTTTCTGTGTCCTTGCACAGGTATGCACAACATTACCATTACTAATTGCAGCCCCTTTTTCCAGAACTGCTCCACTTTAGGCAAAAGAAGAACCTTTTTAAGGTATCAGAGGCTCAGAGGAGGTTTCTACAGGCCAAGATGCCTGCATGTCCAAGCAAATTACCAAAGCAGTCATGTGTTACATGTGATGTTTTAAAGTATGCTCTGTATGTACCAACAGCATATTTACGTACATTAGCAACGACACTGTTAGAAATTCAATTATAACACCAAATAATGAAAATATAACAGATTATAAAATTAACCCTGTACGGGACTGGCAGTCGACTCCTACTTACTGCCAACTTCAAAGTCACATGACAGAAAAACTATGAATAAAAAAAAATCCGGCCACGATAAGCTTTAGGTATTGTGCCTTAATTTAAGAATTCGTGGTCATTTGCCAGCACCCATTGTAAATGGGGGAGGAGATAGCCTTTGAAAATGGCCGAATTTCCGACTTTCAAGGGCTCGTGACCTTGACCATGGATCGGGTCATACTGCATACCGTCATGCATCACTCATCGACCTCTACTTACACACCAAATGTCATTGAAATCAAAGAAACGTTTTGCGGACGGACGGACATACATATGAGACCCACTTTATTAGGTCGACTCGGAGGAGTCGACCTAAAAATAAAGCATGAGAACAAGAATAGGACATTTGGCACAGGTTTTGTGCTCATATTTTAAAATATGATGATATGAAATGGACAAATTATATTATAGCATTTGCAAACATCACTTACAGTTAGTTAGTTAGTTTAACGTCCCTTTTCAGTACAAATATCGCTATATCAGAGACATAAGGTCAAGCGTGGAGAGCTATCCCTACCCAGTAAAGGAAGGCCAGATATATTAACCTCAACCCTGCCTTTTTGTTCAGCAGCCACCCAAAAAGGAAAAGGGATCAAGAGGCTCATTTAAATTATTATGCTAGCATCTACAACGGTGAGACAACTATCACACCGCAAGACAAAACTAAATCAAATACGACAAAACAAGCATGCATCCTTAACTAAAAAATACATATAACACAAAATCAACACACCAAAAACTAAAGCCAGGTTTATTCGCCTCCTACAACATCCAGCCTGGAATTGGAGTGGGACTATTCTGACAGAATGGGAAGGGATGGAAAAGCAAGAAAATAGATGAAGCAAGTAAGAAAGGGAAAAGTAAAAGATAGTATAAGACAAGAGTAGAAGATGGGGAAGTGAAGGGATATGGGGGAAAGGGGATTGCCCCGGGCTCACACGGCAAACATCATTTACATAAAAATCTTATATCACACATATGTATTACTTGGTATTTAGCTGCTTTCGTGATGTCTGATCTTTATGTTATTGTCTATTTGTTTTAGTTCCATTAATTTTCCACTTCGTCAGATCACTACACTATGTTAGGCAGTGACTCGGCAGCATATGCTGAACTAAAATAATCAGTTGTTGCGTTGTAAGATGATTATTTTCACAGTACAACGTAGAATGATATCTGGTTTTGCAATTTAAATTTAAAACGCAGTGACACTTATGGCAAAACATCACTTACAACTTCTCCAAGCAGTACAACATTCTCTCCACGTATTACAAAAATGCCGCGAGGAATATCGCCATATTTCTTCCCGACGTGAATTCGTTCAATTGTTCGATGAAGAACAAGATTAGCTGAAATGAAAATAATACAATTATCATACAGTTACCTACGTAAATATCATACAGTATCTACCTGACGACGTCTGATCAGCCGTATTTCCAGGTTAGTCAGCCCCCTCCATTTTTCTCCACTTGTTCTGGAAAAGAAACTAAGGGTAAGTGGCACATATTTTCAAAGTCCGCATGCTCTTCCTGTGATAACAACAGTAACTGAAGTGACTGAAATGACTGCTGTACTAATCCTTTCTTTGTCCACCACTGTACGATTAAGGGAAGGGTCATTCCTTCGTTTATGCTGGCTATTTGTCACCACACAAGCGCACGATTATCATACATAGTAATTATAAAATACGAACTTAGTATAAATAATAAACTTAAGAACCAGTGTCAGTTTTCTGCATTAAAACATCACACTAAATCAAAATTACTTATTAAATATAATCTGCCCAACAAGTCACTCCAATAATCACTGTACATTTTCACTTTCATACACTTTGTAAAATTCTCAAGAGTATCAGATCAAACATATATCAAATCAGTCTGTTACTACAGGCCAAATGCCCTGCCTGTCAAAAGCACCGCAGAGCAGTTAATCAAATTACAGTGATTACAACATTACCAAATTGATCGATACTTCTCAGGAAACCAATCAACGTGCGTCCATCTCTTAGAACCACGAGCAGCTTTTCTAACACAACACATGCTAGGGTTTTAGATCATGTATTATCTGATAAATAATGCAGCGCCATATAGTCACCAACTGGCGCGAATTCCGTATAGAAAGGTTTATTTTTCGATCTTTGCCCCCAACTCGCCAGGGGGCGCCCCCAAACTTGACCAAAATTTACTTCTTGTTTCGGCCGATTTTGTGATTTTGAGTTCACCCCTCTAGGGGGTTGCCATCCCCTAACTGACCATGGCACGTTATAGGCCTAGGCACCCTGGTAAAAACAAATTTGTTTGGGGGTATTGCCCCCATTTGGGGGAGTGATGGGGGTTGAAATTTTCGACCGAGGTGTACTTTGGCCCCGATTTTCTCGAAACACCCTTGTCAGATTACGGAATTTTTTCGCCCCTCGACAGATGCCCCCTCCTCTAGGGACGCTGAAAATTTGGGCAAAATACGACGAGCCTAACTTGAGAAATGTTTGTCCAAATTCGGTACCCCAACCGAGTACTTTCGCGTTCGGCCGACTTTGCACGCTTGAATTCAGTCCCGCTCGGACTGCCCTCGCTCAACTCTGACCATGCAGTGTATTAATGTAGAAAGCATACACATGATGAAGGCATGCAAAGTACATCGAAAACTCACAAAGAAAACTTCTATTAAAGCATTCAATATTAGCATGCAAATTATGTTCAGAACATCAACCTACACAATGCCTGAATTGTATTTCTACCACATTCTCCAGCACATTTGGCAAGTGAAAGACCCAGATGATGCCTTGGCATTTTGGCCTCATCTGGGTCCTCACCTTCGAAGCCAAGGCCAGGTCTATAAGAATTTGTCCTTGAGGCCAAGGCAAGAAACCTTAAGGTCAACAGTGGCTTGGTCAACTGAGATTAGAGAACTTTCATCTCTAACTATACAAATATCTCAGAAGAGTTCTATGACAATTATATGAGAATTCAAGCACATATGAGTTCTCCACTGAACATCTGAATTCTCGAAACCATCAAGATTGATAGGGCTCAGATTTCACCCGCCATTGGGGCAGCGAAAAAAGTCGAGTTTTTTCTGTTTGTCTGTCACGCTTTTGAACATCAGCGTTTGTGTGCCCGATTTCGCCATGAAGGCTTCGTAATACAGAAACGATTTTGATGCTGTTTGATGGATACTGTTTGTAGTTGTGCACCTGTGTTCAACTTTCCCAGACTGTCGCCAACTGTCAACATCACTAAATGCCGAAGTCCAAAAAACGGAAAAAATTGTTTGTTTTTTCGCCGCCAGAGGGCGATAAAAGAAACCCATCGAGACGATTTTTGACACGTAAACGTGCACTGTGGGTCTGCTATAGCAAGGCCCTCATAGGTAATAGGGGGTCGGTACAGGAGCCCCCAAAAGTCAAAATGTGCCAAAAATAATGGTCTTTGGCAACCGGAAGCCGACACAATGATCACATTCACATGATTCTTGGTGTGTAAGCCTTCTACTCCCCCCTTCCTGCCTCCCCTCCTTCTTTCCCTTTCTTCGCTCCCCTCTCTCCTCTCCCTCCGTCCTTCCCCACCCTGGTTTTGGTTTGGTTGGTCGATGTCTTTTGCCTTGATAACAGTTGGAATCCTGTGCCGAGTGCTGTCAAGCTGTCATTGCAAATCTTCAAGCAGACTCAGAAGCTGACATTTACTGTAACCAATATTCTTTTAATATCCGGTCCATCTTCCACTGCTCGAGGGTTCAATGACGTTAGATCATAGAACAGTTGTACTTTCCAGGCGCAAATACACTGAAACGTCACTTTCCGATCCCAATTCGAGCTTGCTGATCAGCTGAAACATTGTCGTTTGCTGTACTGTGAACATATTCAATAAGGCTGGATGACAGTTTGCCGAAATAATAGAGTCCACAAAAGATATTATGTGATCAGTTCTTCTTTTATCCAGTGATTCTAAGTTCAGTGCTTCAAGAAGAGGTGCAGAATGAGTATTACGAGCAGCTCCACAAATTATTCTAGAAGCAATTTTCTGTACTGTATCA
>Ga0209780_1004674_pt1 | contig 10604 bp, 4 predicted proteins | sample WorMetexBAHAMAS2_FD_187384 | JGI IMG/M metagenome (GOLD analysis project Ga0209780, IMG submission 187384) | Marine gutless worms symbiont microbial communities from Max Planck institute for Marine Microbiology, Germany - Inanidrilus exumae... | ecosystem: Host-associated > Annelida > Digestive... | reverse complement strand
GAAAAATGTTGTCTTTCTCGTATAACCGGTACACAGCCGATATCTACTAGCAGCTAGCTGGCAGTTAGTTATGTCTACATTTGCTGGAGGGTGAACTGAGGGTGTCACGTCATTAGGCGTGCCGGTGTTGGTCGACGTTTGCCGCCAGCATATTTCTGCTGCTGATGCTGTAGCTGATGGTGATGGTGATGATGACACTGTACACTAACGATGCTCATTAACTGCCACTGTGACGCGGTTAAACCGCGCCTAACGACATCGATAAATCTCTTCGTCTGCCACTTATCTGTACCGTGTGTCATAGAAAGAAATCGGTCACCACCTATAGACCTCGACATTGTAACTGCTTCACATTTCATTAACCTTCATCCGTCGTATATCGTCACGCCACATCTACTACTGTCAGCCGTACAGTACAGCCGTTGACCGTTGATGAGGTTTCTGTAAATTAGTCAAAACTTCGAAATAACAGATTGTTTCCTGATTGAGACGACAGCCAAGGCAACTGCTTGTTAATCATGCAATATACACTGTATAATAGAATTTGCACTTGTGTAGTCATAACTAACTGCGAAAAACTTGAACTGATTTTTAATGATTTTTAGCTACTAATGTTAGTTGTAAAGCTTACATTATTTTCGGAAGCGCCAGTAGAACGTTTAACTCTTAGGCCTACTTTACTTTGCAATTGCACACGTCACGTGGCTGAAATTACGAGTTTTTACCCGCTCGACGCCATGCCATGCTAGCGCGATATTTGCAGTCATCGCATGTCTGTCCGTCTGTCTGTCCATCTGTCACTCACAAGCCGGTAATGTATCAAAACGGCTAAACACAGGATTTCAGAAACAACGCCGCACGATAGCTCAGGGACTCCTAGTTTTACGACGCAAAAGATCTTTACGAAATTCCGATGGGATCACACCCCACGGGGCACTAAATGCAAGTGGGGTAGTTAAAATTGCGTTTTTCGACCGGTCGAGAAGCTCCGGCTCATACGCCTTACCGCCGAAAATTTTTGTCCATTTTCCACAGTGGTCCGCGTCGACGACGGTGCGTTAGCGGAAGAATATGCGATGTCATAGACAACATTTGTGGTAGTCGAAGTTGGTTGATCACAGTTACCGTCCAGTTGAAATCAACAAGGTTGGTTGTATGGAAGTATGCATGCTCGCTGTGCGCTAGTTAACATAACATAACATATCCGTGTATTTGACAACTGTCAGAACGCAATTGTAAGACAATAAAACATGCGTGCATTAAATACTGTCAGTAAACTTGATAAAATAACATACGGATGATAAAATTGCAGTCTGTTAAATGCGTTAGTCTTTCGGGCAGTGGTCGTGTGCGCGTGTTCTAAGTTAATTATGTGAGGTACATGTATGAGCGACGGGCGGCAGGAGGCGATGTAGAACATGGTCTGGGTTATGTAAAACTTTGTTGAATAAATTTTCATCGGCTTGGATGCATAAGTCGTCAAAACTGGCTAAATCAGACGAATAAAAACCAACCCGGACGCTTCGTCGAAGAAAACTATAAACATTTTGTCTATCTTGAACTCCAGCAAAGCCCCAACCATGCTGGTGAGGCGTATAAAAGTCTGGATAAAATTACAGAACGGAAAACTGTATTGCCATCCTGCATAGGCCGTGTGCACGCAGAATTTTTGGGGAATACAAAATCGTACGTTGAGCCTACTACAACAATGCGTGTATGAAACTATGCAGGTAGCTAAATAAAAAGTGCCTGTTGATGAAAGTCGTCCTTATGTTGACACGCGATCTGTTTGCGTTATTCGTACAATAGTAGGCTAATACCAAGCGTCGCGCGGGTCTCTCGGTGATAGCTGAGCTTCTTGCCACACGCCGCTACAGCGTGAGTAAACGTGACGTTTAGGAAAGATTAAAGAATAGTTTGAAACTCTACCTGCTGAATTGATACATTGCGGAAAAGCTGTTGGAAGAATTTCTCAGCAATGTGTGAGTAGGCGGTCTTTAGGCCTACTGGCGGTGGACCTCGAAGTGCACGCTGATGTATTATCAGCGTAGTGTAGGACAGTGCTCGAATCACCGGGACGCGGGATTTCCCCCACTGCGGACTGCGGTTGTGGACCCCCATGTATACACGGCGTCGAAGTCTTGGCGCTTTCGGCGCCTCGGTGTCGTCCCCCACTGCTTTTTTTAGTTCGATCACTCACTGGTGTAGGAACACAACTACGGTGAAGCTGAAGTGGAAAATGTGCATGCATTTAGTCTGATTTAGAAGCGAGTAGTTTTCGGATATAAGTTTTCTAAAGGCTGAATGTCATTGACTGAAGTTAGTTAAGCTATTAAAGAGTACACGAATGCTACTCTACGAAACGCAGTTTCATACAGTGACGCATTTGAGAGTGTGTAACATGTGACAATTTAGACATTATTTGTTTTTTTTTCTTTTTTCTTTGTATTTATTGTATTTATTCTTTTCTTATTTGCTGGCAATTAACTTGGTGAATAAAGTTGACTATTTGTTGCACGCGCTGTAGGCCTATTGGTTGCATTTAACCGTTACCGTCCGACGCTAATGCAGCGCATATATATGCATAGGGACACCTGGCCGTAGCAGACATGATTGATATTCTAACTAAACAGCTGATTGCATCGTCACACAATCAATCAGTGGCATCGGAAGCAATTTATACGCGACGAAACCCATTGAAAAAATGGGGTTGTGCCCCTTACTTCATATAATGGCGATGTAGCTTGCTTGTACAAAAAAGCGCATTTCCCGATGGAACTAATGCGCTTCCTCTCCGTGTGAGAGCAGGCACAATTATTGGCTAAGTTGTCTAAGCCGGAGACCTTTCCATAATCACCATCCAGTTAATCGTCACCTATTCACCCGCACACTTCAGTCATTAATTACTGGGAGCTATTCGATACCATAAGGAAACGTGCGGCACCAACATTCCGATCTCAGCACCGAGCAACTGTACCCGAATTATTTTCACAATACCTACGCTGTGGTAGTAGTGCAAACAGGACCGTTATACGTATTTTGTGATGACGACTGGTAGTGGCTCGCCGACAACAGCAGCGGCAGGCACGGGGTCGTCGGACAGTGCCGGAAGTAGTTGGTTGTCGCCGAGTGATCTGGGCATGCGCAGTGACACGCTGGTCTCTCCTCGCATGTCACCTCTCATGCAGCACCGTCGCGTTCCGTCACTGGTTATTACCTCCTCCGTCGACAAGTCCGGTAACTACAACGCTCTGGGTTTTTTTTCTCATGGTTCAAGCTTTACTTTACCATTTTAAAATGTAACCAAATTTATTGCAGCTTGCTTCTGAAAATATGCCGCTAAGAACGCATTACTAATTTACTATTATCTATCGTTTTAAGCATATATTCTACCTGTGTACAAAATTTCACGACTCTACCATAAGCCGTTTCAGAGACATGTTTCCGGTCCCAAAATTTGCCACCCAAAAATTTAAATGGGTCGCACGACTTCGACCACGTCCCTTTTAGGGGTGGCTTCATATCCGTAGACTAGGACTTAGCAAGATACTGGTCGAAAATCGCCGATGTTAACCCACGCCACTTGTACTTGGCGCCGCCTTTGTGTGTCGTTCGATTGGAATAACGCCGCGATCTTGGCGTCAGAGAACTAGAGTCCCTATGTTGTCGTATGACGTTATTTTGCGTGATCCAATGTTCAGCCGTTTTCATAGAACGCCGACTTGTGACGAACAGAAAGACAGACGGACAGACGGACGGACAGACACAGGGCCACAGCATAGCGTGGCGCGGTGAAAACGTTTCAAGAGTGTATTTTTTGATCGTGATTATTGGTGATTCTTTTTCGGCGTTTCTGGACGTTGCGTAAAGTGTCGCCATGAACGGATCTCAACCAAACTTAGACACATATTCACTTATGACTGCTGTTTAAAAAAATTGGTTCGAACTCCCCCGGGCATGTACCCCACGGGCTGGGGGCAAAAATCGCTTTTTAGGACCGACTTTGAGCTTTGACCGTACGTATCTCTGCAACGGAACGTGATATCAACAATCGGAAAGAAACTTGTCAATCTACAGGGCCTCCCCTACATGCCCCCAAATTTTGTGAACTTTGGTCCAGAAACGGCTGAGAACGGTTGGCGAGTTTTTGCCCACCCCCTAAATTTTCGCATTGGGAGACACTGTCAGCCTTACTGCATGGATGTTATATAACAGACAGCAGGCAAACTTTGGCACGTGTTATGTAGTGGCACGAGCTTACAGTCTCCCTAGAACAACAGAATTCCGGGCGGGCTCACGCTGGGCTTTGTCATGCATCTAGTTCTCACTGTAATACTGGAACAGGGATAAACATATTATGGTATCGTTTCGTGCTGAAATGAATGCTTTTAGACTGTCGCAAAACATGCCCAGTTGTTTTTGTTGATACCGGTAATTATTTCTTAATGATTATGATTGACGTTGCGTCGCTTTGGTGTGAACTCCTGGCCCACTTTGTATTTGTGCAGGTCAGACGTGTTTGCTGCCAGACAGCTGTGAGCCTCAGTGGCTCAGAGTTCCCTCATCTTCGGTAATTAATCTGCCACTTTCTGCCGTATTCATGGTTTTAAAGTTACGAAAACATCGATTTATTGTTTTGAATGTTACTTAAGTAAAACGTTGTCTCAAAAGTTTTTTGACAGTAGCCCACGAAATGCTTTAAATGGAGTTTTTACACCATTGACATTACCGGTATGTTTTAAGTAGTCGATTGAAGTACTGTTTTAATTAGCACGTCTGTGATGTCATCCATTGTCAAACTGTCGTTGTACGTGCTAGATGTACCGGCGGAAGGGCTCATACGGCGTATACAGCTGCACATCAGATGAGAGCGACACTGAAACGTCACCTCCTCTCATTCGTCGCGGTCGACGTCAGGCCATCTTTGACTCAAAGGCTTGCCTTACTCATTTTACGTCGCTAAGCAACGACATGCTGGGGGATGAATGAATCCGTGTTTACGTAGCCTAGCTATATGAGCAGGATTTCTAAAAAACGTGATTGGATTATCTTGAAATTCGGGCAAGGGATTCGTTTTGGGTTCGGAGAAAATCGATTAGATTTTTGTACGGTTCCCGAAATCGAAGGTTCTACACCTGTTAGAGTTTTGCTGATATAGTAAAGATATTAGAGTGATTTTGGACTGATGCTTTCTGTAGAGCTCATAAAGTTCTGTTAGTATGACCACTGCTATCACTTTCAAATGTCACTGTGTCGTCTGTGTCGTTTGAATCGTGCTAGAACATATACAGTTGATTATGCCGACGAGCGGAAAGGCGGATCGATCTTGTTATCGGAACGGGGCTAACCTTGCCGTGGCCACATTAATGTGACATTATATTAGAAGAAGTTTGGACCCCAAAAACTTACTTCCCCTTTTCCCAAAGTCGGAACTTCGCCACTTTTTCGATTTTTTCGTCATTCCATAGGTGTTGTCAACAGATTTTCTGGCAGTCGAAATTGTTGATGACTGAGAAACCCATCTTCCTTCACTGCACTTGACCGTCACTACCGCTGCGGTATTGCTGCTTACCCGGTGTAGAAGGTGCATTGCCGGTACTGGTCATTTTACTGACGTCCACTGGGTATACCGCTACCGTATGCTGTATGTTTAGCTTTTTGTCAAAAACGTGAAACCTAAATCTTGTGCTTAAGTATGTACATTAATAACTTTTTCCACAGGCAGACGTTTCTTTCAATTATTAGCTGTCCGGACGCATTCTGATTGAGCGTTCATTCTCTATGATACAAGTTAGTGCACGAGTGCACAAAATACTTCCAGTGAAGACTATTAAATTGCTAAAGAAGAACACGTCGTCAGGTTAAACTACTCGACAACTGAGACAACTCAGAGGAGATAGGTCTATATGTACAACTGTTGAGTAGCTATAGTATTTCCTGATGAAAATAATGACAATTTATACGTAAATTCAGAGATGATCTCTGTGTAGAATTCTATGTATAAGCTTTTTGATCGGCCATTCGTTAAATTTAGGCCTGAAAGAAATAGTTAACGTTCGAAACAGTAGTTCGGAGTATGTTTCGTGCTTCGACGAATTAAACCATTGTACATTTTGTGTGTTTATAGAGTCTGGTGCTGGCAAACGGACATGAAACGTCACCCACCAACTCGTGCGATGAAAGTGACACAAGGTCTATTTAACAACATTTATCGCTAACTTTTGGGGACGTTTAGTGCTCAAGATTCACTAATTTAAGCGGGTGGTCACGCATAATAATAATAATAGTAATAACAATAATAGTAACTTTCATTGCTTTGTCTGTCCGGAGTTGCCATTACTAAAGAGCCTACGATGAGTGATTAAGAACAGACGTGAAACGACCAGATGATCTGACACTCAAAGCGGCGAGTCACACATCACACCTCAGAAGAGGCTCGCGTAAGGCAGGTCCAGCGGTTTAGTAACAGAAATATGTAGACAGATGGACGTTATGTCTTTGAACCAATTAAGCCTTAGGCATTTTAATACGTTAGCTCGCCAGTCCCTTCAGAACCTTACCTTCGCAGAAAGTTTTTCCATAACTTTGCTATGGCTAGAGGCTAGTTTTCTTTACTAGCGGATTTCGCATAATAGTACATCGTTTTAATGCTGTTAAATGACTAAACTTTCTTTTATAAAGGTCCCATTACATACTGCATGCCGTTGTCTGTCTGTTCAGGCTTGTTGTCTGACTGTTATCTGTGTCTGCCCCTCGCTGTTTCTTTTTCCCTTTCCTCTTTCCTTCTCCTTTTTACTTTTCGTTATGTATTGTTGTTTGTTTTGCTTTAAAGTTCTTACTTCTGTTGTGGTAAGTCCGCTCGACAGAATTGATTAGTCAATCGGCCCTGCTGACACTTTGTGCCACTGTATTGCATTGTATTTGTACTTCTGTTAATTTTGTTTGTTATTTTGAATGTTGTGATTTTTAGCCTTTGGGCTACCACGCTAATGAAAATCTGATTCTGAAAAAGACCTACACAGTCCGTAATGGAGGTGAAACGAGAGCTGAATATAACAGCAGAGCGGTAGTAGAGCGGCCTTCATCGGTGAAAATAGCACAACAGATGGCACATGGACGTTTGTTCTGAGCTACCTTCTTTTGTTTAGTCATTTTACCTCGATTCGTCAACTGTCCGTACCCCTGCTACCTCTATTATTCACTCCAAGCTTGATTACTGTAATTATCTCTACTATAAACTCCCTAAGTCTTAATTATCCCGTCTCCAGCAGATCCAGAACTCTCTTGCTCGTTCTGTCGTTAAAGCTTCTAAGTCATGCAGTCATATCACTCCTATTCTACGCTCTCTTTACTGGCTCAGAATCACTGAACGCATCGAATACAAGCTCCTCTCAATTACCTACAAAGTTATCACAACTATACCCAACCTGCGTAACTTCGTAGCCTCATATCCGTTCAGCGCCCTCGAAGTACTCGCTCTTCAACCGTCGTTACTCTTGCTCGGCCACCGACATCATCCTCTCTAAAAAATAACTGATCGTTCCTTTCGTTATGCTTCACCACGTCTGTGGAACCAACCCCCTTTATCTCTTCGTCAACCTCATTCTGGTACCAATTCCTCCATTTCCTGCTCACCTATTCCTTCACCACTCACTTCTTCCATATTTTGATGCACCACTCTGCTCATCTATAACTCCCCCTCTCTTTCAGAACCGGCTTAAAACCTATACCTGTTTCACAAATCCTACCCGGGCTACCCCCGTAGTTTCACTTCTTCATCCCGGACTGCCTAATTCACAGACTATTGCCTAGACCGTTTCTTCTGAGCTATTCGGTTTTCGTTTTTAGTTTTTACTAATTTTTTCGTTTCTGTTCCGCGCCCTAGATTAGGCTGGCCATCTCGTTAGCGTTTGAGCGCACGTTAATATACGATATCGTATCGTATCATATCTTTCGTCGGTGTGCATTCAGTTGACGGTATGGCGTAATAAATATTCACTACGTGGGTAGTCTATCGCTACGTGCGTGTTTCGGCGTGCAGTAGTATACGTACGCGCAAGTCGCGCTCTGGCAGTCGTCGTGAGAGCACCGCCGAGCTCTGCGATTCCAACCGTCCTCGTGACAGTCAGCAACGTCGACAGGCGCCGCCGTTCCTCAAGCGATACACGATTGCCGACTTCGCCAACACTCGTGCCTACCAGGAGTCGACTGCCAGCCTCATCTCCGCGTCCGCTGAACACGGTCCGTTCTTTTCTTCACACCTGCTTACAGATAACTATGTTATACGCCTGACAACGAAATACAAACTAGAAAGCGGGGCAAAGCCCAACATGTAAACCGCCTGGCATGCGCAAGCCGCAAACGCGGCTGTGCATTACCTACCTACAGACTGTCTATGCTACTGCCACCTAGCGAATGACCTTCGGAAACCAGCGCACAGCGTAGGTTTGCCTACGTGCAGTCGCCACCCATGCAAATGAGCCACAAGATCTCATGGGTTTACTGTCCTCTCTAAAAATAACTGACCGCTTTCTTCCGTTCCGTTGTCTCTGGAATTCGCTCCCTTTGTCTCTTCGTAAACCTCATTCTGGTACCAGTTCTTCCATTTCCGACTCACCTATTCCTTCACCCATCACTTTTTCCTCTTTTGATTCACCACTCTGTACATTTATAACTCCGTCTCTCTTTCACTTCCTGCTTAAAACATACCTCTTTTACAAATCCTACCCCCCTTAGTTTCACTTCTACCTCCCGGACTGCCTCCACGGACTTTTGCCTGGAACGTTTCTTCTGAGCTACTCGGTTTTTGATTTTATTTTTTCCTTATTTTTTCATTTCTGGGCCGTGCGCTAGATTAAGCTGGCCATCTCGTCAGCTTTTGAGCGCACGTTAATCTACCGTGTCGTATCGTATCGTATCGTATCGTATGGAAGAGTACACCGTGGGTTCAATCTCGCGTGCATTCATCAAATGAACCGGGTGAACTCTCGCAATGGCTTTGCCATGATGACAGCACCATAAATATCATCCTGGTTATTATTATTATTATTATTATCCTCGATCCTCACGAAGCAACAGATCACGTCACCTCAAAACATTCAACGCCGTGCTGTTCAGCTCATTGCCGGCAACATTCCATATGAACAAGCGTGCGTGTGGTCGGTTCATCTTACCTTCGCGGGCTGATCAACACGACAGCCCATGTAGTGAACTGTTATAGACATGTAGGCTCAGAATATCACATTTTCACTATCTGTTACCCGCGAAACCAGACAGTGAGCTAACTGGCCGATTGCGAACGAGAAATAAATATCCGGCAGTACGCGCCCGGAAAACCACTATAAAAACTTTTTTATTCATTATGCATTGTTCCATTTGCAGAGTTGATTAACGTATCTACACTGTGAATCATAAAAAGTGCACCCTTTGTATTTCCGCAATAATGCTGCCAAATGTAGAACAAACTTGATAATATTTTTTGCAGAGATGTTGAATAAACAATTTGTAACGTATTGATGTGAAAGCTGAATTACGTCTCGCGTCCCTATGACGGATGCAACATACACCTTTGAATAATACTCCTGTTTCAAGGAAAGGAACCCATTACCAGACATGGCTGACAACCACCATAACCGTCTTGGAAAAGTAAACCTGTCATGCTACTGCCATGTGTACAGTCTGGTGGCGAACGTTTAATGATATGCCTATGTGAGTGATTCTGGCTGTTTGCGGTTACTTTATGTGCGTGTTTTCTGTTGATTGATTGATTGCAGACAAGAAAATTCGAAACACTTTTTCATTTTTCAAGTTGGTAAGTTATGTGATCCTGCATTAATGTTCTTACCAGAAGATAGACGTCCCTGATAGGGACGTGGTCAGGTCATGTGACCCATTAAAATTTTTTGGGCTCCAATCATATCACTAGAACGGCTGAACCTAAAGCCGTCATATTTTGTACACAAGGAGGCTATATCAAGTCTAGCAACAAGATGACATATCACCCACAAATGGAACGTGGTTATGGTCAAGTGACGGTTTTAAAATTTTGCCGTTTGCCGTGATGCAGCGCGTCGCGCGGGTTTGTCAGCGACAGCTGAGCTACTTTTACGGTTTACCGCATGACGCTGTGCTAGCGAGGGTATTAGCCGTCATCGTGTGTCCGTCAGTCTGTCTGTCTGTCACACACCGGTATTGTGTCAAAGCGGCTAAACACAGGATCACGCAAACAACGCCACGTGATAATCCAGGGACCCTAGTTTTCTGATGCCAACAGTCGTTGGTGGGCAACACCCCATTCCCCCTTAAATTTGCGAGTAAATTGACCCACCCCCTTTCAAACACTACAATTTCTACCAATATCCGCTCATAGCGCCTTAACCGTAAGAGCTGGCGAAAAAAGTTCAATCAGCGCTAATAGGAAGTCGGCCACGCGCTTTCCAACGAGCCATAGATGAACCGTGTACGTTATTTCAAAGTCCCTCAAAGGTGGTACAAAAAGCTATTTTGCTGTTTTTGCCAGTAAAATTCAACTTTTGTCGAAAAAAAGTCCGCTACAAAGTTTCTTTGTGTGAAAATTTCCAGCAGCAAAGTTGTAGCTACATCAT
>Ga0209780_1004672_pt1 | contig 10604 bp, 8 predicted proteins | sample WorMetexBAHAMAS2_FD_187384 | JGI IMG/M metagenome (GOLD analysis project Ga0209780, IMG submission 187384) | Marine gutless worms symbiont microbial communities from Max Planck institute for Marine Microbiology, Germany - Inanidrilus exumae... | ecosystem: Host-associated > Annelida > Digestive... | reverse complement strand
CCTTTTCACCGGTTTTGTAATTGCAGGTGATATTGATCCGGTCAACGTAAACATAGCCAACCGGCTATTGTTCCGGCTATAATCGGCAGATGGCGACACTTTACGTTACCGATAACAAATCAAACTAAACTGACCCTAACCGTAACACTAACCCTAACCGATACAGTAACGGTAATATTTTATGCGCATTTCGTTGAAAGTAATAAAAAGGTTGCATTGCAATATCTATGGGCGGCCCCACCTCGGTTCTTTTCTGATGACGTTATGCACTTCCGGTTTTGTGGATGATGTCAGTTTTTGTCACATAATCGAGCGAATACGCCAGAATCAGACGACGCGTATGTTTGGTCGAGTTCGCCACCTGGCGGCACGGGAGGCGAAGTCTGCTATCTCCGACCGCATCTCGTTTGACTTGTGATTTTGTGCGATACTGTTTGTCCAGGAGCTTTTGACCTGCACTATAGGCCTATATGATATTAACAGCATGCTATCTGCAGTGTTACTGCACGATGTCACGCACAGCGATATAATACGTGTTACAATGTTATAAAATGTACGCCTAAAATAGTGCCATATGAGTTTCTATTAACGTTCAATAGTAACCATATCCCTATCTTGCACCGTTTCTGAGGAACAGTGAAAGCGAGATATTGGTCAAAAGTCGTCGATTGTAACCTACCCCACTTCCGTTGAGGTTGACCCTGTTGGAATTTCGCCGAGATCTTTGGCATCAATAAACTAGAGTTCCTTGTGTATCACATGGCGTGGTTTGCGTGAAGCAACAGCAATGATTACTATGTGACACGCGGAGCAGGCGGAGTTTGTCTGCGAGTGCATCAGGGTTTATCAGATGGCAGAATACACCATTCGTGTGCAAAGTATGCCGTGTTCGACAGACAACGTCGCCGAATTTGTCTTGCAGCCAAGCAATCAACATGGTTTGTGACCTTCGTCGTACCGTGATTCATGACTATAAGTTTAAAAAAAATTGTAGCAAAAAGCTGCCCGTAGTTTATCAAAGGTTGTATAAGCCAAAAATTAAAATAAATCCTGATTTATAATCACGCAACACATTCGCTATCACTTTTAAATCCGTCAGTCGCCAGCTTTAAATGTACGTATAGTCTACTCCGTGTTCTTCACGACATTCGCTCTTCCGCATTTTTGGGTGCGCATGTTTGACCGCCCACAAAGACTATTTAGTAACCCATTTTCGATTACCAAATTTCGTGAAGATCCGAGTTGCCGATTTTTAGACATAAAGCAACTGTCAGTGCACGTTTGTGTCTTGTTGTCCTGTTCTGTTTTCATATGTCAAATGATCATACTGATGTGTTATTTGAACGAATAAATGATGAGGATGATGATGATGATGTGTATGTGTGTATGTATGTATGTACACAGTGTCTAAAAACAACACTCTTTTGGTCATAACTTCGGCAAATGTATACCGATTACACAAGTAGCTTAGCTGTCGCTGACAAACACGCGCGACGCGCTGCATCACGACAAACGGCAAAATTTTAAAAGTCACGTGACCATAACCACGCCCCTTTTGTTGGTGATATGTCATCCTGTTGTTAGAATTGATATAGCCTACTCGTGTACAAAATTTGACGACTTTAGGTTCAGTAGTTCCAGTGATATGATTGGAGCCCCCAAAATTTTGTATTGGGTCACATGACCTGACCACGCCTCTATCAGGGACAGTTTGTCGTCCGTAGGCCGTGACTTGCACATTCAACCTTTACATCAAATTTGTAGTCTTTGCGATCGCCAATTACGAAGATGCATAAGGCAGTGTAAAATGTAGAAATTGAGGTGGTTTAACGTGCTTAAGTAAGTAAGTAAGTAAGAATATTTGTACACGGCGCAAAAAGCAATAGTCACTATATGCGTCACTATGGGTCACCCAAGGTCATCGGCAACATAACCATTCGATAGAGCGCATACGACTTCCTACTCAAATTTAATAGAAACTATGAGGTTATCTTGTACCGTTTTATAGATAGTATCGCTTATTTTATATTATCGCTTATTCCTCCGCATGGAACGCATTGTCTGAGGACCTGCGCGCCGTGGTATACCCAGCGGAATTTAGACAGCAGTTGAAGATGTACTTGTTGTGTTAGCGTTTTTCTGGTAGTGCTTGTCTCGCTGTCTGACTTCTGATTTTGTGTTTTCCACTGACTATTATAATGTACTTATGTCCTTTTTGAAATGGATGTACAGTGTAATATAAATATGCAGATGATGACGACGATAATGTTGGAAGCTTTGGCGATACAACGGATACCAGATCGTATTATAATCGAACATATTGTGTCAATTTTTAGTGTTGTCTGTGTTGCAGGCTGCCTTGAACGCTCGCATTGTTGGAAGCCGCTAGTTGTAGGCACCGCCTATGATAATGCATCTATTGTGGTTACTTTCACAAGTCCTCCTGCGAATTTTGCATATGAAGCGTACAACGTCTATCTTAAGCAGGGCTCTTTGAGTTACTCCAAGAATGTTTCGATAGAGGTAAGTAAGGTTTATTAGTCGTAGATCGTCTTTGCAGATTGATATTTAACTGCAGCAAATGAAGCTTGTCCTATGCGAAAAAAACTCGCAGGAAGTTACTGATAGAACATTAAAATAACACACTGATGTAGCGCCAACATATGGCAAAGCAATAAGGTGGAGAAATAAAATGGAAATTATTGTTGCAGTTTTAGTATTAGGTTACTCTAGGGGTCTGCCTAAAAATCGAAATCCACTAACTGTACGAAATCCACCTGCCTAAATTGAAATCCACAATTTCAATGTTTAGGCATGTGGATTTCGTACAGGCCTAAGTGTTGTGGTCTACAACACTTAGGCCTGTACAAAATCCACATGCCTAAACATCGAAATCCACAACACAGGCCTGCACGAGATCCACGAAATCCACAAGCTGCTGTGGTAATTAGCGGCAAACGACGCCGGCATCACTTTCAAGTCGCGAACGCGAGCGATCGACTCCATTGCGACAACGTTCCGAAACCGTTGAGTCTGCGCCTGTTTCGCATTGCATGTGCGCAGAGCTACCGCGAGAGTAGACTTGCAAGAAACGTAACTGTCTACAACTACACGCCGCCTTTTAATCCTCGCTCCATACGTGTAACGCATTCAGGTGCTTATTTACTCTACTGCAGAATTCTAACACACGGGTAGAGACAGATTACATACAGGCTTACTAAAGCGTTTATTGAATATACATTATGTCAATACTGTAACAATAATGCCTGTTGGTTTGTTGACTGCCTTGCCAATGTGGATTTCGTACACTTTGTGGATTTCGTGGATTTCGATATTTAGCCGACGTCGCTTTTGAGTGGATTTCGTGGCCTTTGTGGATTTCGATTTTTAGGCAGACCGTACTCTAGCTAACGATTGAGCTGTTACTATACTCTGAAAAATTGAAGTGAACTCCAGAATACTAACTTGTCTGTAGGTTACTACCACAACTGTTTAAATTTAAATTTATGCTTATGTTTACGGTACGTTTACAGTGTACTATTTATTCAAATTTTTAGAATGTCAATCTAACGCAAGTTGTATTTCCCAATGTCTCATCTGGAATTTACAGAATTTCGGTAAGACGTTTGATTAATTTGTCATTATTTTTTACTTCTGTTATTGTAATGTAAATGTGGCAATGATTTTGAGGTTTAAGAAACCTTTTGTTTCAGCTGTGTAGTGTAGTTTCGTTTGCGGCTGGACTGAAAACAGTCTTCAGGGATATGTTACTGTGTTAGAATGTGGAGTTTGTTTCGCCTCTACAGGCAGCCAAACACACAGGAGAAATAACGTATCATGGATAAAAAGATGCATACACAGACGATGAAACACAAATAAAACATATATCGGAACGTCAGAAATTTCACTTTGCATGCAGTTTCATTTTATCACTTATAATCACCCGTTTGTTGGCGGTGACGTATTTTATACCTAGGTTTTGTGAGGTCTGGTGACTTTGAACTTTGACCTTTGACTTTCAAACGGATCTACACGTTACAGTAGCATACGCAACTTCTGTGTCAATGTCACTCGAGGTCATGGATATTGGTGCCATTCGATAGGCCACATATTTGTTTAGTTTTCTTATTTTTCACTTTATCTGTGCTCTGTCACGTACCGTTGTCCACGTTTTCCCGTGCGAGGATCTGGACCCTCATCTAACACAAAGTTCCTTGGGCCCACGAGCTTCTGTCCCGCAAACGGCATCTCGATCGGTTCAACCGTCTGTGCACAGCTCATGGGTTCCCAATACACACAGACACACGAACTCGAATACAGACCACATTATGTGCAGTAGCAATAGGCCGCATCTATGCACTGCATGCTGGCGATGCGGCCTAATAACAGTATCGAGTGTCATGAGGTTGCTGTAGCCTACAACAGCTTGACTTCCTATTGATGTGTGTCGTCGATTGACGGTTGTGTGGAGCTGACGTCAGACAGTTTATCAGATATGTAGACTGCAGTGGGTAGGCCTATTAGTTACAAACACTACTGTAACTTTTTGACAGTGACGAAGTCGTTTGTAGGAAGGGTTAACTATTTTAACTATTTTATGCAGTATGACTAATTTGCTAAAGCTGAGACTTGGTTGATCGTTGCAGGTTCGTCCTGTACCGCGCATAAACAGCAGCTTCTGTGCGTGCAACGTCAATCATTCGTGTGATATATTTCACGACGGTGCTCAATGTAAAGAAACTAAAGGCGTCTTTAAAGACGTCATTATCAACAGTAAGTGATGCTCAATGTAAACGCGCGAGAAATTACATGAAATGCGAGAATGTACAGCAGAATTTTTTTTGTAATATTCTAGATAACATTTTATCTCATCATGGGTGAATGTAAACCACAACAATAATTATTAAGTGCACATCCTAAATAATGGACAAAACTGTTATTCTGTAAATTTGTGATAACTAACAAAATATTGCTTTTGGGTATGAAGTGAAAAATTGTGGTCTCTTTCTGTTTTTTTTTCTGAAGGGTTGGCAGTGAACAGATTCAGGCCAATTATGTTTCTTTTCTGTGACTGCAATGTTGGTAGATAGTCAGGTGCAACCCATAGTATCTTCTGTCCAACTGATTTTGTCTTCCGCTGGCACGACACATCCTTGTTCTTGTATAATACTTTTCCAGATCCATTCTTCTTTTAAAGTTATGTTAACAATAAATGATTCCGTGTTTATAATGCGTTGTAATTGTCGTTTCGTTGAGTGCGTTCACTATCCGTTCATTTATTTTTAGTTGCGTCTGTGATATTTTCAGTAACTTTCTGAAACACCACATTTTGAAAACGTATACTCGTCGACGATCTGAATTTCTCATTTTTTTCTGACATCCATGTATTGCAGTATGTCAGGCGAGACTTAGTTGAAACTTTATTGATTGTAATCGTAATATTCGGGGATTTCGGGTATTAAATAATCTTCGTTGCATTTTTTCTAATATCGAGTCTTTTTGTGTCCATTTTAGTCGCCATTGTCCTAAAATAAACCTTTTGGCCCAAGACATCTGAATGATAAGACTTGTTGCAGCTTCAATCTGTCTACAATTATCGTTCTCATTTCTCTGCACGTTGTAAGAGGCCGTGTGGCCCTTATGTTGCCAAAAAATGATGACATGCACTAGAATACTTGTCTCTTGTTCCACGGTTTCCTGCTCCACTTTGTTTAAATAAATGAAATAACAAAAACAGGATTTGTATAGCGCCGTAAAGTCCAAAGATACAGAGGCGCTGTTGATAATGAGTGAAGATATATTTAATGGCATATCAATCAATCAATCAACATAAAATTTGTAGGGCGCCGCTATACGACACGTCCAGGAGCGCCAACAGTAGTCAGTGATAAGCACGATATCGTTCTGTGGTGGACACAATCAGTGAAGTCTGCTTTCTTTCAGCTACGGGACGGATTTAGGAGCATTTCCCGTCCCGCTGGGGGTAGGAGGCTGAGTTGGTCTGAGTGGCTGATTGCATATTCATAAGACGGCATATCCACGAACGGTCACCCGTCTCAGTGCTAAACAGGCTCGACGTAGAGTAACTTCATTACCAGTAAAGCCCCGTGCACACCGGCAACAATGTCGAAGCAACATTGTCGAATGCCACAAGTCGAACGATTCTTTCGACCAAGTCGAACGTTGCTTCGACATTGTTGCCGGTGTGAACAGGGCTTAAGCCAGGCCACCACCGCACTGTTGTAACGCATCCCTACATGCTGTAGACGCTTCGTCCGCGATGACGACCACACGAGACGGAGAAAGCGCGATGCAGGACACTGTGCAACAGTCGAACGCGGCCATCAACTTGTTGTCGACATCGGGCCGTGAACGGATGTCGGAGGCGGAGACGGAGTCGCTCGTCGATCGACCGGTTCACGGTCAGTCACAGCACCTAGCGTCTTCGTCGTCGTGGCAGACCGTCGTCGTCAGCTCCTCCATCGTGACCGTCCTGGTTCTCGTCATTCTGATCGCTGTCGGCGGCGTCTGGAAACTCTGTCGCTCGGTCGCACAAGGTGTGTTGTTTGTTTGTTGCCAAAGTAAACTACATGAAGCCAGCACTCACAAGAGTGCAAAGTCCCACGCCGGCAATGTTTTTAAAGTTGTGACCTTGACCTTTGACCTTTTGACCCCAAACTGAATACGTTTTCACTTTCCAGGACTCATCGTAGAACGGTTATATATTAGTGTGGTTGTCCTAGTTTCATCGGTTTTTGAGATATCATGCGGAAAAACAGAAGGACAAACGGAGGTAAAACCTACCCCGCGTCTGCCGTCGGCGTGGATAACTAGTTGTTGTCTCCGCTACTTTTGGCGGGGGTTCTGTTTTCACTGCCGGTTATCTGTCTGTCTGTTTGTTAGCAGGGTAACTCAAGCGCTTACGGGTGGATTGTAATGAAATTTGGGAAATAGGTAGATTATGGATTAGAGAAGTCGTTTAAGTTTTGGACGGGTTAGGATTAGGGTTAGCGTACTGCTGCTCGTAGAACACACATAGTCCAGTAGTCGATTGACAGGAAAAGTGAAAGTGAAGTTGGGAAAACCAGTCACGGCCCAGTGCGGAAAAATGTAGGCTGATCTCCGATCACTGTGCCGATTTAAATGTGATTTGACGGAGGTATGCTGTGTACGTAGTGAATTTCAGATGTTTGTTAATCCGGACTCTGCGTTGTTTGTCGAAAACCTGGTCTAAAATTTGGTAGCTTGCCAACTGTCCAATGTCGACAATATATCAGACAAATCTCCGCTGCAGCTGACAGACCCGCGCGACGCGGTGCCTCATGCCAACCGTGCTATACACAGATGTCGACGGCCAGTGTGATAAACTGGTGACCGACGACCGTCACCAGTTTATCACACTGATCGTCCACCTAAGTTGACAGCACCTGAGACGATCAACGTGCAGTTGCGAAATTTTATTAAGTCCAGAGTTTGGGTGAAAGTTCTAGAGGGAAGTACCCTTATTTTTGAAGATACCCAAATTCCCTTCCAACACAGTGTAGTGTAAGCCGACGGAAGTCTATGTACTAAAACGAGCTCGAAGCTCGATCTGTTTAGCTGTTTTCTCACAGTGCCGGTTTGTGACGAAAATGGGGTGGTTTGGGGTAGTTAGGGGTCACCCAATGTCACTGAAAAAAGCGCTATTCGATAGAGCGCATACGAGTTCCTATTAGCGTTCCATAGTAACTATCTTGCACCGTTTCTGAGATATAGCGAAATATTGGTCGAAAATCGCCGACTGCAACTTACCCCACCTCTATTTGGCGCCCCATTTGGGGGTGACCCCGTTGGAATTTTGCCGAGATCTTTAGAATCAGAATACTAGAATCCTGGGCTATCGTATGGCGTTGTTTGCGACGTCTTGTGACAGACAGACAGATGGACGGACGGACGGACGGACAGACACACGACGACAGCATATACCTCGTTAGCATAGCGTCGCGCGGTAAATAAAAAGCTTATCTTGACCTTACTTTTGGCAGATAAAGTTGGCTAACAAACTAATTAATTGCACCAACGCATGTACTGCAAGGACGCAGTTTGGAGTTTATAAATATGCGCGACCGCCATGTAACCAGTGTTCACAGATAACGGAGGAGGCACTCTGTAAACGCACTGCTTATTGCAAAGTCAACAGATTTGGTCTGCGGTTTACTGGGTGGACAGGATTCTAGATCATAAAAACAGCACTGGTAAAAATTTCATTTTAAGCAGCTCAACAATGATTTCTTTATATGCACAACTTCCTACCTTCCCGAGCATTGCGTTAAATGTTGTATAAAACGATCGTTTAGCGTTATCATAACAGAGCACCTAAACTTTCTAGAAGGAGTCACAAATAAACACCAAGGTATCTAATGTTACAGGTGCAGTGTAGCTAGTTACTATTACAGTGTAGCTAGTTGCGAAGTATTGTTATGAGTACGTCTGTGTGTGTGTGTCTGTCTGCGAGGATATCTCCTGAACCACACGCGCGATGTTTACCAAATTCTTGTGCATGTTGCCTATGGACGTGGCTCGGTTCTCCTGTGGCAGGGTGACGAAATCCCAAAGAGAAGAGGCAATTTTGGGTGTTTTTCCCCATTGACAATGCACTGTACAGCATAGCAGTTGGGACCCATACAAAAACGGCTGAACCGATCGAGATGCCGTTTGGGATGATGAGTGGGCTTGGCCTGAGGAACAGTGTGTTACGTGGGGGTGACGATCCCCGAAGGGGAAGGGAAAAAACATGTGCCCTACAAGCCTCGCAACCGAATTGGACTGGTCAATGCAGCCGCGTGCACACAACAGGGGCATTCGCTTGATTGCAGGCGTTGGACCAGTGTATTATCGGCCGCGAAGGGGAGTGGCAGGGTGCGCATCGCGCGCAAAGTGTGATATCTACGACTGCCTTGTTGTTTGCTTGCAGAGCGAACGGTGAGCAAGAAGCGGTCCGCTGTTCCGCGGCTGCTGATGCTGGACGCCGTTGTCCATGGCAACGACGAAGACCAACTGGCGGAACTGTTGTCTCGTCGCTGCAGCTGTGACGTCATCCGATCACGTGACGTGACGTCGTCGTTCCGCTGTGTCAGCGACGTGGCGGGTGTCGTGTTGGTTCATTCGCCCGTCGCTCGGCAGTTGTACGACGTCTGGTGTGGCGGAACGTCATTTCCGACGTCGGTGGACGTCTTCACGACGGTCGTCAGCGACCTGATGTCGCAGTGGCGCAGCCAGGGTGCGGACAGTGGCGCTCTGGCGCCGGTCTACCACGTCTCCTTCCTCAACGACTCACCGCTCTACAACAACGATCACATCATTCAGTACGAAACCTTCACACTTAAAGCATCTACAAAGTAACGTAAAGTGAAGTAAAGTATGAGGTACTTATATAGCGCGTTCTTACAGCCTAAACAGTCACGAAGCGCTACAGAATGGCACGTGTTAACGGGATCACACAGATTTTACCTGCCACCCACACCACTGTCCTGACTTTACTTTGTAAGCATTCACCAGATGGCACCACCCGAACGAGGCGGCACACATCTGATATAGCTTACTACTCAATTTATCGATCTCTGAAGGATGAAAAGCTGAGTTGGCCTAGTTGGCTGACCTATATCGGACGGCTTACCCACATAAGTAGTCACCCGTCAGCTGCAGGTCGAGCGTGGGACAGGAAAGTTCTCCGGTCAAAGACCGACGTTCTAACCACTGTGCCACGCAACCAACCTACGTGTAATAAAGAGCTTTGGTGTACTGTTGGACATGTGCTACAGACCAGTTTATGGTCCAGACAGAGCAATTGGTTGGTTGTGTGTGTGTCTTTCTCTTTCAGTCCGGACGATAACTTTCGAACGAAATGACCTCTGGCCAAAATATTTGGCACACTGTTTCACCTTGACACAATCTGTGTCACGATCGATGGCCAAGGTCATAGGTCAAAGGTCAATGTCACAGGGGGAATTCACAGCAGGTGCACGTTATGAGTCGAGACAAAGGCACGGTCGGCTGAAACGCAGACCTGAATTGGAAACTGTAAACTGGTAAAAAGTGGTCGGTACTACCTCGAGCAAGGGCTTTTCGTGTAGGTTGCAACAGTGTCTGAAGTGGAATACGCCAGTGTGACGGGCGTGTTGTATCCTACCTATTTCATGACCTATACGTACTAGGTCTCTTTGAGTGGCACCGAAACTACCAAGAAGAGCGTCATAAAAGTTATACCACGTGTTAGGGCCTAGGTCGATCTCGATAACGCACGAGAATTTCGCCCAACCTTTCCCTAATTTTTGCAAGGGTCAAAAACCTCGAGATTTGGACTCAATTTTTTAACATTTTGGCCGTAGTTTCGAAACGAAGCAATATTTCTTAAATCCATTTAATAGCGTGTAGGACCGATGATGGGTCTATGTCCACGAAAAATGGTAGAGTTTCTACCATCCCTCTCCGAGATCCGTGGTAGAGTTTGGGCCCCCTCTGGGGAAAAATTAGTAAAATCGCAATAACTCAGCCGCATCGCTCGATTGCGCTGAAACTTGGCAGGCTGAAGGACTGGGGGCTCGGGCGGCCTCAAGTGGCAATGC
>Ga0209780_1004671_pt1 | contig 10605 bp, 5 predicted proteins | sample WorMetexBAHAMAS2_FD_187384 | JGI IMG/M metagenome (GOLD analysis project Ga0209780, IMG submission 187384) | Marine gutless worms symbiont microbial communities from Max Planck institute for Marine Microbiology, Germany - Inanidrilus exumae... | ecosystem: Host-associated > Annelida > Digestive... | reverse complement strand
GTCCCAGCCCATGCTTTCTGATCCCCAAATATTTTCGACGCTCCGCCATCACTGCCTTGTGCCGTCTGGTCCTTCGCTTTTCTCCTGTATTTTCAAGTCCTGCCATTTGGTTCCTCGTCTTTCGATCCTGCATTCTCAGTCGACTCCACAGTTGTAATAACATGTTTAGTTTTTTCTATTTTTTAAAAACGACCATTAAGGCAAAATTTTCAAAATTCTGTTCGGAACGTTTCCATCGTGACACCGATCGACGTTGTTGTGTTCAAATTTCGTGAAATTCTCCGACTGGAAATCGATGAAATCATGCGTTTGCTCACGGTCGCTTACCTGACCAAAAATTCGCCTGCCTCTCAAACTGTTGCTATTGCGCGGATCGCGCCAAAAATCTGCCCGGACCAGCCCACAACAATGTACTCAAAGTGCTCCAGATTTAATCCAAATCCAAATCGGTGCATTCGGCGGAGTAATAGCCGAACTCGTGAACACCGCCAAATAACCCCGTAAAGTGATTCCAATATTCGGCCGAAGCCTATAGCTTCGTGCCGAATAAAAACCCGATAATCAAAGTAACAATGCTTGTTGTCTAGAGCATTTCAATAACCTGAATAGCGCCATGAAGCCGCAGAGGCGCTTTCCGGGGTGTGTGTGATTGCCGTATGTGGCGTAAAATAAACCAATGAGGTCGTAGTACCTGGTTTGCAGAGTGCGTCCGCTGTCCAAGTTCCATTGTCACAGCGTGGTACCTCCGTGCCGTTGACAAATCCCGGTTGACACTCGTAGTAGCTTTCTTGGCCGTGCGGTATCGCAGTCGCGATGCCGTACGTGTCGATGTTAACAGATCCATGTTTTATGTCAGGCAGAACGCAGCTACCTACAGAGTTCAACTAAGTAACTAACTAGAAAGCGAGGCAAAGCCGAACGTGTAGCCCGCCCGGCATACGCCAAATGCTGAGTCGGCCTGGTTGGTTGACCTATAGCGGACGGTTTACCCACTTAAGTGGTCACCCATCAGCTACAGATAGAGCGCAGGACAGGGAAAGTACGCCGGCCAAAGACCGACGTTCAACGCTGTGCCACGCAACTATAGTAGTCATATTCGGTATTATAACCGCCCAGTATTACGGTTATTGGTAAATTTTGGTTTATTTGCAGTCTTGGGCATCTACAATTCAATTAGGAGCCTCGATCTGCTTCCGGTATACGCATGACAGACCTAAATGTCTGCCAGACTGCCCTACCAGTCAAAGAAATCGTTCCCGCGCCCCTATTACTGCATATTGATCGCGCCCAGTAATTGCTGGATCGTACGGCTAAAGTGACGGGTCTGAAATCCGACCCAGTTTAACCCCTGGGGCGGCCCTTGTCTGCGATTCTGCACGGACTAACAGCAGGGCTGGCAAAAGTAGGTTTTTAGGTTTTAGGTTTTAGGTTATTAAAAACCTGAAATCTGAAAAATTCCAAAACTTAGGTTTTTAGGTTTTTAAATTTTCACAATTTTTTTTCAGTAAACTGTACGTTTAATCAGCGAAATATAAATAACCGTAGTAAATAGAAAAGGTATGTTTACTTAATGCCGCACTTGGATTTCTAACAATACTGTCTTCACCGTAGGTAGGCTACATCTAAAAGCGCTTTTCAAAATATACAATTTATAAAACCTAAAATCCTAAATATCTAGAAACCTTTTAAAACAAAAATAATTCTTCAAAACCTAGGTGTTTACTGCCCTGCCTAACAGGCAGCAGTGCGGAGCTATACAAGGTTACTTACTTAAACAACTCGGCGGATCGTGCGACCATTTTCCGTCGGCTTCGCACTTGATGACGGTCACGTCACTCGGCACCTTTGTCGTTCCACCCAAGCACCTGTCCAGACGACACATTTTACTATACAGCACTGCCGACAAAACAGACGTACGGACGGACAGACAGACGGACGGACACCAGACCGTTACATAACGCTTTCCGCTAGACGCGGCAAGCGTGATAGCGATCAGTCTTATTCACCATCAAACGTAAATAAACAAAAAAATGAGTCGAAATACAGAAATGATTAAACATTTTCGAAATTTACGTCTCCGTTCAAAAACGAACTCTTTCTTTTACAGTGTAAAAACGGAATAAGTAGACATTTTGCAATATCACTGGAGCGTTGAGAGTTGAGACCCTCTCGTTAAGCGATTTTCTTTTTTCAACATTAGTTCGCCGTTAAGGGACTGTCTTTTTCCCGCCAAGATGATAATGCTGTTGTAGAGCCCTTATATATATGGTGGTAAGAGGGCCAGTTTTTTGTCATTTATTAACAGACATTGAAGGGTTGACGTTTACCAAAATTGCCGAAATTAGTTCAGGCATTCTAAAGTAGTCAATGACGTGGGTGGTCTTCAGACAGAAAGCAATATTGTCGCCTCTTCTGCGTACTTAGAATACGCTGGGTTTCCCCTGCTGTAATGCCCCACCGCACACGCAATGCTAGCGAAACAGGATTTTCCCTGCGTCACTTCCTCGCGTCCGCTTGTCGCTGGGTTTTCCCAGGCGTGAATTCTCGCATTCTTGTGAGTGCAACTCAACAACTAAACTCACGAGAAAGTGATGTTTCCGCCGTACTTTGTACCAGCCACTTCCTTGAAGCCGTTATAAAACGGACCAGTATCGCCACAGTCTACAACTGTCCAATAGACGATTACGTTACTAGTGGGTTTTTGATGGTTCAGCTGTATGGCTCCCGATTGGTCCACAGCCATACAGCACAACTGCCAAAAACTCACTACTCACATTACTCCAGATACATAGGCTTATATAATTATGTCTTTCGCACAAAGTAGAGCTTTTTAGTATTTAACGATACATTTTGCTGATTAATTTCAGAGTATTTTAACATATTGTAGAACTGCACACCCGAATTATAAATAATACACTGACGTCCATTGATTTTGCCGATTTATGTGCAAACTCAATTGCATACTGGTTTATTGGGCGATGAGAATGCAGCGTGAATGAGTCACGTGACTCACAGTCCCAACGACACACAATTACATGTATTAACTATGCGGCTGTTTTGTGTGGAATATCCACAATAGGCCCATAATACAGTATTCGGCTCGAAGCGGGCAACCCGCCGACTACTTCGAGAATAAATTATACGCTGTGAAAAAATGTCTTATTGTGCATTTGCTACGTGGCTTGAACAACTTGTAGGAATGGTTTCGGCATGAAACTATTAAGACGATATTTCTCTTACTTAGTTCAGGCTCAGCTTCTATGTGTCGGAAAGAAAACAATGGACGGTTTGCGTGTAAAACTAAATTTATTTTACGCATATAGACGTGCTACTACAAATAGCATCGCACGAGAACCAACCACAACACGTCCTCTGATTATGGCAACCAATAACAGCGCTGTATTTACAGTCCTTTTCCGAAGAGTCGGACAATGGAAAATGCAAGTATGCAAACTGCGTCGGACGTCGCAGAAAATTTTGTGAGGTTTCTTGTACTGAGTGTACATGTCAGAGGAATGACTGAATTTATTCCAACGGTAAAAATAGAAACTCGATATCCCGTAGTGGGATCATTTGCTAGTGAAATTCCGGCGATCTGTAATCATTGCGGAGCTATGGCGGCCAGAAGTCTAAAAACGCCAAAACGCGCCCTAAAGTGAATCCAATATTCGGTTGAAGCCTAGCTTTGAGCTGAGTAATTAAAGGAGTAATTTTCAAACAAAAATCATTTTTGTTTGAATTGTACTCCAGTGTACCAATTGTTCAGAACTGAACATATTTCGCCTATACAACCGCACACAAATTTTAACTAGGCGGGTTGCAGTGTATCTGGAGACACACTGCAATATAGGCTCTAAGAGAGTTTTCCCACCGGCGTACTCGAACGGTGACACAACTGTTTACTTACTGACTGACGCACAAGCTGTTTAGTTCCTGCATTCGACGATATCTAGTGTCACGTGCCTGCGACTGTGTGATGCCAGTGTTAGCTGCCGTGTTACTTATTTTCAGTTTCTAATTCAGTCTGATTTTCTTCAATATATCGCTCCTGGGCCGCAGCAGCATTGCGGCGTACTATTGGTTTTAATACGCAATATCGGACATCGGACGTTGCCGAAAATTTTGGTATGTACCTTTCTTGTACGGAACGTAGAGTCCAGGGAAAAGACGTTGAATTGATTCTAACGGTAAACATGGAAACTAGACATCCCGTAGAAAGACTATTTGGAAGTGATTTTCCGGCGATCTGTAATAATTGCGGAGTTATATGACGTCTATAGTTTCTTCAATCATTTTACTAAAACGTAAACACCATTACCGGTTATGTATAGCATACGCTGCACATTCTTTTTACTGCTTGATAAACTTTGGCTATATGCTTTTCTTAACACCGCGTTTACACGATACAACCGGTAGTACAAGTTTGACAACCGTACGTTGCACGGTGCAATTTTGTAAACGCAGCTCAGCATATTAAAGGTAGCTGACCGCAAGGAACATTTTGAAGTATCAGCACTTTGGTAGCCAATAACTTATTTATTCACGCTGTAAAAAGTGACATTTTCTGTAAATAACATCCGATCGATAAAAAATCAAGTGACGAAATTTTTGAAGAATTAAAACTGTTTTACATGTACGTTTTTTTGTGAATTTAGCTAGACGAAATGTGCCTAACGTGCAGTCTATTTTTAGTACTCATTGAGTTTTGTTAGTTCTCCTTGGCTATTGCATATTTAATTTTTTTTAAATGTACTTATCACAAACATATAAAATGCAGTCGGAAGCGACAGACTTCGCCCCAGTGCCGCCACCTGGCGAACTGGACGAAACATACGCATCGTCTTTGATTCCGGCCTATTTCCTGCATTATATGAAAACATGACGTGATCTCCAAAACCGGAAGTACATAACGTATCACATTGCTGTCAGAGGAGGACCGAGCCACAGCCACGGTAACATGAGCCAAAAATTTAGTAAAGTTTGGACGTGTGGTTTTTAAGATAAGCAAGTGGACAAACAAACAAACAAATGGACAAACACACAGACACACTGATCACAATACTTCGCATCCATACAGGGTCGAACTAGTAATAAACATATTGAATAAAAAAGAGAAATTAACGCAAGCAGATTATCATGGCACGCGGGGTATGCATGCCGCGCGGGCTAAACGATGATGATGATGATCTCACCTGAACAGGTAGGTGCATCATTCGACCACTTGCCGTTAGCCTGGCAAGTTCTCGTTCCCGGTCCTTCCATGCGAAATCCGACACGGCATCGATAACGAACGACGGCTCCATAGAGCATGTCGTCACCAAGAATAGTTCCATCGATCAACGGGCGCAGGGCTTCACATCTTCTAGCTATACAGCCAGAGTGACCTATCAAGTCTCGCGTCCGCGTTCGCTTCCATCTCACGCCCCGTAAAATACCGTACCGTACGTAGGCTACGTCAGTGTGCGAGTTGACTGGGTCGGTCAGAAGGGTTGAGCCCTTTGTGCGACAGTTGATGAACCCTACTCGAGTTATTTCTGGTCCTCTAGGCCTACAGGCGGGTTGGCGTAGCAGATTACGATGCCTGGAGACCTCAAAATACAGGAAAAATCGTTGAGCGGCTGGGGCTCCGCTCGGACCCCGCTGGTGAGCTTACAGCGCTCCTCCATACACCCTTGCTGTGATAAAGGGGGGCTAGCTGTCCCTCCCCAAGAATCCCATCCCTGCTAGCCTATCGGCCCTTCAACCTCAATCTTCAGCCCTTTGGGCCTCAGACGGCAAAACACGGTTGACCCCTTGCTATCTTTTTCTGCAACTCGCACACTGGGCTATAAGCTTACGTCACTTTCAAAAATAACGTATGCGTACCATTTGCGTACGTTTTAGGCATTGCACAGAACGAGCAGTCGCGCGCCTTTCTTTAAGACTTTTAACATTTACTGTAAATATTAGTATAATATACTAGTAGGCCTATTAACGAAGAATACAAACAAATTAGGCTCATCTGTTTAACGCCACGTCTTCACCAATCCGCGCAACCAGTTGCGTCAGTTTTTTTTGTGCCCAACATACATAATGGTTTAGTACTGTAGTTTAAATTATTTTGTACAGCGTGCTTTAACGTACGTTTTAATAACTTACAACCGTCGGTATCAAGGATTGTTCTGAGTCCGAATGACATGACATGACTTAAGCCCGGTTCACACCAGCAACAATGTCGAAGCAACGTTCGACTTCGTCGAAGCAACTTCCGACTTTGTCGAAAATGCGAAATTTGTCGAAAGGGCGAAATTTCAGCGAAAAGGTCGTTCGACATTGTTACGTTTTTGGCAACAAAGTCAAACGTTGCTTCGACATTGTTGCCAAAAACGGCAACAATATCGAAGCAACATTCGACTTTGTAGCATTCGACAATGTTGCTTCGACAGTGTTGCTGGTGTGGACCGGGCTTTACGGAAGAATGTACTACAGATCAATATCGTTATTGTATTCCGCTACAGTTGTGAAAAGAAAATACGCGAAATTCTCGTCAGTTAATCACTGTTTAGTTGCTACGAAACAATCATACTTGCCGATACTTTGTGTCTTGCGTCAGTTTTTTTTGTGCCCAACATACATTCAGACACACATAGAGACATACAGACGCACAGATCACGTTACGTGCGACATCTGTAGCAATAGGCCGCATCTTATGCACTGCGTGCAGACGATGCGGTCTAATAATAAATTTGTCGAAAGGACTTAATGTTGACTTAGCATTTAAAAAGTTGTAGTAGTAGTAGTAGAGTTTATTACGCACCCATCAAATACGATTATTGATCGACAAAAATGCCATGCATCATTTCGCAGGACATGTATCTTAGCTAGAATGGACTTCACCGGTAAAAAATTCTGTACAAAATTGATAGTGTGACTGACGTCTGCAGATAGGCAGCCGGCCTGACCACCGGCCCGTCTCCAGACATTTTCTCTGCGCGTCGCCAATCAGCTCGTATCCGTCAAGACAGCGGTAGGTGACGTTGTTGGGGAAGTAGAACCTGGCCGGGTCAAGGTGGTGAGAGTTGGGCACGTGACCCGGATGCGGGCACCTGCGCGCTGTAATCACACGCTACCATAGTAACCACGCATTTCGTCACGTGACATATACGCCAGTCAATTTATCAAGGATCGATATTTTCCCAAGGCTCCCATCCCCTCTAACAGACACATTCTGAGCTATGATTGAGGTTAGGGTGGAAAATAATCAGAACTGTGCTGTGTTGTGTTGTGTACGACAGTTGTACACAATGATGCGCATACACATGTGAACAGTTCTTAAATTTGCATGTTGGTTTAGGTTTTGATTTCGTTTTTATTTGTGTTTTTTGTCTAGGTTAACAATAGTGTGTTTAGTGTGAGCTTACAGTAGATCGGTTTATTATCCCCGCGAAAGCGAGAGAGTATGTTTTTACCAACGCTGGTTTGTGTGTCTGTCTGTCTGTTTGTGTGTCTGTCTCTGACCACGATAGCTAGATATGAGAGCGGAAAGACAGACAAACAGGCATAGAGACGTGCTGACCGCAATATTTCGCACCAATGGCGTTTCTAGCACGCAAAAAGTGGAAGGGGCTATTTCGGGGCCAACATAAATACGGGGGGGACAAAGACTCGAGGTGCGTGTTAGGAGCAGTTTTACTGTAGTTAATCTACACGACTTGTGGAGCAGATACAGTGGTAGTATATGGCACGTTATAGGCCTGGTATATGAAAATCGGGGCAATCTGGGGCAAGCCCAAATTCTAGGGGTGGGGCATGGCCCCATGCCCTCGTAGAAACGCCTCTGCTTCGTACCATCCCAATTAAACTAGTGGTAAAGAGAACGTGTTGTGCGTACGCCGGCAAGTCATCCGCGGTCCAACCCAGCGACCCTCAGCCATACACGTGGCTTTGTCGAAGCCACGAACATCGTAGCCAGCTTGACACGAGTAGACGATCTGAACTCCGAGGTCATAGAGACGCCTTCGACCGTCACCATGGTAACCGGCTGCCGCTGAACCATTGTGGCTTGACTTGTCTATCATGGGCGGCTCACCGCATTTGGCTACAGTCAGCACGTTCAGACAGACAGACAATCAGCGACCTAAATAATAAGGACTGGTTATACGACTGTCTATTCGCGAGTTACAAGTATGTAAACCACCAAAAGTGATTCCAGTTAGCACTAGAAAAACTGTCCTTGAATGAGGATCGAGGTCAGACCGACCGCGTTGCCACGTTATCACGCCCACAGGCGCCGGGTATTGACCTATGACCTACTGCGCAATCTGGTGGTTAAAATTTTGAAACATGAAAAAATCGAGGGTAAAACTCCACTCCATAATTTCTAGGGGGACTCGCCCTTTGTCCCCCTTGATTTACGTCCATGCAAAACATTTTCACAATTTGTGTAGCGAAAACTTTAAGGTGTAGTAATGTGATTTTGCTATGATCGCCCGAAAGGCGATGTCACACTTTGCGATTTTTTGATGCATCAACAAGAGCCGAGAAATTGTTGTGAATATATGACACATACATGTAGGTGCTTGTTATTTACGCTGGTCTTATTTTTGGGGGACCCTCCTCAATATTTACAGGGGACAAGTAACCACAAGAATGGGTGACCTCGCGTTTGGACGCGTCTCAACATCTCTAATTACATAGTTATTGATGGTTCTTGCGATGGAAGAATTTTGAGAATCGGCCACCATTTGGCAAACTTATGGGATTGCCTGGGAAAAGTCTCCGAAATGACCAATTTTGTTGCGGGTGGGACGTAAAACCAGCCAATCAACCAATCAATTTAGCGCATATTTTACGCTAGCCGTGTCTATAGCGGAAAAACTAATGTAACGGTCTGGCGTCCGTCCGTTTGTACGTCCGTCTGTCCGTCTCGCCGGCATACTCACCGTGACTGACCAGGTAGCAGCATGCGACGCGGCCAGCGTACATTTCTGTCCGACAATAAGAAAGACCGATATTATATAAGCTTACTTGACTCAAGACTAAATGCCAATGGCCGGTTTTTGTGCCGTCCAGTACATAGTTGTAAAAACATAGATTTTAGAATGTAAACAATAAAACATTTTGTTATAATTCATTAGAAACATGGAATAAAACCATGTCAGACATCAGTTGTGTTATCTGCACTTGTAGACTGAATTAAGGTTCTACAGAGACTTACCAGGCCTCTTATAGTATAGTATTATTGTGTGTCTATGTGAATCGTAAAGCTATGCGAAATACAATTACCCAAAAGAGTAAATATAAAATCAAGCAATATTTTTGAAATTAACATTTTTAAATTAGCATTTAACATCATGACGTATATATAGTGATTCTGGTTACATATAAATGTTGCAAAAAATATTTTTAAAAACACTCAAGAACAAAAAAACATTAAAAACTCTTATCGCAAAATAACAAACAAAATGTTTTTACAACTATGGTCCAGTGATAGAGTGCTTACCGTCCGTTTCGCAGGTAGGAGGATAGCCGCTCCAGTTTCTGTCGCCTTGACAACGTCGCTGCGACTGACCAATCAGCATGTATCCCGGGTCACATGTATAGTGGACAACGCTTCTGAAGCCTCCTTCGGCTGGGACCACCCGGAAAGTTCCGTGAACGATAGCGTTTTGCTCATTCAGCTTATCGCATTTCTGTTCTGCGCGTGTTCATTCGACAATTTCACCGTTCAAACACCGTTTACGGGCAAACTAGGGAAGACACCAGTTTAATAGAAAAGTACAAGTAAAAGTACAGTATGAGGTACTTATATAGCGCGTTCGTACGGCCTAAACAGTCACGAAGCGCTACAGAATGGCACGTGTTAACGGGATCACACAGTTTTTGCCTGCCACTCACACGACCATGCTGACTTTACTCCATAAGCATTCACCAGATGGCATCACCCGAACGAGGCGGCACACATCCGATATAGCTTACTATTCAATTTATCCACCTCGGAAGGATAAAAGGCTGAGTTGGCCTAGTTGGCGGACCGGTAGCGGACGGTTTACCCACATAAGTGGTCACCCGTCAGCTGCAGGTCGAGCGTGGGACAGGGAAAGTTCGCCGGTCATAAATCAACCTTCGACCACTGTGCAACGCAATCAACACAGAAACGTAAAACGCATATCTTCCGGCAACGACGAACATTATCCGGCGCCGCTGTGGCGTGTGTAATTTCGGTATTATTATTGTCACTCTGTCAACACCTACTTATTTAATGGTAAACGTCATCAGATAATACCGAGTTTAGAGATGTGAAGACTAAAACCATTGTCATATGCTACAACATTAATCGACTTACTTACTTACATATACGAGATAGGAATAAAGGATTTACGTCACTGTCAACCGATATAGGCCTATGTACACTGTGGGGCATAAAAACACACCAAAATGTGTTTCGCCATAACTTTCGTAAAACTCGACGGATTTTAAACAAATTTGGCAGATTGTTTCTTAAGTAAATTGTTCATAAAGCAGTGTAAACAAATGTCACCTGAACCGAGTACCAGCTTCGCACTATCTGCTGAAACTTGAAAGTCACTAATACAACTGTAACGTAGGCTATATTCCTAAATGCAA
>Ga0209780_1004670_pt1 | contig 10607 bp, 6 predicted proteins | sample WorMetexBAHAMAS2_FD_187384 | JGI IMG/M metagenome (GOLD analysis project Ga0209780, IMG submission 187384) | Marine gutless worms symbiont microbial communities from Max Planck institute for Marine Microbiology, Germany - Inanidrilus exumae... | ecosystem: Host-associated > Annelida > Digestive... | reverse complement strand
ATGAGGCATCAAATATTTTTTTCAGAGGCTCTGCTATCTCCCTTCTTACTTCATAAAGTATTCTGGGGTGCAACAGGTCAGGACCATGTGATTTGTCAATTTTAAGGCTTAATTCTCAATTTTGCCTCAATTTGTTCTTGTGTAATACATATATCTGACATGGGTAAACCAACATTTATTGCAGGAATTTGTCTGAATGGGTCACTGCTTTCCCGTGTGTACACTGCAGAGAAGTATGTCGCAAATACTTCTGCTTTCTCTTTATCATCTGTGACTTTCACTTCATTTCCACAATCATCTTTCGTTTTTATGTCACCAATTCCTCCTCGGTTCTCTCGTTTCGACTTGACATACTTCCAAAACTTTTTGGGATTAGTTTTACATGTTTTTGCCACTTCGCATTGCTGTTTTCTCTCTAACCTTCGTGACTCCTTACGTACCAAATTTCTTTGTATTTGGAAGCTTTCAGAGCCTCGACAGTTCCCTTCTCTCTCAATCTTGTCCACAGCGTATGCTTTTTCCTTATCATCTTTTTATATTCACTGTCTACAGGGTGATGCCATTTCCTGTTCTTCTTCCATGGTTTGGTGAGAGGAATATGCATTCTGATACCTTCATCTAAAATATCACGAAATTTCAACCACATCCGGTCTACTGTATTATCATCTGGCAATCCTTCATCCCAGTTTGTAGTGAAGAATTATCTCAGTTCATCATAGTTTCCCTTGTTAAGATTAAGCCTCGGTTTATGTGTCCTCTGCTCAGGTGAAAATTTACAGACAAAACTTAGAAGTGCATGGTCGCTTTTGCCAATTGGGCTGCAGTAGGCTACTCTAGTGCATCAATAAAATCTTCATCTGTAATGACAAGGTCAAGCACATGTGGCTCATCTTGTGCTCTGATCCTTGTTGGTTTATCTACATGTTACAAGGTATAAATGACAGACAATCTGTCTAAGTTTTATATTTTTATTACTAAACCAAAATGGAAATGAAGACAGAAATCGAGTAATGACTGTAATTGCATCACAGATGATGTTCCGATGGCATTATAGCCTGCGTCCGAGAAAATCTTGTTGTGTTATTGGCCGAAACGTCGTTAATTTCGTCGATACCTTTCGGTTTTCCGGCGATCGTTGACACATTGTTGATTTTTGTTTGGTGTTGGGAGTACAATTAATTTTTCTTCTGTAAAATAAACATCATTGTTCTATTATACGTTGAAATTATCTGTTGCTGATGGGTAACACACAGCAGTCAGGTAACAGTCTTCGAAACACCGCTGTTTTGACCGTAAACTCAGGTTGGCAATTAACACCACCTTCTTCCTGTTTTCTTGCTACGCGTCGTTTCCGTGTATTATGAGTCGCACGGCCGTAGAATTGACACCTCAGTGAATTGAATCTGACCTTAATTGTATACTTGGTTGTGCTAAACACCGTGGAGGCGGGCAAATGTTTTAGTTGACAGTTCTGTTCTGACTGATAGTCGTCGCAGCAGATGATGACTTTTGTCCATCAGTCTCCCAAAACGCACTGGCTAAAGAACCGTCCAGACGGTTCTTTAGCCACAGAATTAAAGAACCGTCAAGCTTAGGTTCTGCTAAATGGTTAATTTCACCTGTTGATACATGCGTGGGTGGCAAGCAAAACTGTGTGATCCCTTGACAATGCTTGCCATACCTGAGTGCTTCTGTGGCGAGGTTCCCTTACGAAGAGACAGTATATCAAGCGTACTTTACCTCAAAAAATACTCGTGTAAAAAACTGAACTTCCACCGTACGTAAGTATACATACAGTGAAAGAGCGTTAGGACAGCACGGGCCAAACAAATCTAGGCCTAATGCAGTTACTAGTAACTCCATGTTAACGGCATCCGATGATTTGCATAACTAATTTCTGACACCTAAAACAACATTTGCAAGCAACAAAGGACAAAAATAACATGCACTGCACCCTCCATATCTTTAAGCTCAAAAAGTAGACTACATGGTTCTTTAATTCTGCAACTAAAGTACTGTCTGGACAGTTCTTTAGCCAGTGCGCTCCCAAAAACATCAACGCCGTGGACCAGACAGACGGGAAGGCGATGTATGTTCAGATGGACTCTAACCATAACCACTACTACTAACCTAACCATAGACAAATAGAACATGTTATCAGCATATTGGCCGTATTGGTGGCCATACCTAGGATTAACGTTAGGTATTCGGGTTGGCGTTAGGGTTTAGAGTTAGGGTTAGGATGAGATATGCCGATACGGTGGCAGATACGCCGATGCAGTAAGTAGTGTAACATGTTACATGCGGTAATGTTCTGCAGGCACATTCTATATGTAGTCACCCTCACAAATGCTGTTGACAAAAGTGCATGCTCCGTGTTGGACACGAATTCACATTTGTCCAATTTTTGATGTTTCACTTGCAGTCGTTGGTGCCAGTACCATATAGTACCATATATGTTACTCATATTGCTTGCTTCTGGCATCTGTTCAGAGATTATGTTGTCCGCTTTACATTAGTGCTGGGAAGATGTCAGAAATTTCTGTGAGGATGGATGTTGATGCAATTTTTCCCTGTGACATCACAGTGTGGATGTGATGCCGATGTTAGGATAATTTTTTGGTTCGGCCACATTCGCCCTCCGACGAGACTATATACATGCCGACTAAAATTGGAGTATCGGGTGTGTGTATTAGACAAAGCTTTCCTTCGCGTCTGCCCTGCCCTGAACCCCTCTCTGGCAAGCATCGCAGTATATCGTAGGAAGCGTGGGAAGACTGTACTCAGTGTACTGCACTGTAATGACTGCAGCCGGGGTTCAATGACATCAGGTGAGCTGTGAATGCCTAATGTGCTGCCGGTTGCTATCTTATCAGCCACATTATGACCAACATCCTTTGTCAGGAGGCCAAAACATTGTGATGGGGATGTGTAAGGATGTTTGCATAACATCGTGATGGAGATGAAGATGCCGATTATCATCCCAGCACTACTTTACATGAAGAGTTTAGTATTGACCGTATATTTAATATATGTAGATATTAGTTCTTAGCACTTTTTGCTAAGGTATGAGAGTTTGGTGTAAGAGTTTTGTGCATTCCGTAATTTTTTTGTTTTTAAGGTTCGGGCACGGAGCCGACTCGTCCAGATGTGAAAATTCAACCTCTGACATTTCACGATGTGCACAGTGATAACATACAGCTGTCGGCTGATCACAGACGAGCTAAACGCATTGAGACTTTCTGCAAAGGTATTTGCTTCAGCAGTCGACCAATTGCAACGAACACTGCCGTTCATATTCGGTTTGCGGAGGTCTCGACCAGCTGGAGTGGAGCGATACGATTTGGCTTCATGCTGCATGATCCTGCTACTTTGAGTCGAGAAACATTACCGCGCTACGCTTGTCCAGATCTGACAAATCGACCAGGATACTGGGCCAAAGCACTGCCTGAGCGTTTAGCGCGGCTTGGCTCTGTCTTGTCGTTCCGGTACACTCTGACTGGCGACGTGCTGTTTGCTATTGACAGTGAGGAGAAGGGTGTCTTTTTCACAGGCATCAACACCAGGTCACCACTGTGGGCACTCGTTGATGTTTATGGCAACACTTCTTGTGTTGAGTTTGTTGGTGAGCACACAACTTCGTACATTTGTCCTTTGGCCAGTGGCCGTCATTGATATGTGTATGTACTTCACTGCTTCCATTTATTCTGCAGACCAGTCAATCAGAGACTTAGGAATAAGCCTGAGATAATGTTCAGGATCAGGATTCTGGTTTAATATCATATAAAACAGAAACCCGAGTTTGTCCCATTTTGACATAGACGTTTGTCTGACGATTTTAGTATTTTGTATTGTATAATTCAATTGCAGTGGAGTATTTATGAACATCTAGTGCAGGCATGTAGTTTATTTATAGTATCTGCATGGTGTACAGTTGTATTACTGCCATAGTACGTCATGTATTGTTAAGGTTATATGCAGTATTGTCAGCCTTCTGAAAGTTGCAAAGTACCTGAAACAGGTCAAGTACTGCTTGTCAGACTGCACTGATAGACATGAATATAAGCTATAAGATTGTTTGCTTGCTGTACCATTCGTAACATAGGTGTATCAGACTGTGTGTACCAATTGTAATTGCTCAGTAGTGATGGTCATAGCTCACAGATTTATATGCCCATTGCCCAGTAAGCAGGTAAGCACTGTAAGATGCACAGCGCAGCACATGGCATATCGAATATGTCGTTTTTGCTTATGTACAGACTAACAGTGTTTAATGATGGTGTTGACTGTAAATAAAGCACAGAAATTACCGAGCTCATGAGACGGGCGGGGATGTTGTTGGTGTGTGTTTGCAGATGTACATCGTCCTAACAAGAGATGTGACAACAACGCTGATCAGTCTTCACTGAGCACCATCAGCAGCACGCCGCTCTCACCCCCAGAGTTCATCTCTACGCTGCCGAATCTTGGATCACCATCGCACTCCACCGCGATTCCAATCCGCCACATAAACAAGTCCGTGCTGTCGCCACTTGCATTTTCTGCAGGCGTCGTTGGCCATAACATCTGCCTCTCTCCAGACTGCACGGTTGCAGTGCGTCGTGTGGAGGACTATTGTAATGCGTATGTCTTCACTCCTCGGCCGCTGAATATCCGCGAAACGCTCGTCATTCAAGTGCTGTCTGTTGATCCTGCCTACACTGGCGGACTGGCGTTTGGAGTTACCTGCTGTAATCCAGACACACTGCGAGTCGAGATGCTTCCAGATGACTCGGACATGCTCCTGGATCGGCCGGAATACTGGGTGGTCAATAAGGATGTGTGTGCAAAGGCACAAGTTGCTGATGAATTGACGTTCTATTTAACTGAAGATGGTAAGTGTCATGATTTTTTTCGACAGTTACTGAATTTTTTGTTGCTTCACATTCATTGTTCTAACTACCACCCACGTTGCTTATTTGTGAACACAGTAATAATAAATTAGCCCCGGAAGGGACTGACGTTGACTCCTACTTACTGCCAACTTAAAAGTCACGTAACACAGAAACTAGGACAAAATCAAAAATCCAGCCCCGATAAGCTTTAGGTTTTGCCCCCTAATGTAAGAATCCGGAGGACTCGGAGGTGTCGACCTAATAATAACAATGTGTCGTCCTAACGGGACGAAACTCTAATGGCCCGCCACCTGGCGAATATGCAATTGCATGGAGTGTTACAGACGACGACGACAGACGCCAGAGTGCGTCACTTGTCTGGCCCTCCTACACTGTTTAGGCGGGCCAGTAATAATAATAATAATAATAAATTTATAATGCTCACATGTTAAGGAAATCTGAAATAAGAACTGTGGCCAGTTGCATTGTTACTGGACTGTATAATTGCTCAGTCAATCAAGTCTTCTCAGCCGTTAACTAATGATTAGGCGTTTTCTGCTCAGTTTTTTTATCCGTTTGTTCCGAGAGAGTTCAAGATTTTTTTTCGGAAAAGAGACAATGATGGACGCTGGTTGATGTGAAATCTGTGTTTGTGCTAAATTAGGCGCAGTTCATTATGGACGGAACGGTCACCACATTGCGTCTTTGATGCATGTCGATTACACATTACCAATATGGGCTTTCTTTGATGTCTATGGAAGCATACAGAAGATCAAGATGTTGGGTGAGATTAACGATTGAAACTTATTTCAAACAGTGGATGATAGTGTAGTAGTAGTCATAGTCACCGTCCATCAGTGCTATTACACTGTTGGTTGGGTCACCTACCTGTAAAATCGTCTCCGAAATGACCTATAATGTGTCGAGTGGGACGTTAAACCATACAATATCATACCATACCAACGTTATAGCTGTAGTTGTGGTGCTTTTATAGTGATCATATTAAGACTGTGTATTAGCACTCCATTTCAGATGTCTTTTAAAGGCAGTTAATAACATTAAAATTTTTCTGCAATGCTGTTACACTGTGAAATGCATATTTGTAGACTGATTTCGAAAGCTTGTAACCATTGTTATACAATTCTGTCTAAAAAGATTGGTGTTTGCCTAGCCAGTAAAAATTCTGCTGTGTTATCTACAGTCCTGAATGAGAGCACATGGCCTTTCCTGGTGTAATATTATTATTATTATTACAAAATTTGTATAGTGCACAGACTGGAGCATGCTCGAGTCGGAGGCGCTGGTGTCGCTGGGTGGGTAGATAGTCTGTAGTATACTCTGAGACTGTACCTAGGCTTAAAGTGGCCTAGGCCATATCATACCCGGGGTATAATATGGACTACGTTACTTCATACCCCGGGTATCACATGGCCTAGGCCGCTTCAAGCCCCCCAAGCGATATTATCAGCAGTGTTGAATGCTGCAAACAAGAATTAGTTAATTTTCAACACCTTATTGGGGTTCCGGCTTGTCACAGAATGTAAGAGAGAAAGGTAACGAACATGACTCTCAACACACAGACTCTTACTTACTTAAACCGGGAAAATTACTAAAAGTAGTCGACTTCGACACTTGTCGCTGATGCTTACACTCTCGAAAGCCAAGTTAACCAATGTACCGAGGTGCTGTGTAGTTGTCCCAAGCTGCAAGTTATGGGAGACGTTTGGTCTGCTATCCACAACATTCAAGATGTGGATAGAGAGACATAAGCATCACCGTATAGTATTGGTATTGTAGGGTTTAACGTCCCACTGGACCATATAGTCTGAATTCACGCGTGTGTAATCATTTTATATTCATTTCCGTGCATTCACTAATCACTATCTACTTGACAGTGCTGATTAACGGACGTCATCCAGGTGTGTTTGTGCTCGTTACAGGTGTCATTAGTGGTCCTCCGCAATGGCTGTCACGTCGTCACAGCAGCCAGGCTGCATCTGACTCTCCACTGCCACGACCTCCAGCAGTGGCGCGATCTACATCCTCACAGTCGCCACCATCCCTGCCTCCGAAGCAGCCGCGGCCATTATCCCATCACTCGGCGCTGCAGAGTGATCCGGTTGATCAGCATGCATCTACACCGCCATCGTCGACAGCAAAATTTTCCAGCATGACGTCCTACCCGGCTCCGCCCACACAGGCGGTAGCCACCATCCCTCGCCGCAGCATATCGGCCACCACCACATCCAGCACCCCGTCTGGTCCGCGAGGCAGCGTTCCGACCCCAACTAGACCGCCGCGGGATGCCGGATCGTCGGAAGTGAAGACGGAATCGGAGGACAACTCGTCGAATGAGTGTTCCGTGTGCCTGGAGCGTCCACCCGACTGTGTCCTCTACATGTGTGGACACATGTGCGTCTGCTACACTTGTGCAGTTGGCATATGTCAGAGCGCCGACGCTTCATGCCCAATCTGCCGACGGCCAATCGACGACATCATCAAGATCTTTCGGAGTTAACTGTTATGTTTGCAGCTTCACTTCACTGCTAGTGCTAGTCTGGTTTGTCTGTATGTCACTACAGGGTGGAACAAGAAACCCAGGCCAGTGGGTATCATTAGTCAAAAGGGTGAAAGATATTTCATGAAGTAATGTAACAACACTATTTAATGTTAGTGTAACCTTTAGCGATGTCTGTTTTACACGTTTAATAGAATACAAGTTATTTAGTGTATGCTAATTACTAGGGATGGACGGTTATCCGACCCAGCCATCCGGATCCGGCCGGTTTTCCACTAACCGGTGAAATCCGCCTCCGGACGGATTGTATGTGGCACGGCGGGTCGGATTTTTACGAATTACAGTACCCCGTTAAGCACTAAGTCCAATGTCACCGCACAATTAACAGTTGGTATCAGCTGCTATAATCTGCCGATGAAGCCTGTCGGCGGCCGCCGACAGTGTGCTCTGGCGCCAACTGTAGTAGCCGCCGATCAGGTTCCCCACTCGCCCACTGCATGCCGTCCGCCCATTATTGTCCATTATTAGATTATTATACCTTCGATGCAAGAGACGCTGTTGCCACACGCTGTGTTGACACTTGATGCTTCACAGAAAAACGCAAATAGGAATCAGTCACTAATCTGTACGTGAATGACACGACTAGCAAGTGGCTGGCGCTGGCGTTTTATTGGGCGGCATACCAGTTCACAGTGGTATCGATTTACTGAACTCTAGCCCTTGTAGCGTATTCGCGTTGATCGCAATGGCACAAAATCGCAGGAGTAAAAATTGAAGTTATTTCTCTGTCAAATGGGAGGATGATGTAATAGCACAATGCAATCAATGCAGATTAAAGATTACAGGAAAGTAAAGCATTGGACGCGATTTGCTGTAATTTTTATAGATATGGACTAGTGGCAAAGTTACATCAAAAACCCGGAACTGGCCGGATATTAGGCGCCGGTTAACCGAATCCGGTATCCGGCAGAAAATGACTATCCGTCCATCCCTACTAATTACATAGATAAAAACTGTCCAGTCGCTATTACACAGTTAATGATAAGACTGGGGATGAACGAATTTTGAAAATCGTCAGCAATTGGCAAAGTTATGGGCAAGAAAGAATACAGTGGCACATTGTTAACACACAGTGGCCAAGGACCTGTTTTTTGAGCCATCATATACATCTGCTCGTCTGTACAGAGTTGAGTTGTTACCAGACTGACGAGCTCATGCAATAACCGAACTCAGGATATGCTTCGTTCATCCTGAATTCGCATGTTCTAAGCACAGAGCACAAATCAAATGTGCTTATGTATTTGGTTTTGACATTGCATTTGCTTCCATGTTCTTATTAAGGCCTTACCAAATAGTGCATTTTAGTATTCAGGCAAATTTTATGGAAATAGGAATTTGGATAATTGACCTATGCTGCATGAGTAAACTGGTCTGTAGAAATCACTCACGCTCCAAGACGAATTAGATGTAATTCCCTAAACCATCTAGCTGAGGAAGTTCGTCGTCTCATTGTAGTGTGCATGATATAGGTTGAACATCTATGTTTAAGTCTGGTTGCATTGGAGGCTACTCTAAAAGTTGCAAAGTACCTGAAATAGAGGTCAGTTGTTAGTGGCAGCGCAAAGTGTATAAGCTATAACATGTGTTTGCTTAAAATACAGTGTGGGTCAAAAAACAATACACTTGACTTTAGGTCAAAACTTCAGCAGATGTAGACCGATTTTTCAAATTCTTTAACCGACAGATTCCCAAGGAAACTGCCCATGCAACCATTACAGGGTCTTCCACCTCCCCTTAACTGTGTTGTTACACTACCTTGCAAAATTTAAAAATAATGGCTGAACATTTACTCATACAATGAAAATTAATTGGTTTTACCGGAAACTCAACAAAACTCAACAAAAACATCACGGATGATTGCTTAATTTTTGTGCAATATATGAACTTGAAGCACAGAATGCAGATAATGCAAGAACATTGGGAATATGATTTGATGACGAACTCGTGAAGTTCATGCAACAAACCACTTCACCATTGTCAGAAGGTGATGGTAGTCTTTGTAACTAATACCTACTGCAGTACACCTACCTGATAATTAGTCTGACGAAAATTAAAGCAAATGCTGAAAACGTCCATCTCTGACACTAGCTTGCAGACATTTATGCCATTCACTGGTGCAAGCTTCATCAATGACTGTCTGCTGCAGCCCATGTTACATGTCAATCATCCACTGCTTCAGTTCGCTGACATCACGGATCCTCTTCTAAGCATTGCTGCATTGTTTTACAGATTTTATAGCCATAGGATTCAGACCTGAGCTATTCAGGCGGTCTCATATCTTGCAGGATGAATTCTGAGGTCTCGCATGCAATATACCATTGAAATCAGCTGCAGTTCTAATTGTCAAGTTTCACAAGGTAGTGTTACAAAATTTCCTCGGCAATCTGAGAGTGAAAGAATTTTGTAAATCTGTCTACACTTGGCCTGCCTAGATTACGATCAAAAGTCGTGTATTGTTTTTTTTTGATTCACAATGTAGAATAAGGAAAGCAGTATTCGGCATAGCAGTAATTTGCATGCGGTATTTAGTATCATGTCATATTTGAACATGATATTAAACTATACGGTATTTATGTCAGCGGTATCATTAGCCAGCAGCTAACTTACCACCATGTGTGCTGTCTGAGTAATTGGTTTGCTAGTTTTGCTGATTTTTGATAAATTAATGCAACATATACAAGGTGCACCATATTGTTTCTGCCATACGGTAGTTATTTGTAGTTTCATTTTGCAGTTTTACCACTAATTATGCCAATGTCCAAATATGTTAATGCCTATATCATTTGTTGTGCATTATGATTGCTAAGTATGTACTTCAGTATACTAAGTATCTGTGGGATCTGTATAGCTAGTTGAGGCATCGTCTGTTTGTTACATTAGTATTGTGTTGTACAGTACACGCACACACACTTCAGGAAGTAAAACATGACTATTGTTGGCTTTCTAACTTGTTGCCGTTACAAGCCAGGGTTGCCACAGACCCCAGCTGCCTGTTTTCCATGACTTTCCAGGACCTTTTCTGGGGCGTTTTCCAGGACCTTATATGCTGCTTTACTGTTGAAGTACAACAACAGTTAGAGGGTAACCACCTATAAAGAACCTGCTTAGTGCTGTGATTATAATGTTTCTAATACAACAATGTACAATATAAACCA
>Ga0209780_1004669_pt1 | contig 10607 bp, 5 predicted proteins | sample WorMetexBAHAMAS2_FD_187384 | JGI IMG/M metagenome (GOLD analysis project Ga0209780, IMG submission 187384) | Marine gutless worms symbiont microbial communities from Max Planck institute for Marine Microbiology, Germany - Inanidrilus exumae... | ecosystem: Host-associated > Annelida > Digestive... | reverse complement strand
GTCTAAAACTTTAGTTTAAGCGGTAAGTTTGGTTTTAGTCTTTAGTTTAAGACCAAAGTTTAGCGTCACTTCACGTTTTGCATTAATTAGGCCTTAAACCGAACTTTTGGTCTTAGACTAAAGTTTTGGACATTGGTTTTAGCGAAAGATAAAGTGATATGTATGAGATATGTATGCTGGCTGATGACTGCACAGTTGTTACTGTACATTTGCTACTGTACGTAGGTAGGTAAGAATGTAAATCTCAGTTATTTGGTTTGCTTCCTCCACTTGCTAAAGAAAAGAACCTATGACAACTAGTGACACAAGCGTTTTACAGGCTGAATAACAATTTTTAGATATTGCGAGATATTCGTCAAAAATTGGAAATTTGAACCTACCGCACCTCTATGGTAGTTAGGGTCACTCAAGGTCATTGGATATAGCATCGCTTGATGAAACACATGCGCGTTTCTATTAGTGTTCCTTAGTAACTATATCCCCACCTTGCACTTATTCTGAGATACCGTATAGTGAGACATTGGTCAAACATTGCTGATTTTATCCTACCCGACCTGTATTTGGCTTCACCGTTGGAGGTGACCCTGCGGAATTTGGCCAAGGTCTTTGGCAATGGATAACCGGAGATCCAATGCTATCATGTAGCGTTGTCTGCGTGATCCTACATTTAGCCAAGAATGATGTAATGACCTTCCTGTCACCCAAGGAAAAAGTGAAGCTGCACTGTTTCGCATGGAACCATGTATTTTAAAAGACATTAATAATTTAGAATCAGTACAACGTAAATTAACAAAAAAATTTCCCAGAATGAGAAATCTCTCTTACCATCAACGTTTAGCTAAACTAAAACTAGAAAGTCTAGAGCTTAGGCAAGTGCGCGCAGACATACTGTTTACCGGTACATACAAACTTGTGTCCGACATAATTAATTTAAAACTTTCCGACTTTTTCATCTCAAATTTTTGTCGAGCAAGCCGCTGTCACCAATACCAACTATACTTGCCAGGCCTACTTGTAAAAGCAGCATCAGATTCAATAGCTATCCTCATCACGTAGAGTCTACATGGAACAACCTCTCACCAAATGAAACCGATTTTTCTTTTACTCGTAGATAATCATCACAATTAGTACGATGATGTGAAGTTAATTTTTATATAGCTTAAAATATTTTGTTTTATAATCTGGTGTAAGCCTACAGCGCCACGTGCGCTACATTATTTTTGTTTTGAATGACATTCTTAGATCTTTATTATGTAATTTTTTTTACAACTATTTGTATTACAGTAATCTTGTACTTATATGCACATTGTGAAAGGCCATGTGGCCATTATGTTGCTAAAATAAATGAATAAATCATTCGTGTGTTACTCGCAGCACTACACCGTACGCCACGGCTGTCCTCTGGTTCATAAGTTAGTTGGAGTTTAACGTCCCTTTTCAGCATAAATATGGCTATACGAGTGACGAAAGATCGGGGGTGAAGAGCTATCCCTACCCAGTGAAGGAAGGTAGAATGGGAAGGGGTGGAAAAGCAAGAAAGTAGACGAAGCAAGTAAGAAAGGGAAAAGATACCAAAAGATACAGTTAAAATGGTGAAGTAAAGGGATAAGGAGGGATTGCCCTAGGCCCACACGAGTCTCCAGTTTGTAACAAACACTGTTCAGTGGCACTGCGATGTACTTACAACGTCGTCAATGTCCTTCTCTTCATATTCAATCTCGGCGTTTGCTTCACTGACCAGCGCAATCAACGGACGCATGTCATGCACGTCACGGATGAAGGAATGCTGCAAGTTAACCACAACATATGCTCACTCATGGGCTGCAGTGCCTAGGTCGACTCAGCCTTCTATCCTCCTTGGGACAGTAGAGTGAGTTTCAGTTTATAGGGCAAGTAATAATAATAAATGGCGATGATGTGCCTGCATGGCAACATCTCACGATCCTAGTCAGTTGGCTTGGTCTAAGGTTTGACAACATTTTAAAAGTTTTCCAATACATGAAATAACATTGATGATCACTCACAGTTCAAATACTTCCAACCAAATCCTACGATACATGCATGTCTTACAGCTACATCAGCAGCATTGTTCATAGTGTGCACTTGGTGGTCACAGCCGCCAATCATGAAATATGTACTTCACTGTTATCTGTGAACAAGAAGCTCAGCTATCGCATAGGGACAATGCGACATACTATGTCAGTCGAAATGTTGACAACTGTTGCACAACAGTACCAAGAATCCTATTATAAAGGCTTGCAATAGGTCAGTGGCCTTAAAGGTCACTCAAGGTCATGATAATTACCGTTATTCCATAAGCAATATATCACTTCCTATTAGTGGTTCCCCTTCGCAAGTAATCTACCATGAATGCAATATTACTCATCAGGATCAATCATCACACCGAATTTAAAGTGCCTAGCTTCAACCATTCCAAAGATATGATTGAAATCTAATAATGAGTCACGTGACCCTGACCACGCCCGGAGGACACTGAGTCACGCCAACATAATCCCACGTTTAGCCATTTTGACAAAACACTGAATTGTGACAGACAGAAACAGGGTGCGTGTTGGCACTATGGTAGGGCGTTCGACTTGCGATTTACAGGTCGCGGGTTCAATTCCCGGCCGGTCCACTTTCACGTAACATAGGTCAACTCAGCCTTGCATCCCTTCAGGGGTCGCTAAATCGAGTACCTGTTTCGGCTGGGGTAAAAGGCAGGATTCTCACCTCTGCCGGGTGGCAGCTAACACTGTGTGATCCCACATGGCATGTGAGTTTCCCATAGCGGTGAAAGCTAAGTTGATGCTAACTGCTATACACTGTTTACTTGACTTACTCTACTGCACATACCATGATAGTATAGCATAGTGCAGTAAAATGAGCTCCTAATGCACACTCAGCCTGGTTATTCAGCTGAACGTGGATGACAATGTAAATAGAAACAGTGCTAAATTGTGGAGCAACTTTTTTTGTACCTTGCATCACCACTGACTTGTGAGTGACAGTGGCGTGTGCCAGTAAGCCATGGCATTCATCTTTGAAAGTCGAAAAATATTTCAAAAATTAAAAAAAAATCTCTATTACTTCTGATTTGATACATGGAGTCGGACTGTTTTATTATAAAAATCAAGAGAAAATGCTGAGAAAGTACTTAATTTAAAGTCAACAAATAATGAAAATCTGTACATAATGTCAAAAAAACGTTTCTCACTCGTTACACTCGCTCCATTAGGGTCTCAGTCCCTGCTGGCATTTCCGTCTATAGACTCCTACGTCCGTCACGGACAGACACATCTGCAGTAGACCGTACAATTACCAGCAATGCAAAGCACAACGGCAACGGCAGATGACAATGCACGGCAGAAGTACCTCACGCAGATCAGAGGCCGATGAACGCTGCTCCGGGTCCTTCACCAAACACTTGGCAACAAAGTCACGGAACTCAGGCGACCTGTCACGTAAATAAGTAAGTAAACGAGCTGAGCGTAGCCTACTGTCAATCTGACGTGTAATAAATCATTTCCGAGACAAGTCAACTGCAATGTTACTGACAGCTATACTACTTCCATTCAATGACAGTTTATCCAGGTGAGCCATACTCAGGTAGGTGGTGCGATGGTACAACGGATAGAGCATTGGACTTGCGATCAACAGGTCGTGGTTTCAAATCCTACTCTGGGCAAAGCTGCGTAACAACCCTGGGCAAGTTGTTCACACCTAGGTGCCTCTGTCACCAAGCAGTATAACTTGGTACCGGCCAAGGGATGGTGATGCTCTGCAATTGGGAAGGTACCTGCGGGCTGACTGCCTGTACACCGGGATCAGCTCCGGGCCCAATGCTTCGTAATGAGTATGGGAAGCATTTACCTTTACCTTACTGAGGTTGTTTCCCCTTGTGTACTCCTCATACCTGCAGTGTAGCACTGAATGGCTCCCTCCATAGTAACAATAACAGCGCCCAGTAACAACGTAGCACGGCGGATGACAATTAAATATGGCAATATATGCAACTGAACAGTGGACAAATGTGCAGTCACAAAAACGTAAAAGGCATTGATAGCGTAAGCCGTTCTCATTTTAAAGTGCAGACAAAGAGATTGACAGGCTTAAATTAATGCCCTACCGACGTCGGCATTGCCGCCGGCGTGGCTAATAAGGTTTTGCAGAAAATCAGAAAAATTTACAACCAATCACACAGGTACATAAACAACCAGGTGCTTATTTTTGTAATACTACTTCCTGACTCGTGAATATATTTTTGAATAAAATAATCTCGCAGATCAAAAAAATTGCCAAAAAATTGTAACCGACTGAAAAAATAAAGACTGTTTTGCGCCAAATGAGAAAAAAAAAACATGCAAAGATTATTGCGATTAATATATTTCGACCTGCCTTCAGTAACTTAATCATATTTCTCTAGCAGCAGCAGCAGCACAGCAGCACAGCTAGGAGTCAGAGAAGCGAGTAAAACACACCAGGAGTTCGGCTGAGCCAACTTGGGTGGGCTTGACTTCTGAATCTTGATGAACACTCTCATTGGATGCATCTCGTGGTTTGGCGGGTTGACTTCAGCAAACTCTATCAACGTTATACCTGCCAACAGATACGCCATACTACTACCACCGTATACACTGCGAGTCAAAAAAACAGACCCCTGTAACTTTGTGGCACAACGTCATAAACGTTGCTTCAATAGCAATATATTTTTGTACACGCAATGCATAGGTCTAGCTAGTTATTGATGTAATATTCAAGTTGCACATAACAAGTGTATAGCAGACTAACAGCAGACAATGTTACTATTGGCACGCTTACGCTGTCTATCATGTGTGTGTTTATGAAAATAACTGAAACACTTAAATACTGTTTGAAACAATGCGTCTAAGCAGCACACAGTAGGCTACAGCCAATTATAGCAAGTGTTCAAAGTGTTCTCCTTTGGCCTTCATAAAGGCCCGGGATCGGTTTTTCCACTGGTCAATCGCTTTGTCGACAATCGCCTCTTCAAAGTCAGGCCACAGCGCCCACACGTCTGCTGTCGTTGCCATGGAAACTGCAGGTGATTCTCAGCAGCATTAAACTTGTTACTTGCAAATGCAGATGAACTGATGAAGTGCAATCGTCTCTTTCAAAAATTACCAATATCTGTGCTTTTTGATAAAGCCTTGCCACAAAGTCATAGGGTCCTTTTCTGACTCATGATGTAGTAACATTTCAGGGCCAATACACAGGACAACCTGTGTTAACAACTGAAGGATTCGGCTGCAGCAAAGTTTTACTGTGTTCACTGTCCTAGTCTTCAAGGCGCTCAACAACCTGTCAGACGATTGTCAGCTCGTGACCGCCACCAGTCAGCGACAGCTCTGATCATCAGACAATTTCAAGTGCACTATTATCAGCACAAGTTCATGTCTTGGTGATCAGACATTCGTTGCTGCCGGGCCGTGACTGTGGAACAGTCTGCCCACACACGTCCGTCAGCCGGATTTGACAATAGACAGTTTCTAACGGAAACTGAAAACGTATTTAATTGTTTGAGGCACCAGCGCCTAGCGAATGTTGTTCATAAGCATCTTTACTTACTTACTTAATTACTGCTACTGCTACGACTACAAAAACAGATGTGCATATTGCAGACAAACTGACCAAATGACCAGATGTCAGCTTTGTAGTTGTACGGACTGTCTTTGACTGTTTCACACATTATCACTTCTGGCGCCATCCTACAATCAACGATCACACTGCCGATTATTCACAGTGAGTAATCAAGCAAATGTACGATATCAGGGACGACTGAAATACAAATCTGACTGTACACATGACTCAAAATGTTACCACGAGTCACGATAATGTGATCGCATTCGTACGTTTACATGCGGAAATGAGAAGGAGCAATCTATAGTTGTTAAGCGTTCGTTTGTTACATTTCTGCTATGGCTAGAACAACTAAAGTTCTAATAGCTACTATGACTATTATTACACTGTCGAAAAAACGTTGCAGCTTTGACTTGAGGCCAACTCAGCCTTTCATCCTTTCGGGGTCGATAGATGAGTAGTAAGCTGCAATTAGATGTCTCTTACCTCAGTTAGACGTGGTGCCATCTGGTAAACGCATACTTAGGAAAGGCAGGCATGGTGTATTTGCAGGTAAAACTGTGTGATCCATGCCTGAGCGCTTTGAGATATACATAGGATATAAAAGGCGCTATATAAATACGCTTCCTTTTTTTACTGTAACTTCCAAATTCATGGACAGATTTTACCGTGCAACGCTATGCTGGTATGGTAACGCTATGCTAGCGTGGTATATGCTGTCGTTGTGGGTCCATCCTTCTATCTGTCTGTCTGTCACAAGCCGGCGCTGTACAAAGCAGGATCATGCAACAAGGCCATATGATAACCCAGGGACTTTTATTTTCTGAAGCCAAAGATCTCGGCGAAATTTGAACAGGGTCACCCCCAAGAGACATGGTATACTTCTTACAGTTTTGCATAACTCACTCCACAAACCATCTCACAAACAGGTATGTTTGGCACTGCCACCTTTTATATGCCGGACCAACAATGTCACCATGCTCATCCTGTACACCTCAAGTTAATGTCATATTTACCGCAGCTACTTATAGTTCACACTTTGTGTAAGTGGCCTTCTTTCTACAGTAGAACTTGAGGTGGCACAAAGGACTTGCGATTAACGGGTCGTGGGTTCAAATCCTACTCGGAGCAAAGCTGTGTAACAACCTTGAGCAAGTTGTTCACACCTATGTGCCTCTGTCACCAAACAGTATAACTTGGTGCTGGCCAAGAGGCGTTAATGCTCTGCGGCTGGGAAGGTAACCGCAGGCCTGGCGAAAACTAATGGCAGCCTACCGCCGGGTGGATGACTTATAGTTAGCTGCGGGCCGACTGCCTGTACACCGGGATCAGCTCCGGGCCCAACGCTCCATAAGGAGTATGGGAAGACTTTACCTTTTTTTACTTGCGTCCACAAAACAGAACGTTTGGGTATAATTCAAGATGGTTTTTACATCCAGAAAAAAATGCCCTTTCTGTCATCAAATCAACAGTGTCACGGCACCGATGGGTGCCAGCGACAATCATCCACCGGACATCAAAATTTCTCGATCCACGACCTTTACGATGGACAGACATCATCTGTCAGTACAGGCTACAGCTAGTTATTAGAATGTGCAGTCATTCGTGAACAGCTGGACAAAAGTCATACCAGTATGGCGTGCCAATAAACGAGTCACGTCTTTCTCGCAAACTTGCGTTCTTTGCAGACACACCAAAGTCCGCTGTCAGCACAAAAACATCCAGGAAATGCAAATTCTGTTAAGAACAAAGTAGCAAATACTGCATCGGACACTAAAGTGAGCCACAAACGACGGCTAGAGTATCACTCTAGCACATTTGACTACTTTGTAACTTTCCTGTTATTTTACTGCATACATTGTACTAAGTTGAGGTTTTACGTCCCACCTGACACAAACTAAGTAATTTTGGAAACATTCTTCCCAGCTAATCTCTTGACTTAGTACTGAAAAACTAAATCTAACAAAATAAAAGCAAACATGCATCCGTAACGATGCATGTTTTACGGATTTAACGTAAACAAAATAAACAAAAAATAAAGCCAAGTTTGGTTGCCTCTTACAACCTTCGGCCTGAAAGCAGAACAGCACCATTGTTAAGAAAGTAAATAAGTGAGGAAGAAAGTAAGAAAGGAGGTAAAAAGCAAACAAACAATTGATATGAATCATTACAGCCCCTGATCCTGTACCAAGCCGATCAACAGTGTCAAGGATGTAAGACAAAATGAGACACACTGAAAGAAGCTAGACTAAATGAATGACCGAGTCGGACTTGTCCGTCAGTGGTCAGCAAAACGTTGCCGGCCTTGAGGTCGCGATGGATAACAAAGTTCTGATGAAGAAAGTCGAGCGCTTGGCACATCTCGTGACAAATACAACGTATCTGAGGCTCAGTCAACGGCTTCTCCAGCTCCTGCATGATACTGTCCACCGCACCACCGCCGCAGAACTCTATGTACATCTGTCACACAACCACATCGCCATCACAGAACTCTATGTACATCTGTCACAACCACATTGCCATCACAGAACTTTATGTACATCTGTCACAACCACACCGCCGCAGAACTCTATGTACATCTGTCACACACAACAGTGACAACACCCTGTAGAACTTTTTCTATGTACAGGTTGGCATAAAACTGGCCTATTAATTTCTGTCTCTGCAATGCACATACAAAACATTAGTCCCGTACGGGGACTGACGGTCGACTCTTCGCAACTGACATTTGTGCCAACTCCAAAGTCACGTGACACAAAAACTAGACCAAATATCAAAAATCTGGCCCGGTCAAATTTAGGTATTGTGCTTTAGTTTAAGAACTGAAAACGGACGAACTTCCAACTTTGAAGGGCTTGTGACCTCGACCTTGCATCTGGTCATACTGCATATCATCCTGCATCACTCATCGACCTCTACGTGCATGCCAAATTTCATTGAAATCAAAGAAACTTTTGTGGATGGACATGTATTGTATTGTATTGTATTGTATTGTATTGTATTGTATTGTAGTGTAGTGTATATTCGTATATATAACAGTTGACAAATCGCAGCATACACATACACACAATTTGCTGTTGAAATAGTACGACTCGTAGATTCCGACGATGTTCTTGTGTCTACACTGGCTCAAGATGTCAATCTCCACACTGTACTCCTCCAGTTCTGTCTCATCGGTGATGTCAACCTGTTTCAGAGCCGCCTCGACAGAACCATCTTTGTGACACGCCTATCATTACCACATACACAAACAATAACAATACATATTTTGCCAACAGACATAATACTTCTGCTATGTTCTGCAACTGTGTAAAATACTTGACAAATAATCAACAGCATAAACAATATTACGACAGTAAATGAAGTCTGCTTAGTGCAACTAATGGTCAGAAATTAATTTAGCCTTCAGACAAACTGGTCCAGAACCACGATCCTCCAGTCCGGTAATTCTTCCTCATGCTCAACAGTCCAGGTGGCAGACGGACAAGTTGAAACAGTAGCTTCATTTGTCTAATTAGTAAGCATGATCGACTCCTCTAATGACAAGAGCTGAGGTCCTGCAGAGGATAGGCATAGCTCAGACTTCGGACTTGTATGAGTTTGCTGGATAAATGGATCTGGAAGTCAAGCATCCGGCTGGATACCAAGACACGGCTATATAAATCTTACACAGGTGCCAGTCCTGATACGCAGCTGGGAAACATAGGCCATAACAATATACTTCTGCACTCACATTGATGCATTTGGCACATGGGCTATTGCTAAGATCCTGCAGATTCCTTACATATCCCATATATCATATATCAGATGTGGAAGACAGAACCGTGTCAGAGTAATAAAGCACGGTGTGCCAGTGATCCTAATAAGACCATGATCTTGCAGTTGCGCTGACAGGAAACAACCACCAGGAAGACCGCACATACGTCTCATAACCACTGGATCTAACCTGAGACCACTGAACACTCGTGCTTCCTGTGTGTGTGTGGAACAAAGCAACCTCACACTCAGTTGCGTGGCACAGCGGTAGAAAGTCGGTCTTTAGCTGGCGTACTTTCCCTGTCCTGCACTCGACCTGTAGCTGATGGGTGACCACTTACGTGGGTTAACTGTCCGCTATAGGTCAACCAACCAGGCCAACTCAGCCTTTCATCCCTTCCGGGTCGATAAATGAGTACTAAGCTGCAATTGGACGTCTGCTACCTCAGTTAGGGGTTGCGCCATCTAATAAACGCTTACGAAGGAAAGGCAGGCATAGTATAAATTGCAGGTAAAACTATGTGATCCATGTTGAAGCGCTGTGAGACTATGCAGTATGCATAGTATAAATGGTGCTATATAAATATGCTGCTTCCTTTTTTTTCTTTCTCAAGAACACTAATGTTCACTTCTGGATATAGCCACAGCCATCAAGAAATGGAGTACATTAAACCAAAGTGTGCAAGTCAATAAATGCAACAATACCACAGCATTGCTATTTGTACTGCAGGATTTTGTTCACTCGCCAAAGTCAGTAAATGAGTCTGCTAATATCCAAAAAAATAGCAAAAAAAATGTATGCAGTGCATCTAGTATTATAAGTCAATGCTGTAAAGATGCAAATATTAAACTATAAATTGCTGGCATAAAATACGCAGACTAACACATTTAAATCTGTCAACTTCCAGCGCGTATTCAGCAGGTAATGCAAAATATTATTAAGTTTCACTAAACCTCACTAAATGACATTGGAAATGCAGTGGATGAATTTTCCCATTTTCCATTACTCTGGCTACTAGGCTTACACAACAATAAAAATATAAACAGATATGTGACAGACAAATCACTAAATCAAATCAACATAATCATTAGCCTTTCACTCAGTTTGATACAGCTTACAGAAATTTTTTTTATTTTTATTTTTTTTTATTTATTTAATACACCAAAAGGTAGCAGAAACATAAAACACATAAAAGCACATAAACACACACACCAAGGTACAATACAGCATAAGACACAATGAAATGAGC
>Ga0209780_1004668_pt1 | contig 10607 bp, 6 predicted proteins | sample WorMetexBAHAMAS2_FD_187384 | JGI IMG/M metagenome (GOLD analysis project Ga0209780, IMG submission 187384) | Marine gutless worms symbiont microbial communities from Max Planck institute for Marine Microbiology, Germany - Inanidrilus exumae... | ecosystem: Host-associated > Annelida > Digestive... | reverse complement strand
ATAGAATAGGCCCTACATATAACGTAAAATCAACACAACAAACCAAAGCCAGATTTTAGTCGCTTCCTATGACATGGAAACGTAGTGATAGGAAGTGAGTGACTACAAGATTTAAGGAGTCATACATGAGTACGAGTATAAGTTGTGAGTCAACAAGAGATCAAGCAGTGACCGTTTGAAGTTTGGCAAAGAAGTATGCTGCATGTAAGCGAAAAAAGGCAATATCCGTGTTTCGATTTTGCAAAGTAGTGCAAAAGCATTAGTTAGGGCCAGGGGATGTGAGAAAAAGCATCTTTTGATTGCTTACTTTCTCTGTAACATTTCTGCCAAAACTGTTTTATTTTGTAACGTTTTTATACGTCGGTTTCGTGTACAATAAATGAAATGAAATTGGTTCATGCACGTCGAAGTTAGTTATAGCCAGCCAAACGTGGGACGCTTTTTCGGAACACATTGTAGATCTAACAGTGTGTATCATGCATTGTCATGAATCGTGTCCACCACGTTAGCATTACGGTACACAGACGATGCTGCAGAAACACCGGTCCATTGACGGCGATTGAAAAAAACGATGCTTCTGTACTGTTGCCCACAATTTTGCTAAATGCCGACCTATTTTCAAGACTCTTTCAACACGAGCACTCGGCATTAAATTAGTAATACGTTTCTTTGCACCACATTGTATAATCGCAATGACACAGCGACAGAAAAAACTTTCACCCGATTATACATGACGATAACACCAGAGAACCACTGCTAGTCAGCCGCTTCTTAACTCGGGTTGTTGAGCGACTAATTTTTTTAAAAAAATCGCATCAATCGTGCAATTAATTATTTTAATCGCATTCAATTGCGGTTTTAATGCACATTTCCTTTGTGCGGTGTTCCACGTGTGCGGGGTCATCAAACGACATGTTGATCTAGCTTGGGCAGTTGACAGTTAAGCGATCAGCTTATTGATTGCTTTCAGACGTCTAAGCATAGAAAATATTAAATGGCATTAGCAGAAAGTATAATCACAGAATTGTAAAATCAAACGAAATTAAAGAGTAGTTCTACAACCGGAAAGTGAATGAGTATAAAGTTCGATTAATCTGAGGTTTGTATCGAATCCTGCTACTGGTGTTACCAGTCTCAGACTCGTAACACCGGTAGCAAGATTCGATACAAACCTCAGGATAATCGAACTTTATACTTAAAAAATTAATTTTAATTTTTTTAATTGCAACTAATTCCTTAACGCATTAGTTAATGCGTTAATTCAACGACCCTCCCTATTCTTAATGTATGATCAATGTAAAAGACTGATGCAGTATATACCATGGCCGATCATTCGATGCAATTTTCCTGCAGTGAAGTTTTCCACGCTGACCTCACTGATTATTCCATACTGGAATTTCCCACAGTGGGTTCCCTGATCTGCCACTTCTTGTCCCACAGAAAACCTCATCCAAAAATTTCATCAACATCCATATTTTTTAGCACCCCAATGACAGACAAATAAACCAACAAAATGGACAAAAACATGTACCTCACTCTTGTCAGTAAAACATAAAGGCTTCCCATACTCATTGCCGAACGCTGGGCCCAAAGCTAATCCCGGTGTACAGGCAGTCAGCCCAAACAGGACTACAAGTCATCCACCTGGCGGTAGGCTGCCATTACTTTCCGCCAGGCAGGTTACCATCCCAGCCGCAGAGCATCACCGCCCCTTGGCCGGTACCAAGTTATACTGCTTGGTGACAGAAGCACATAGGCGTGAACAACTTGCCCAAGGTTGTTACACAGCTTTGCCCCGAGTAGAATTTGAACCCACGACCTGTTGATCGCAAGTCCAACTCTCTACCCGTTGCGCCACGGCGCTTGTCGGTAGTGTGATAATAAATAGCAAATACAAGTGTCAATCACTCTGACATATGACTGTATGTTCCACTGCACAAGTGACGGCAGGAGATCAACGGCTCGCTAAACAACTGCTCCACTTCCTCCAACCGTTTACCCTTCGTCTCTGGAAGGCACACAGCGAACACGATTATTCCAATGAAGGCAAAGCAGCTGTATAACCAGAACGCACCTAACAGAACATGCATCACACAAGTTAGTTAGTCAGTTGGAGTTTAACGTCTCTTTTCAGCACAAATATGGCGACATCAGAGACAAGGCTATATCAGAGACGAAAGGTCAGGGGTGACGAGCTATCCCTACCCAGTGAAGGAAGGCCAGCGATATATTAACCTCAACCCTAAAGGAAAGCATAGGCGGAAGGTTGCACCAGGAAATGGGAAAAGTAAGAGATGCTAAAAGATGGAGTAGAAGGTGGGGAAGTGAAAGGAGAAGATGGCAGGGGAGATTGCATCGTCCACACATCACACAAACTCTGCAAGTCAATCTTTCATCATGCAATAAACAATTGGCCATTCAACAAATACTGCCATTATGAATCAGGAAGTAAACGAAAAATGTTGAAGATACTAATCCAAGAAAGATACATACATATACAATGAAGAATTTAAAATTCAATGCTGCAAAACGTGTATCAGGTGAAAAAAATTATCGTCAAGTTGTTGCGGCATACCCAAGTGACATTTTATCATTTACCATGCTTGAAAAGTGCACCATTTTTTGCAGCAACCGATAGTCTGTTAGTGATAATGTTAGTGCGGTTTTGCAGGCAAAGTTACAGCATGCATTTTATGAAACATTTACGTAATTATTCTTGCTGACTTTTATGCTATAAAGACAATGAACTTATTATCAATAGTTGCTATTTTTTTTCTATTTGATACATCTAACAAAATACAAAACTATAGCAGCAAAAATTGATTCTTTAGCATAACAATAACCCCAATTCATAAGGATCACACACAATTCAAAGAGACAAGATAGAAATTGTCGTTTCATCCCTCAGGCGCAGCTCAAAGGATTTTTGTGAGTTTAGATTGGTGACGAAAATGCCACTGCAAGTCGAATTCGAAAATAATAAATGACTTCCTGCTTCAGGCGAACGATGTGTGCTGATGTATGTGCACATCACTGATTAGGACATAACTTAAAAGTCATCGTCAGTTACAGAGGCAAACTGTCCAACACACCGTATCTCGTGATTGCTTCAGTGAGAGATAAGAATGTGACGGAGATGACCAAGTTAGCAGTCCAGTTAATGCAAGTGGCCGTCGCTATGCCAGTACTGCGCGCCCACAGTGGATAGATCTCCGAGTTGATTGTCCACGGCATTGGACCCATGCCTGCAATCCAACAGATGACCACATTTACTTTCCAAACTAACAAAAATAAACAATGTTAATACAGACACCTTGTGCATGCATTGAGCAGGTGAAACCTGCAATTTAGAGCCACACCAACTCTTGAAGCTCAAGTAAAACAATCAAAAAATAGATGGGTTGCAGTGTATCTGGAGACACACTGCAATATAGGCTTGAAGAGAGCGTTTACCACCAGCGTACTTGACAAGTGACACAACTGTTTACTTATTTACTGACGCACAACCTGTTTAGTTCCTACATTCGACGATAATAGTGTCACGTGCCTGTGACTGAGTGATGCCAGCATTATCTGTCGTGTTACTTACTTTCAGTTTCCACTACAGTTTGCTTTTGTTCTATATATCGCTCACTAGGCCGCAACAGCCATATCTGTGGCTCTGGGCTGCACCAGCACTACAGCGTACTATTGGACAACATCGGACAATGAACGCTGCCGAAACTTTGGGTAAGTCCCTTTCTGGTGCACAGCGTACAGCCCAGGGGAAAGACTTTGAAGTGATTCTAACGGTAAAAATGGAAACTAGACATCCCATAGGGGGAGCATTTGGCCGTGAGTTTTCGCCATTTGTAATTATTGCGGAGTTATGACGGCCTGAAGTCACAAGACCTGAAATTTTGTAAGCAATTTTTGCGTTTTTTGGAAAACGATCCCTCTCAAATTTGTCGCTACTGCTCGGATCACGCCCATAATCTACCAGAGCCAGCCCCCATATTTAACTCACACTGTTCCAGATTTCACCCAAATCGGTTCACTTTCGGCGGAGTTATTGCCCAAAGCGTGAAGACCGTTTCTGCCCCGTAGAGTATTTACAATATAGGCTCTTCGAGGATGCATACCTTATTAGTTTGAATTAAATACAATAAAATATTTTCATATCATCATGCTAATACAGAAAATATAGGTTAGTGGCTGCCATCTTGGCACAGCTGATAACTGTAAACAGCTATGAAGAAAAACAATATACAAGAATCAAGGCTGAAAACATGCTATGTAATGAATGGCAGTTTGAGCACACCTAAAAGGCCTTGTAATTACCCACGCCGGCTGTATAGCTATCGGCGTGGTAGGGCGTTCAGTTGCGTCAGTCTGTTTGTTTGTCCATGTGCTAAAATAAAAATATCTTGGACTATCAACACCTAACTTGGTACACATATACTCTATTAGCGGCGCCGGTTACTCCTCAGTCCTCACGCCTGCGGCGCTCATAAAAAAGCAACCAGTCGCACAGTTTACGATAAGTTCGTAAACGTTTTGATACATAAAATTCGCCAGCGCGCTGGTGACACGGCCAGCGCGGTGCGCACGTTGCCCGTGCCGCCAGTGCTGTGACCCCCGTGCTGTTTCTCAACCGCATGACTTTCTCGAAATCGGCAATTTTGCACCATTTTACAAATTTTTACACAATAAAGGTCGACATTTTCCAGAATTTTTTCCGTTCAAGTCTACGTATGACCCCTATTAACCATGAAAAGTTTCATGGAAATCAATCCGCACGTTTTTCCGAAATCCGGAACACGGACAGACAGACGTGGCAGCTTTATATATACAGATAGTAGCCGCTTGGCATGCATTGACCCAAAGGTCAAAAGGTCAAAGGTCACATGGTTATGAAAATCGTCACAGTTGCACGGTTGGCAATGACGCGTGCTGCTACGGCTGTGTGCTGCTGCTGCCGGCGTGCGTCTGCATGTCAATATGACTGCATATGTTTTCTTTTTAGAAAGTCTTGTGATTAAAATGCTGAGTTATGTGTGTTTTAACTCACTGTTAACATAAGAAATTACGCACAACACTTCAAGGGCAGAACTGCATTACATCAGTAAGATAATACAAACTAGGAACGTCAAAAAAACATTTAAGAAACAAATGCTGCATCCAACTAGAAAGTCCTCGTTTGAGGTAGAACTGACAACTTTAGTAACAAAAACTAACAAACGTCACATTATAACGTCCATCCATACCTCATAACATCTGCAGACAAAAATGGATCATTTTTCCCGTGAACATGATCTCTGACCTTTACTTTGAAAGGTGAACCAGAACACCAAATATTTAGGTCAAACGTCACGTCATTCACAAGACACAAACACAGACTCTGGATCGACTGCTTTACCTAGAGTCTAGACCACTAAAAAAGTAAAGGTAAAAGCTTCCCATACTCGTTACCGAGCGTTGGGCCCGGAGCTGATCCCAGAGTACAGGCAGTCAGCCCACAGGTGACTATAGGTCATCCACCCGGCGATTTGAACCCACGACCTGTTGATCACAAGTCCAACGTTCTACCCGTTGCGCCACCACGCCACATAGACCACTAAAATAAATAAAACTACACATGTAGCAACTATGATGGTTGCAACATAATGATCGACGAAGGGTGGGTCACAATAGGCAAACAGATCTCAGCCGTTTCTGGGTCAAAGGTCACGGAAAGTCGGTGAACTTTTAGGGGACGCATTGCAGATTGACACTAGCATTTTTGTTTGTCGATGCGACGTTTCGTTCCGGAGATATGTGGTGTCGAGTGTGGAAGTTGGGAAAAAAGTGGTCAAAAATTTGATGTTTTTAGCATCCAAATTGGGGAAGAGCGCCTTCGAAATTTTTGGGATCATTTGTAAATCAACATCACTTCCGACCTACTGGCCAAGTTTGGTTGAGATCCCACGGCTGGTCTTTCATCTATGCTGACGAAATAAAAAAACCGGTAAAATATATTGGCTTCGCCTTGGGCGGCCATAATCAAACAGACCAATAGAGGCTTAACAATCGCACCAGTAATGGAGAACATGCACTAGCGACGGACCTGGAGCGAAGAACATCAAGTATAACACAAGACCGAACATCGCCATCCACGCAAAATTTGTCGGACAGAAACCGTAAGTCCAGTGCAGAGGATCGTGCAGTGCGGACTGGTGACATCGACCGTACGCTGATCCAGCGAATACGACGCCTCCACGTTCGTCACGTTCTGCAGCCAGACAAGATCCATTCACTGCCAGCTGCGTGTCCGACTTGACGTAGCAATAGCCACAATCGCCGTCCATCATACACTGGTCGCAAGTCCTGCAGCAAAATGCACACGTTACAAAATACTTTTTTAAAAAGGTAAAGTTCTCCCATACTCGTTACCGAGCGTTGGGCCCGGAGCTGATCCCGGTGTACAGGCAGTCATCCACCCGGCGGTAGGCTGCCATTACTTTCCGTCAGGCCTGCGGTTACCTTCACAGCCAAAGAGCGTCACCGCCCATTGGCCGGTACTAAATTACACTGCTTGGTGACAGAGGCACATGCGTGTGAGCAGCTTGCCCAAGGCTGTTACCTGGAAGTGGACCGGCCGAGATTCGAACCCGCGACCTTTAGGATGGCGAGCGAATGCTCTACCATTAAGCCACACAGTCCACTACACCACAGGTTTATCCACAAATTACATTAGACTACACTTTAAAACTTAAAATACATCATATATGGAGCTAGTTCAGCGCCCCCCCCCCCCAAGGGAAAGGGATCGAGAGGCTCATTTATATCATTATGCTAGCGCCTACGACAGGGGAGACAATTATCACACCGAAAGACAAAACTAAATCAAATACGAACGGCGAAAACAAGCATGCATCTTCAATTAAAAAATACCAAGAACACAAAATCAACACACACAAAAACTAAAGCCAGGTTTAGTCGCCTCCTATGACATGGTGCCTAGAAATGCAGTGGGACTATTCTGGTAAAATAGGAAGGGATGGAAAAGCAAGAAAATAGATGAAGTGAGTAAGAAAGGGAAAAGGGGAAAAGTAAAAGACACTAAAAGATAAAGTAGAAGGCGGAGAAGTAAAAGGATAGGGTGGTTGCCTTAAGCCCACACAGGGAGATATGTAGCACGGTTTAGCCAATAGGCACAGTTTAACTTCAGCTAAAAGTAAAGTAAAGTAAACGTCGATTTGTATAACGCATCGTCATAACCAACGCTAATGCGCTCAGGAACGGCACGTGTTAGAGGGATCACACAGTTTTACCTGCCACCCACACACTTATCCACGAATGGAATGAACAGTCCTGCCTCTACTCTGTAAGCATTCACCAGATGGCACCACCCAAGCAAGGTAGTGCACATCTGATTATAACTCACGACTTATTTATCGACCTCAAAAGAATGAAAGGCTGAGTTGGCCTAGTTAGCTGACCTTGTAGTGGACAGTTTACCCACATAGGTGGTCACCCATCAGCTGCAGGTCAAGCGTAGGATGGGGAAAGTTCGCTGGTCACAGACTAACGTTCTCTCACTGTGCCATGCAACCAACTATAAAAGGCAGAGAAGGACGTGCTTTCAAGGGATGGTATTCATACACACGATGGCATGAACCATATGTCAGCAGCTGAAACACACAGGAAGGTTGCCATCTATATATATATAAAGTTGCTGTGTCTGTCTGTGTGTCTGTCTAATTTCCGGATTTATCAAAAACGTGCGGACCGATTTTCATGAAACTTATCATGGTTCATAGGGGTCAAAGGCAGACGTGAACGGAAAAAAACATGCGGAAAATTTCCACCCTTAATGTGTAAATGTGTAAAAATTAGGAAAACGGTGCAAAATGGCGTACTTTGAGAAAGTCTGCATGGGCCACGCATACTGGACTGTGCAATGGCCTTGCGCGCACACTTGCACGCCTCGCTTCACGTGCTGGCCTGGGGGCGTGGCCCATAGCCTTCGATGCGGGACCGTCTCAAACGCCACCGAGGAGCCGAGGGGCGAGCCGCCGAAGGCGCCGAGAGGTGTGGAGCTGGCCGGCTGCTAGTTTTAAACTATGTCCAGATGTCAACTCGAAATAGCGCAAAACCCCTAATTCTTTGCGGCAGTGTTCCAAATCCAATATAAAAGCAAAACAAATATTTACAAAGTGAGTGGAAGCTATTTAACTGGATTTTCTTACACCATAACATAACATATGGTGTTCATTTAACAACCAATAAACGCTAGTTTTAAACTATAAGTAAATAATAACAGTGAAAAATGACTTTTATAAAAATTATTGATCGTACAAGTAAAATGCACAATCTCGGCGTGGAATTGTGCCATTCACTGGTGACGACTCAATAACGGAGACGCGAGGACTGAAGATAGATGACAGTTGAAATCCAACGGCCAGCACCATCAGACTGACCATCGTCCCTGACCACAGCATGGCATCAACTATCAATCACTTGACAAAAACAACGAGAACTAGATGGCGATATTGTGTGGAATGCCCGCAATACAGTATTCGACTCAAAGCGCTCAGCAATCAGTGCACAAGCTGTTTACTTCCTGCATTCGACGAGGCCTAGTGTCACGTGAGTCAATAGTCGATGGTGATTGGCTGCCTGCGACTGAGTGATGTCAGCGTTATCTGCCTTGTTACTTATTTATAGTTTCCAATTCAGGCCTGCCTTTCTTCCACATCAGTCAGCCAGCCGGCACAGTGACGTACTTGGTTTACCCAATATCGGACGTCGGACATAGTAGAAAATTTCGGGAGATTTCTTGTACGGAGCGTACAGGGCCGGGGAATGACTTTGAATTAATTCCAATCGTCAAAATGGAAACTAGACATCCCGTACAGGAATCATTTGGTTGTGGATTTCCGGTGATCTAAAATCATTGCAAAGTTATGGCGGCCTGAAGTTGCAAGACGTTACAAATGCTGGAAAAATTTTTGCATTTTTAATGAGAATAACAACTCCTTACGGTAAAATTTTCAAAATTCTGTTCCAAAAGTTTTCATCACGATACTGATAGACGTGTTGTGTTCAAATTTCGTGAAATTTGGCCAATGGGAAATCTATAAAATCGTGCATTGCTTGCCTGACGAACATTTCGCTTGGCTCTACAGCTGCACACATGTGCATATAATGCAATATGGTAGATTTATGTGCGCTCAAAGGCTGACGAGATGGGCAGCTTAATCTAGCGCATGGCAAAGAAACGAAAAAATAAGGAAGAAATAAAAGCAAAAACCAAGTAGCTCAGAAGAAACGGTCCAGGCAGTAGTCCATGGAGGCAGTGCGGGAGGAAGAAGTGAAAACACGGGAGTAGGATTCATGAAACAGGTAGGTTTTAAGCCGGGAGTGAACGAGGGGAGTTACGGATGAGCAGAGTGGTGAATCAGAACAGGACAAAGTTACAGGTGAAGGAATATATAAGTCGGAAATGGAGGAACTGGTACCAGAATGAGGTTGACGAAGAGACAAAGGGAGTTGATTCCAGAGACAAGGTGAAGCATAACGAAAGGAGTGATCAGTTATTTTTAGAGAGGATGATGAAGGTGGCCGAGCAAGAGTAACGACGGATGAAGAGCGAGTACATCCGGACGTTATCTGTTGACATTCGCAATCAGTAGTCCTTGCAGTGGCTGCGCCACTTAGGCCACTCTAAATAAATTAGCCCCGTACAGGACTGGCGGTCGACTGCCAACTTCAAAGTCACGTGACACAAAAACTAAAACAAAAATCAAAAATCCGCTCCGATAAACTTGAGGTACTGTGCCTAATTTAAGAATCCGTGGTCATTTGCCAGTCCCCATTATTAATGGAGGAGGAGATAGCCGTTGAAAAATGGCCGAACTTCCGACTTTCAAGAGCTCGTGACCTTAACCTTGGATCGGGTCATACTGCATACCGTCATGCATCACTCATCGACCTCTACCCATATACCGAATTTCATTGAGATCGAAGAAACTTTTTGTGGATGGACGGACGTACGGACGTTCGAGACCCACTTTATTAGGTCGACTCCGAAGAGTCGACCTAAAAATTAGCCATTGATTGATAAAAAAATTATTGACAATTGAACAAAGGCGACTGGAACGAAGCTCACCAGCAAGGCTGCCGAGCGACAGAGGCCGCCGGCCGATGCGGTCAACAAGAAACAATCCAACAAACGTGCAAGCAAAGTTGACAAACGCGGTCAATGCAGCCAACCATATCGCTGTCGATGTGTCCTGGATGCCTGCCATCTTGATGATTGTTGCACTGTAATACCTACAGCAGTCCGCAAATTTATCACAGAAAAACGTGCAGTAGGTGACTGACCTTGGAGGTCACTCAACTCAAGGTCATCAGAACTGCCCCCTTACTGCCGCTATTCATATCATTTCCTATTAGTGGTCTTTAGTCACAATGGGTCAAATTCGGTCTAAGCCAAAAGTCTAAGACTAAAGGCCTAGACTAAAGTTTGGTCTAAGTCTAAACTTAAGACCAAACTTGACCTCATGTCGGCGATTTGGTCTAAGACCAAACTTAAGTCCAAAGTTTGGACTTAAGTACAGTCTTAGACTAAAATCTTAGCTAAA
>Ga0209780_1004667_pt1 | contig 10608 bp, 5 predicted proteins | sample WorMetexBAHAMAS2_FD_187384 | JGI IMG/M metagenome (GOLD analysis project Ga0209780, IMG submission 187384) | Marine gutless worms symbiont microbial communities from Max Planck institute for Marine Microbiology, Germany - Inanidrilus exumae... | ecosystem: Host-associated > Annelida > Digestive... | reverse complement strand
CTTTTATATACTATGTATATCTCAAAGCGCTCAGGCATGGATCACACAGTTTTACCTGCAAATACACCATGCCTGCCTTTCCTTCGTATGCGTTCACCAGATGGCGCCACCTCTAACTGAGGTAAGGAAAACATCTAATTGCAGCTTACTAGTTACTACTCATCTATCGACCACGAAGGGATGAAAGGCTGAGTTGGCTTGGTTGGTTGACCCATAGCGGACGGAACGCAACCAACCTAGAGCAATAACACGCAATAACATGCGGCATGCGCTAAGCTTCATACTGTCACCGTTGCTACGAATACAACGTTCAGAATGCTCACTTGTTGCAGTTGTTGAGACGCTATCGTCAGCGGTAGTGGTGGCAGCTGATGTTGTAGTAGCTGCAATACATTTCGTACACACAGTATTCACGTAGAATACATAATTATCAAACTCAATGAACAGTACAGCAATCAACGATTAGTATACAGGGCAAAGGGAAATTTGATGAAGTTGCAAATAAAAGACAACAATAACAAATAAACGGTAGACTTCGCCCACCCTTCCGCAGCTTCGCACTGTTCACATAGTCATGCGCTATTATTTTCCAGTATAAATATATAGTCACTCTGCCGTACGACCGACCTGCCACCCCCTCGTGTCGGCGAATGCACTCGTCCGCCATTGACGGACGGACGGCGCGTGGAAAGCAACAATCAGTCAATTGATAAGCTGCTAGAGTTTGCTGCATGCACGCTACGGCCGACCATGTCTCGTAATACACATCTCCAACTGCACTGCCACTTTTCCGTTTTCCGTTTGGCTTTCCGTTAGGGCACGAAAACTCTCAACTTCATTTCTCCTGAGCTGTGGCCCCAATAGGCAATTACGGCCGGAGTCTACAGCAGCGTGAATATGAGCTGATTGATTGATTGATTGATTGATTAATTGATCTTTATTAGAGCACGTCAAAAACATACATGCAACAAACTGAACATGACAATGAATCAGACACCCGAGAAAAAAAAGAAAAAAACGCACATAGTAAAATAGAGACATGAACACACATAGAGATAAACACACATAAAAGCAAACAATGAAAAAGCTGACTATTATACGATTATAAGTGGAAACGTGCCCATTGATATATAAAACTCCTGCAACTTTTAAAGCGAAACCGACCGAATGAAAAACATAACAGAAGCATAGAGTCGCCCATAAACGCTGCTAATGTCATATGAGAATCGAGCAACGGTTAGGCTCCTACGGGAAATTTATATTACAATTTATAGTTTCATGGTCTCATACCCCACCCTGCAGCGATCATTGTGAAACTAGTCGAATTTAAGCATAAAAACCAGCAGTTTGTCCTGCGATGCTTTTGCCGGTAACAGTCTTTTAAAAGTAAGTTAAGTTAAAACTTTTTTTTTAACTTTTATCAGCTCATCGCGAAAGGTGATAGAGAAAATAGGTGAATACAATTTGCATAAAGTGCGAAGAAAATGTGACGAAATAATAGCTTACTTGCGTCCGCAGTAGAAGTCGACGTGGTGGTTGTAGTCGTCACTGACTCATCCGTGGTCGTTGTCGTCGGTGCTTCAGAGGTTGTACTAGGTTCTGCTGACGTTGTGGTGGACGTTGCACCTGGTATAGCAACAATCCGTTGTTGTCATTTCCATGACCGTAGTTTATACAATAGGCGCTTTCGCCAATAGCAGCGTATTTATAGGCTCAAAGAGCCTATCGTCGAAATAATCTGCGGGGCAAAAACGGTGTTCACACATTCGGCAATACATATTTATAACTTTATTCGCCGTAGATCAATACAGCAGCAAAAAAGAATACATGAAAGAGAGAGAGAGAAAAAAAGAATAACCAAAAAAAACAAAAATTAGTAAATAAAAACATATTAATAATGCGACAAATACAGACGCTAGACGTAACGAGACGATCACAAAAACTATAATTCCGCCGAAAGTAAACTGATTAGTATGAGATCTGGTGAACCGTGAGCACATTGCTGGGGGCTGGTCCCCTGACAGATTATGGGCGCGATCCGCGCAGTAGCGACAGTTTGAAAAGCAGGCGAATTTTTCTTGGTGAGGTAAATAACGCACGATTTCACCGATTTCCCGTCGGGCAAATTTTACGACATTTGAACACAACAACGTCGTTCCCTGAGGCGGTAAAAACTTTCGGAACAGAATTTTGCAAATGTTACCATAAAAGGACGTTTTTCCAAAAAAACGCAGAAATTCAAGACTTAATGCGCAGTACTTGCCTAGCTATCGTCTAATTTGTTAAACGAAGTAGGTTCTCTTTTTGGTATTTTGAAACACGTGTGCGATATCATCGTAAAAAGTTCACGTTCGCTATCTCATCTCCTGATGAGTTCTTGTGGTACAATACCGGCGTGTGATAGACGGACAGACGGACGGACACACGATGACAGCAATTACCGTGCTAGTATAGCGTCGTGCGGGTAAAAAGCGGTTCCTTGGCTACAGAAATCAGTTGCTGCCACATTTTCATGATAAAATAACGGTTTTCCAAATTAAATTTCGTTATGGAGATACTAATCCGCCTCTAAAATTTTAAACGGGTTACGTTACCCGACCACTCCCATTTCAGGACTAATGATGCTGCATATTTAGCTGGTATGATACAATACGGACTTGCATATCGTCAGACGGGCAGACAGACAGACAGTAAAAGTTTATCAACCGCATTGTTCTAACAGAGTATTCACTGTTTCCCAAACGTGCATCTACAACGTCAACCAAGTCATCACTTCAGGCGGAAAATGCAACATATTTCTGGCAAGGACACGGACGAAAAGTACCGCTCAAAATGCACCAAAACACACCATTTCAAGTGAAAAATTCATATTTTTTTCTGGGGAGGGGAAGCCACTCCCGGACTCCTTCTGCCACTGGGAAGGGGTACCCCCTCCCCACATTACACCCGTCGCCATGACCAAGCCTTCTCCATCCACCCTGCGTCCCCTCCTCAGAATTCCAGCAGATTTACGCCACTGATATCGTCTACCGCTCTAGCACGGCGTCGCGCGCTAAATTACATTATATTACATTACATATTATTGGTATTTTATGCGTGGCCATTGAACGCTATATGGCCTTGCGTTACAAACGTCCATTATATACACAATAAAAACTACTAAATGAAAAACTAAATAAAACTACGTAAAAACGTAATTTAAAATGTAAAGTTTTTAAGTTCTTTCTGAACGATCTCCGATCATTGGCGACTCGAATTCATTCGGGCAGACTGTTCCAATGCGAAGGTCACTGACCGAGACTGATTGATTAAGTTGATTGATTGAGTTAAGATTTTACGTCCCACTCGACACAAAACAGGTAATTTCGGAGACGTTCTTCCCAGCCAATCTCTTGGCAGTGTATTCTTGGCAATGTACTGAGCACAGACCGAAAACGGTCGTTTAACAAGCGTGGAGTTCACGTGCGGTTAACAGCAGCTAACAGTCCGAAGTACTGGAAGATTCTGAGCACATGGGTAAATTTTAGAATAAGTTTAATGAGTATCTTTTGACCTGTTGAAAAAGATTTAGCGATAATGATACCATACGATATGGTAGATTAACGTGCGCTCAAAAGCTGACGAGATGGCCAGCTTAATCTAGCGCACGGCCCAGAAACGAAAAATAAGGAAAAATAAAATAAAAACCGAGTAGCTCAGAAGAAACGGTGCATGCAATCTAAACGTACAATACTCACATCTGTCGTATACTTCGACTTCTTCCATGCAAAGCTCGGAGTTAAATGTCCGAGAGCCGAGAATGATGACGTATCGAAATGGCTGGCCGACTGTAGCACAGTTGACGGCGATGGTCACTGAATCGGTATTTGGCAGCGAGTCGCCGTACTCGTCGCCGCAATCAGTGTACGAGCCGGCGGCGACTTCACTACCTAGTGTGGGAGCGGCGTTCGATAGTCCGACCTTGAAGCCGGCCAAACCTTGCACTATACACGACAGAGCAAACCAAGTATAGGCTACATAGTGATATTTCCGTCTTTAATTATAGCTGTACATCAATCGAGATTTAAGTCATTCATGTTCGTTTTATTACCGATAATGCATACATACATACATACATAATGCTATGCAAACTTTCCGTACATCCAACCCAGGAGGCAGCCAAGAACATATTTCTTTAATCACTAATAGTTTTAAAAAATGATTTTGCTTTCATATTCCAATTCCAGTATAAACGGTAATGAAATTCTTGGCTCTATTTTATATCTTTCTCTTTTACGACAGGCCATTTTTGCATGTGTGTAATGTAGAAGAAAACATTCTTTTCCACTTTAATTCTTGGCTCAGTTTTCAGCGACTATGTCGTATTTTACGGGGATTAATTCTAGTTTTCTGACGCCAAAGATCTCGGCGAAATTCCGACGCGGTAACCTCCAACGGAGGCGCCAAATAGTGGTTGGATATGTTACTATCTCTCACCAATATTCGCTATATCTAAAAAACGGTGCAAGATAAGGACATGGTTATTATAAAACATTAATACAAACTTGTATGCGCACTATCGAATGGCGCTATTTTCAGTGACCGTGAGTGACCCCTAACTACCGAAAATCACCTTATTTTCGATATTTTGTATAAATGTATTGCCTTTCGTGTCTTCGTAGTGGGTGGAGTTAGACATTCCACATTTGGCAGATAGGTTGATCATAGCAAGTGCTAGTCTGCGAATGCCAAACCATCCCTGAAAGGGGCGTGGTCAAGTCACGTGAATGAACCATTTAAATTTGGTGGGCACCAACCATATCTCTAAATCGGCTGAAGCTAGACTGGTCAAATTTTGTACACAGGTAGAAGATGGCAAGTCCCAGCGTACGGACGGCAAATCACCCTTAAAAGGGGCGTGGTCAAAGTCATGTGACCCATTTTAAATTTTGGGGCCCACAATAATATCTCTGAAACGGCTGAATTAGAGTCGTCAAATTTTATACACAGGTAGATTATATCAGTTGCATTCATTAACCGTTTTACCGACCGGTTTCACTAGGTACTGTAGTAACAGATTTACGGTAAAACAGTTATTTAGATAATTTCATTCAAAATCTATCAGCGGCAGAATTTTAGAAATTCGTTACAGTTAGTTCAACTCATAATTGCGGGAAACGTTTGCTATGTTTAAAAAATAATACAACATCTTTTTGTTTTTATTCTTGATTTGTAATTATTCTCAAAGTCTGCATTTATGCACGATAATACTCGTTCTATTGATAATTGAACCGGTATCGTTTAGTGAGTGAATGAGAAAGTGAATGTAGCAACGTGGATAATAGTTACCGAAGGCGTTGTTGCTGCCGGAGGTGTAACTAGTGACATTGACAGTGGCGATGTCGTACTGTCCTCCAAGGTCCACTGCCCACCACGTATTCGTGTCCGCCATCGTGCATGACGGTGTATCCGTGGTACCAGAAACTGCATTGCTTGCCCCAAGCCTTGTAGTCCTTTGAGTTGCAGGCTTGCCTTGTGCCACGTTATTTACTACATGTGCATTCACAATCCGTTAACACTTCGTTCACATAGTCCGAATTAGACCCGAACGAATAAGTACATGAAATACTACGTCGTTACATAATTTTGTCCGTTTTATGAAAATTGACTACGTCCCGAGTAACGAGTTCACAAACTATACAAGTAACGTCTGCAGACAATTTTCAGGATAAAAAGTACAACAGATGTTGGTTTACTGGATGAAGTGAGAAAGACTAAACTCACCATCCCTCACACTGACAATATTAACCATTCGTATAGACATATTATACAAATCATAAAGTGTACGGTCAACAGGCTGCGGTCTGTCGCGCAACGTTCCATGTAGGCTAAGATATTTTAACCTGTAGGCTGTAGGACACTAGTCTTTATAGTAGCAGTAGGCTTATTATGTGTGAAATTGTTCTCGCTGCATCGTCTGAAACAATGATGACCATTTTGCTGCAAAACTTACCAGAAATCGCAAAAGGTTCGCACTAAAAATGCACACTCAGGTTCTTCCGTTAGGGCATTAAAAACTTCGATGGCAACAAGTTCATTGATATATAAAGTCTCTACAACTTTTAAAGCAAAACCGACCGAATTAGAAACATGAAAGCAACATGAAGTTACCCATAATTATGCCAATATCATGAGAATCATGCAAGGGATAGGCTCATCCGGGCGAATATATTCCCAAAATTCGTAGAATTTATAGTTCTTCTGGACTCATCCCCCACCTATGCACCAATCATTCTGAAATTTGGTATGAAAGAGACGACTGACTGTTCTATATGCGTCATTTCTTCTTGATCAGTGCAACGTGTCCGTGTCGTCCATTCTGGACAAAAAAACCCTAAAATTGACCTCTGACCATATAAGCATAAACACCAGCAGTTTATCATGCGAGGTTTCTGCCGATAACAGGCTGTTGAAAGTAAGTTAAGTTAAAACTTTGTTCTACCGTGCATAAATATGTGAATATAATTTGCATAAAATGCGACACAAAATCTGACAAAATAATAAATTACTTCCGCACGTAGCATCTGTCGTCTGTGCTGCTGCAGTTGTTCCTGCAGGCGATACGGATGACATTGCGCCTGGTGTCACAAAAACATTATCTCCGTTGTTGTCATTTCCATGATCCTAGTTAATACAGTAGACGCTTTCGCCAATAGCAGCGTATTCTTGTATATACTTCTACCAACAATTTATAGTATGTAGAAATTGCCGTAACCGTCACGCAAATTGGATAAAACAAGAGGCTGAGCTACAGACTCCAGGCCAACTCAGCCTCCTACCCTTAGAATTATGGAAATGAGCACCGGCCAAAGTGCGTTGATGCTCTGCTGCTGGGGAGTAAAGGCTGGATCGGTTATTCCATTCGTGGATAAACATGTGGCTGGCAGTGTTACAAAAAAGTACTAATATCTATTATATTTGTATTAAGATATTCGCTGGGATGAGTGTTTTGAATTTTTGGAACACGGCGGATGATATTGCCCATGCACGTCAAATTTCATGTCAATCGGTTCGGGCGGTTAGAATCCTCAGCATCCGATAAATCTGCCATTTCCTTCGACTTCAGTCGTCCAGGTATTATTTAGCCCGAACTGTGCTATAAACTGCAATAAATAGCACGTTATCTACCATAATTATAATGAGAAAAATAAGGATCATACTTATGCTAAGTGGCCTGTCCTGTGTGGCTTAACGATAGAACGTTCGCTCGCGATCCAAATGGATCAAATCTCGGCCGGTCCGCTTCCAGGTAACAGCCTTGGGCAAGCTGCTCACACGCATGTGCCTCTGTTACCAAGCAGTATAATGCGGCTGGACAGGTAACCGCAGGCCTGGCGGAAAGTAATGGCAGCCAACCGCCCGGGTGGATGGCTTCAAGTCACCTGCGGGCTGACTGCCTGTACACCGGGATGAGCTCCGGGCCCAACGCTCGGTAACGAGTATGGGAAAACTTTACCTTTTTTACTTATGCTAATGGCAATCTGACTCACATATGCAATACGTAGATGCATCGATAATAATGTAGTAATATGAACGTAACTGACTACGGTACTCACAGTTCTCGTGTACTGCGACTTCGTCCATGCAAAGCTCGGCGCTAACCAAACGCGTGCCATCAATAATGACGTATTGAAATGACTGGCCCACTGGATCGCAGTTGATGGTAATGGTCACTGGCATTGTATTGTCCACCGAGCCGTCGAACTCACCGCAATCCGTGTACGCGCCGAGTGCACTACCTACTGTGGGAGCAGTGTTCGTCAATCCGACTTTGAAGCCGACCAAGCCGAGTACTATACACAGCAGTGCAAACCAAGTATAGGCCTACATAATGATATTTTCTGCGCTGCACATTTTCAAGACGTTCAATGTCCTGTTTAAGGTCATTGAACGTCTTGAAAATGATAAGCTTTATTCACCACGAATGGTAGTCAAACATAAACATATACAAATGAAAACAACTTAAATAAGGAAAGAGAAAAAAGAAATAACACACAAACACACATATGCGTATGCCTTCACAGTTGCCTCAATATCTATCAGCGCTAGAGATAGAGACAACTCAATGTCTATGTATCTAGTGACGCAAGCTCAACATCAGCCTGATTTCTGCATAATATTGAAACTCACATCTATCTTGGCTGCGGTTCAAACGATTTCGACGAAATTTGGCACGTGACGCAGTTCGACACTCGTGACGCGCCCGACTGTTAAAAATTCGAAATTTCGATAATCCAAGATGGCGGCAGCCGCCATCTTGAAAAGTCAAAAAATCAACATATCTCGGCCGCGGTTGGAGCGATTTGGACAAAATTTGGCACAGTTACGCAGTTCGACCCTCTTGACCGTTCAGAATGTTAAAAATTTCAAATGTTGAAAATCCAAGATGGCGGCGGCCGCCATCTTAAAAAATCGAAAAATCACCATATCTCTGTCGCGGTTGAAGCTATTTCGACGAAGTTTGGCATGGTTAGGCAGTACGACACTCGTGACGCGCCCGATCGTTAAGAATTCCAAATTTCGAAAATCCCAGATGGCGGCGGTCGCCATTTAGAAAAATCCACAGACACCATATCTCGGCCGCGGTTCGATCGATTTCGACGAAATTTGGCACACTGATGCACTTATCACAACCTGCCCTGGTATTGGTATTGCTTTAGAGGAAGGGTTCGATCAGGCGGGAAAGGCAGGTTTTGGTGTGCTGCATGCATGTCAGTTAATCTGACATGCAGCACAGCTACTTTATTTTTTTCTCAAAATCTAAATTTATGCACGATCATACTAATTCTATTGATAATTGAATCGGTATAGTTTAGTGAATAAATAAATGAATGAATAAATGAATAAATGAATAAATGAATAAATGAATGAAGTGAGGTGGACGACGATTACCGAAGGCGTTGTCGTTGTTGTAGGTGTAAGTAGTGACTTTGACGGTGGCGATAACGTGCTGTGCCACAAGGTCCACTGCCCACCACATATTCGAGCCCCTTTGGGTGCATGACGGCGTATTCGTGTTACCGTCAACAGCGGAGCCTGCCCCAATCCTTGTATTGAATTGAGTCGCTGTCTTGCCTTGCGCCAAGTTATCTAAGACATGTGCATTCACAATCCGTTAACACTTCGTTCACATAGGCATAGTCCGAATTAGACCTGTATGAATAGATGCCTGAAATACTACATCGTTATTTAGACTGGTTCGTTTAGTTAAACTTCACTACGTCCTGAGTAACGAGTTTACAAACTATAAAAGTAACGTCTGCAGACCATTTTCAGGGTAAAAAGGGACAACAGATGTTGATTTGCTGGGTGAAGTGAGAAAGACTAACCATCTCTCACACTGACAATATTAATCATTCGTATATGCACCTTCTACAAACCATGAAGTGTACGGTCAAGAGGCTGCAGTCTGTCGTGCAACGTTCCACGTAGGCTAAGTTATTTTTAACCTGTAAGTTGTAGGACACTAGTTTTTTTATAATAATAGTATTATACGTGGAATTGTTCTCGCCGCATTGTCTGAAACAATGATTCCTACTTGCTGTAAAACTGTATGAAAAATCGCAAAATGTTTGCGACTAAAACATCCTATGGAGGCATTCAATCGAGAACATTTCTTCCAGCTGTCATCTTGTGGGTACAGTTTGAGAGGTCACAGTATGAAACCGTGGAAACAGCGATGTCGTGGATGTGAACCAGTTCAAGAACCCTTTGGACAAGTTCTGGCAAAGATATGGGCATTAAAAGCACTGGACAAGTACAGGTAAGTAGCTATCTGCTAACTCATACGTTGACATCTTCGCCCTGGATTTCTCCGGGGCTTTTGACACTGTCCGGCATGCTACGTTGATAGATAAAATGGCGCAGCTTGCGATACCAGATAAAGTCTATAATTGGATAAAAGACTCTTTTCAAGGACATTCACACTGAACTAAGTTTGCCGGAAGCATATCCCAGCTGGTCGATATCCTGGCTAGCGTAATCCAAGGCTCAGCCATTGGACTGGCACTGGTCACCGCAGCTGACCTAACAATTAAAATACTGAAATTCGCTGACGATACCTAACTGATTATTCCAGTGGCCAATATTAATATCTAGACATGCGCCGACGAATTGTCACATATTAAGTCGTGGACAACTGGCAACAATTTGAAACTGAACTGCGCGAAGTCCTAGGAAATTATTTTCTAATTGCGCAGTAACCGATATTTTGGCCAGTAACAAGCTGTTGGAAGTAAGTTGAGTAACAACGTTTAACTTATTATAAGCTCAGCTGTTATACCGTGCATAAAAATGTGAATATAATTTGCATTTAATGCGACATAAAATCTGACAAACAAACTAATAGCTTACCTGGGCACGGAGTATAAGTCAACGTGGTTACTGTCGTGGTTGATGCTGCCTCTGTCGTCGGTGCTGCTGAAGTTGTAGGCTCTGCCGTCGTTGTCGTTTCACCTGATGTCGCAAATACATACAAGAACTCATCCACAGATGAGACAAGCGAACGTGAAACGTTTTACGACGATCGCATACGTAATTCAAAATACCAAAAAACAATCCCAATAATGT
>Ga0209780_1004666_pt1 | contig 10611 bp, 9 predicted proteins | sample WorMetexBAHAMAS2_FD_187384 | JGI IMG/M metagenome (GOLD analysis project Ga0209780, IMG submission 187384) | Marine gutless worms symbiont microbial communities from Max Planck institute for Marine Microbiology, Germany - Inanidrilus exumae... | ecosystem: Host-associated > Annelida > Digestive... | reverse complement strand
AATCAAAGCTTAGCAACCAGTTCTGAAGAAATGCGAAACAATTGTGGTCTCTTTAGTGCAACGATACAGCAGCTATTGGACACATCGCGTAGATAAAAGGTCGTAAGGGGTGACATAATGATGCTGATAGGATGCATTAGTACTGAAATATCAAACGCAGGTGTGCCATATTATCAAAATCAGTAGTTGGCAGCCCTACTATGAATGCAAACCCTCCCTCTCCTTGTCTGCTTTAGTTTGCATTTGACTCAAACCCCTTCCACCTCTTTGCAGATGTCCTTCATGGATGATCCCATAATGCATGCTGCTGAGGCTCAGTCCATGGCCTGTGTAAGCCACGTGGAGATTACTGTCAATGTCACAGTGGGCCAAACAAGTTCACAAATATTCATGACATGGCATTTATTAATCTTCCAATTGTCTGCTCACAGCCATATAAGTCACTAGAGCTGAACTATGAGTCGGCTTCATTGCCATCTGTTGAGAACACTTCCGGCTTGTTCCCGCCATAGAACTCGTCAATGCACAAGTGACAACTCCAGCTACCTACACATTGCACGGCAGCCATCTAATTAAACATCTCCATCTAGTCTTATTTTTAGGCAAATTCACTTCAAATTCTAATAAAAAACACCAGCGATATTATGGCCATTATACGTCAGCCAGCACCCCTAGTTAAGAACAGAAGGATTTTGTTGAACCAATGTTTTACTGCCACGTGCCTTTGCTGATGGCAACTAACACATTTAAATTAAGGAGATGATACAGTTCTCGTCAGTGGTGTTACCTACACCGTCTTCATGGTATACAATAATAATAATAATCATCATCATCATCACATTTCTGTCCTGCCATATAGTTGAAATATGACAGGCGGTGAATGAGCTAGTAAGTTTGGTAAATGAGCAACAACACAGTCGACATTCATCGCAAAGTCGACATTCATTGTAAAGTCCATTGCATCTTTCCAGATGGGTGTCTTTTTAGGGTGACCATGCAGGCAGTGTATTCTATGACTTTGCTAGTCGTTGCTCACCATCAAATTTCTTAATGCCTTTTATTTTTAGTCCCACTTTCATTATTTTTCTGTTTGTGGTTCCATGTGGTAGATTAAACAGTAAACATATCATACTGATATCGTTATCTAGGCACCTTATGAATCTGAGCTTCACTACTAGTCAGTTGGGAAATGTCGCAAGTGGAATGAAACATGAGACAGCCTTGGTTACTTCATACGACATTCCAAATTGATAATGCATGGTACCAGACTCTATCCCACTTCCCTGAACCATGATTACTTTCCCAACTTTTGTAAGCGACTGGTCACCTTGTTCTTTACAATTTGCCTTTAAACATGCTAGTCTTGTGCCACTTCTATTATTATGCCACTTCATCTCGAATACTTTTTGTAATAATCACCCGAAAGAGTGTTGTTTCTGCAGTGCATTCACTGTCATTTAAATTCAAATTTCTTACATTAATCACACGATGTGTACATTGCATTTACTCTGGTTTTGAACCATGCCGACAAGCAGAAATTCAAATTCCACTGTCAGGATCTTTTCCAATACAAACCACAGCTGTAACAGCAGACTTTACCTTCTGGAGGCTCGGACAACGGTGGGCTTAGACAATACATGTGATAGCCACGGTCACAGTCATCACAGAACAACAACTGATCCTGCCGCATGCGTATACACAACATCAGCACATGATAAGTGTAGCTAGAATATAACATTCTCATCACTATCATCGTCATCAGTAAATGTCTAACACCATCAACTGCATCTATTACAACAATCACAGTTAAAGGACATCAACAGTGCATCAACTTTGTTACTTACTTACAGTTTCCGATTCAGGTCTGCTTTTCAACCATAATCAGCCTACACTGCGACCAGTTTTCCCAATTTCACTTTCGCTTTTCAATCTACTACTTCTACTACTTGCACCGTGGGTCAGCCAGTCCCCCTCTTGCCCTCCTCCACCTGTTCCAAAAGAGAACCTATGGGGTTAGGGGAATGGGGCTTTTTATGGACTGGATGTTCTTCCTGCCTCACAATCATCCATTGTTCATCCACAAGCAGACGCTGACAGGAGGGCATTGCTCACTTTATGCTGGCTCTCCTATGCCAGTACTAATCAAAGTCAACCAAAAAGTAACACATTTCCTCCCGCAACCATGAACTGTGACTTACTATCACAACATTTGAAAAGGGTAAAGGTAAAGATTTACACTGCTTAATTATGAAACTCATCTCTAAGGTGCTCAGGACAGAAAGTGTTAAAAGGATCACACAGTTTTACCTGCCGCCCACTCGTTTATCTATGAATGAATGAGCCATCACGCCTTTATTGCCAGCCGCACAGTATCACCGCACTTTGGTCGGTACTCACTTCTCGTACCACAGTGGGTAATAGGCTAAGTTGGCCTAGGTGGCTGGTTACATACCAAGGTTGTATGCCCGCCTGAAGACGGTCACCCATCCGAGTACTAACCAACCGATAGTGCGGCGGCTGGGAATCAAAGTCACAACCATTGAGTCACAAGTATGATGCCCTAACCACTAGACTACAGAGCAACCGAACTTGATCTAGACAGGGCCAAAATGAACCTAGTATCTAAGTCAAAGATCATTTCGTTCTAAATTAATTGTCTGCAAGACAGACTCAGAACACATAAACACAGTGGACTGACTGCATTACCTGAACAAACATGAAAAACATTAAATGCACAAACAACTGCTTATAACAGATAAAGACAAGGTTCAATTGTATTAGCTATATGTGATTTTGCAGGACAAAAAGAAAACACAACTGTGGAGACTGGCTAAAGCAGCAAATTATTGCCAAACCATCGGCATCAAAGTGCAAGAGGCAACAAACGTAATAAAACTGAAATTATACAAAAACTGCAATAAACTAACACAATTACAACTGCACATATTTAACGATACAGCAGCAACAAAATTACATGGTAGTAGAATCTTATCAAAAACAGAACTCACGTCATTATCAGACGTGCCACATATACCGCACGACTTGCACTCAATACATTGCCATGGATACTTCTTGACAGAGATGATCATGTTTGGTGTAAACTGCAGACAGCTTGGATGCCCTACAGTTTGATTCAGAAATAATACACACAAAATACATTTCACAGAGGAAATAATACAATCTAAGACAATTCACAATCGAAAACCAAACATGCATATTGCTGTTGTCACACTAAACTAATACAGATGTTAAATGGACTTCATAAACGTAAGTTTTCAATACACCACTCTATCGACAGTAATCTTTTAATTAACACATTTTAAAGATACATATGTTTGATCCTGTATAAGTACACAGCACAAAAGTGTAAATCATTATGAGTAAACTGTTTATATTTATTCGAACATAACTGTTTTAACAGATATTTCCACCAAATAAAGGTGATCTAAGGTGATCTAAAGGGGTGACTGTGCAAAATTATTGTGTGCCTCAATGCCCGCTATGGCATGAGCTACAGAAAAAAATTCAAAGGATTGTCTTCCACCATTAACTACACTTTCACTTCGCTATCTTTATGTCATGTCTGCTATCTAATGTTAATTGTCGTGTGTAATGTATGCTAAATAACACGTGGCACCCAATGTGCCAGCAGCAGCAGCACTTACCACATCGACCACAATCTGCACATGAAACCATCTCTTCACATTTTCCAGTTTTCTTATTCTCCATCTCATCACCAAGGCAGAAGTCGCAGTATTTGCTGGCGTTGACCGTCTTACTTGCCGACGGTGTGGCCGCCGCAGTCGTCATCGAGAGTGCCACTGCTGCAGCACGTTTACTCACCACTGTAAATCAAAAACAACATCAGAAAATCAACAGGAAATGGCTTTTGCGTGCTGCACTGACTGTGTGCATGTCGGACATGAGAGGTGCAACAACGGAACGTCGGGCACAACACTGGCAGCAACGAACGAGGAAGGAGACGAACTAATCACGAGCACAACGACAATGACGTGCACGCACACACCAAGACACGGACACAGACAGAGATGCTCTGACCATCGGCTGCAGCAGCTGTCGAAGGCCTTGGCGATGGCATTGGCAGGTTCAGCTCGTCATCGGGCAGAGGAGGTTTGCGGTGTGAATGACTGAGATGGTAAGTTAAGCCGGGACGTGTCTTGTAGCGTGCACCACAAGCTACATCATGAACAACGGCCATCTCAGCACTAATGCTACACTATCCAAAGCAAGTGTAGCTATGTTACACACAAACTTACAAAGATGGCCATCGGTCACAGACTATTTCAGTACTAATTAATGCACAGGAAAACTTCTGACTATTATTGGGGGTTCAATAACTATCTGTTTACAGGGTACGTAATGTCCATATGATGTACAGCAGTGACATACTCTTAATGTCAAAATAACACAACAGTATACAGTTCGAAGCAAATGAGTTAGTACAAGGCAAACCCACAATACAGTACAAGCATTAGTGCAGAAACAGGTTGTCGTTTAAAACAGCACATCGATTTATATATTCAGTAGTATATCATACATGTCGTCATTTGCAAACAGAGAGACTGGCCCAAAAGTTGACACCCCCAGAGCAATGTCAAATAATTAATTACCATGTATCAACAAATGCAACAAAAAATCCTTAGCAACAATATTAACAAGTGGTCAAAAATTCTGACGAAAGGCCGCATCACAGGGGGGGATTTTTCACGAGGGGGACAACGTAATGTGACACTAACCAGTATGGAGCATTGAACGCAGCTGCCACTGTTGCCATTATTGATTGTTTTGGCTGCATAAAGTGCCACAGCACTAATTCCCAAATGGTTTTCCATGGGCTAGACAACCCCCAAAATCGCCCATTTCCGTGGGGATCTTGGGCCCACCTGTGTCTACCCTCCAATCGACATCTCGCTCGGTTCAGTCATTTTAGCAGATCTCACAAATGTGACCATCACACAGACCATGCTATTCTGTCTGTTGCCATAGGGGCGCATTGTATGCAGTGAGTGCATGTAATGCAGCCTAAAAAGCGAATAATTTGAACAAAATAATCAAACATACTGAACTATTTTAGTAATAATTTATTAAAACAGAGCAGCACAGTTAAAAATACAGTATGAACTAATTTTGCAAACTGACATATACTAACAAGTTCAGTTGAACCCAAACAACTATGCAATGTGACCATCACCACATTTCACTACAAAAGTGTCATTCACCACTGTTCGATGACACAACTTATTAAACCTTCGCTTCGATGGTGATTTCAGCTATGTAAGTTGAATCTTGCTCTCAAGATCACCCAGGCTTCAAACATGTTTTCGATAGACTGTGATGCTTGTGTGCAAATTATGTGAAAATTGTTGTTCGCTTCCATGTCTTTTCATTATGGAACACTATAGTCACTTTTGTTGTCATAAAACATTGAATACTAACCACTTTCCAGAGAGCATAAATTCATAACTTTCCCAGTAACATCCAGGAACAACACACACAAGCAAATGGCACCTAGGTATCATTTTACGGTTTCTAAGGCTACACGAATGCCATCTAGCAGCATGAATCCACTCTTTACTGTTTAAAAAAGCAATTTATGGCTATGTACCCACTCAATCAATATGGCCTAGTTCAAGTCAACTAAGGCAATTTTTAGCACCAATACATTTCCCTGAAGTTCCCCGGACTTTCCTCTGACCTACTGCTAATTTCCTAAGTTTCCAGGTTTTCCAGACTAGTGGTAACCCCGACAACAGTATTTTTATATTTTGATATCTGGTTAATAAATATCACACAGTGCCTATGTAGTTTGGAAACATTCATTATTTGCTTACCAAATATGACCATACCATCACAATTCCACACATAAACCATCATACTGTACAGAATTATTGGCTCTTCACTGCAGCATGAACTATGCATAGACTAATATATTGTATGCTGAAAGAGTCGCTATCTATCTACAGAGGTGCAAACTTCTGGGCCAGTCTATATACCATAGTTGTTTCCTTGTTTCATATGTTCAAATCGATGTTTATCTCCGAGGGAATAAATCATGATTTTTTTACGATTTTTACTCTCTGAACCATTTTTCATTATCAAACTTTTTATTGCTTCAACCAAGAAGGTAATCCAATACTTTGCCCCCGGCCGACTACACATGTAGCAAGGTATTTGTTAACAAGTGCAAGTTCTACCACCCCATCTGTATATCCCCATTATGTGAAAACATGAAGTATCCACAAAACCAGAACTACTGTCATCAAAAAGAACCAAGCCACGGCCACATTTAACAACTACAGAAAATTTTGTGAAGTTTGGACTACGGACATGCCGTTTTTGACACATATGAGCGGACAGACGAGCAATGAGACGAGCAGACAGACATACAAACACAATGATCACCCCTACCAAAGATGAAGTAATAAAAATCTATTTTTATATCATGTCATACCCACAAGGTGACTGCTAATATTTTAACTAGCAGCCTGTTTGTGTACAAACAACTATGTCAATCTCCGAACAAGATAAAAAAATGATAGCAAAACATGAATAGACATTAATCATAACTTTATCACTCATATTCTCTGTAAAGTAAAGCTGGACTCACATTCACATGAGAATGGTTTATCTCGATCTGATGTCGTCTCGGCTTCACGATCTTTCTTGCGACCACGAACGGCCGGCGTGCTGCCAGACATGCCACTTCCCCCGGCTGCCTGTCGCTGTGACAAATCAGTTTTCACTAGTTACCTCACAGGTGATTGCTACTGAACACATTTACAGGCCAAAAGGCAACTATAAAAAGTCAGGCATTAAATCACAGATGATGAACCAATGCACAGACATGAGTAGCATGGCATAGACATTAAAAATAATTTGACACAAATGCACAATAACTGCTGTCATTTTGTCATGTAAACAGAACAAAAAATTGTGATCTTATCAACTGCTGCACAACTGCTTCACAAAAAAATCACATTTGAAAAGGATCACAACAGGTAAATGACCAAAAATGTCACTCAAGGTCATCAGAAATAGCACAATTAGTGGTTTGCAGTAACAATGTCTCCATGTTGTATCATTTACGAAATACCATTTATCAGATACCATTTCAGAGATATTACAACTTTTACATTGCACATGACTGCCTATGTAAGTCTTTCAGTTTATACATAAGTTGAAATTGCAAGCCATGAACACTTTCTGATTCATGTGTAAACATATCATAGACAATACATGCTATATTTCCCCACATATGGGAGTTAGAAAGGTTTCAAACAGCTAAAAAAAGTGACCTTCAAGGTCACCCAAGATCACTGGTGATAGTGCCATTTGATAGGCCACCCAGTTAGTCTTCCGTTGTAACTATGCCTCTATCTTGCCCATTTCCAACACATCATCACTGACTAAAATTTAAAGAGGTCATGTGACCTTAAACATGTGTATTTGTGGGTAATCTATCGGGCATATGCTAGCACTCACCATGACCAATCTGCATATCCACTATGAACTATCTAATTTCACCTGTCCGGGGCCCCAACAATTAAACATGAGTCACATGACCCTGACCACATCCATTTGCGGAGTAGTTTTTCATCTCCAGCATGATATGGCCTACTGTGTACAAAATTCGAAGATTCTAGTTTCAGCCATTCCAGAGATACGAAGAAAGACCAAAAATCTAAAAATAGGAGTGTTTTGGGGTGATTAGGTCACTCGAGGTTATCGGCAATGTCACCATTCGATACATCGCATGTGACTTCATGTTTGCTTTTAACAGATATTATTCATCTATCTTCTATCATTTCTAGATAATGTCAAAAGGCTGCAAATTTATTGTACCCACATGTATTTGTCACCCAACTGGAATTTCACCAAGACTTTTGGCAACAGAAAAAAAACTCGAGTTCTTACGTTACCACATAGTGCTGTTTGCATGATGAACGTATGTTTAGCGGCCATTTTGATAGAACTCCGACTTGTGACAGACAGATCGATAGACACAGGGCCATAGCATGATGCCAACAGTTACTGCAATAATGGTACGTACAAAGATACCATTTTTACAGTGGTTCACCATAAAAAGAATAAACAAAACGACTGTATGATGATTAACTTTTTTATCCTTGCGCCGAGTTTTTCTTTTGATGTATGTCTCCTCAAAGTCGCTACTGTCTGAGTTGCGCTGATCAATCTCGCCAGCATCTGGTGGCTCACTCAGGTGTTCCCAGTCGTACTCATCACGGTGGGCAGGTGCCCCCGATGTCCCCAATGACGTCGCTCCACTTGTCGACTCATCCATGTCTTTTGAGTCACTGTCGACTGACGTCACTGTATTGTCCGCCGTGTTCGCCACATTCACGTCTACAAAACGTGTCATCCGCACTGCAAACAACCACTTCAACGACCAATTTCCAGTTCCATCTGTGTTAGGAAGTGAATGCCCATAGTCAGTGAGGAAAACTTCATGGACTGATGATAAGATGTACTTCACAGCACCCAGGCAACAGTGTCAAAGCACTGACTGATTAACGTAGTTTTGCATACCACTCGACATAGAATAGGTCATTTCAGAGACGTTCTTTCCAGCCAATCTCTTGGTTTGGAACTTAAGACATTAAACCCAACACAGCAAAAGCAAGTAACACACAAACAAAGCCGTAAGTGAAGAGGACTGACGGTTATCTACACATGCCGATCCTATGTCCACTCGCAGCGCACCGATTCGTCCGCTAGCTTTATCTTCGCCGGAGAAATCCGTAACTGTACATACAAAAAAACTAATTAACAAAATTACAAACAGTAAACGATATATCCATACCTTGCCTATCGGGATGTGTGGATAATAAACTGATGTACACTAACACAAGTACGTCCGTCTTCGGGGAGGGCCATATATCCACACATGCCAACCTACGTCCACACGCCGCGTGATATTCCACAAAATGTAGCACGACGTATATGATGGGATAAAGATATAACCCTAGGCAATACTTCCCGGTAGTGGCCGATTAGTCCGATTTTGGGCTTCTGGGGGAGCAAAGTTCCTCAAAATGGGAGATTCCTTGCCCAGGACACCCCTGAACCACTGTGCAAAATTTGATGCCGCTAGCTTTTTTATCCTGGCCGAAAAAATCAATAACCGTACAAAATGACAACATTACAACAACAAAAAACAAACAAACAGTAACCGATATTTCCACACTTTGCCTATCGGCATGTATGGATAACAAAAACACATATATGGTAAACCTAAACAAACACAAAACAAAATCTAAACCTAAACCAACATGCAAATTTAAGAACTGTTCACAAGTGTGTGCAACGGTGCATATGATTATGCACAACTCTAGTACACAATACAGCACAGAACAGTTCAGATTATTTTTGCTCTTAACCTCCGGACCTCTAGGCAATTATCAACAGTGTCAAAGCACCGAAACTACTATGCTAATAAGCTAACAAAATGCAGCTTACAATTTGACAATGGACAGCAGAAAATAACAATAAACTACGCATTGTAATCTAAAGTGTGAGAATCATTATCACATGCCGATAGGCAATGTGTGGATATATCGGTTACTGTTTGTTTGTTTTTTGTTGTTGTAATGTTGTCATTTTGTACGGTTATTATAGTTTTTATACTGACATCCAAAAAAGGATTTTTATAATCCATCACGTCTGGCGTATCTGTGACAATCCATGTAAGCATGCTGACGTGATGGTGTTCCAGAGTGCTAAATGTAACTGAAAAGTTACTACACAAACTCATAACCTTCAACAAGCAACTGTTACAAGACAAGGTCGCAAAAAATGATTTTTCCACAACTAATTGTCGTTTGTTTATGGCTGAGTAGTAACAATGTCCTACAACATTGACTGTTGTCCTCTAGCAAGACTGGACAATTGCCTGCCTGTCACAGGAGGTGCGGCATTTGCCAATGTTCATCTTGCCTATAATCAAGAAAGACGACAACACCTGACTCAGGTATTTCAGCATCTGCAGATTTTGCACGTGGCAGTGGAATGTCTGGCAGTGGCAGAGAAGATTTCTTCTTCCACCGCTGCGCAGGATATGAATAAATCTGACCATGACGCCGTCCTGAATATGCACATAAATGCATCCATACAACTCGGTTCAATGTTAATTCCACAAGTAGGACGATTGATAACAAAAGTACTTGCAATGTAACAAAGTACCTTTAGATGGTTATCGGTCACTGGTACCAGTAAGTACGGCATACCGGAGTATCTATCAGTGTTCTATGAAAGTTTTCTATCTTGCACAGTTCATGTGACAACTACAGTTATCAATGAAACCAATTATCAAAGCTGTTAAGCCTCTGATATTCCAAAATCAATGAGTTCTAAAACATTTCACTCACAATGGCTCAGATAGCTTCAACAAATGGCAGTACAAACCCACAATATAAGGGAATCATTCCCATAACTGAATTGCTTGTTCCCCATAGCAATGCAAACTCCAATCAGAAATCTTGCAACCATTGACCTTTTTAGTCTACGAAAACTAGTTCCGTAGCTATGGTTGATTGCCTTGTAGTTTAGTGGTATATGAGTAAAATATGGAAA
>Ga0209780_1004665_pt1 | contig 10611 bp, 8 predicted proteins | sample WorMetexBAHAMAS2_FD_187384 | JGI IMG/M metagenome (GOLD analysis project Ga0209780, IMG submission 187384) | Marine gutless worms symbiont microbial communities from Max Planck institute for Marine Microbiology, Germany - Inanidrilus exumae... | ecosystem: Host-associated > Annelida > Digestive... | reverse complement strand
AGATTTGACAACGCGCTCTATTATTTTAGATATGACAGAGAGGTTGGAGATTGGGCGATAGTTGGAGAGCTCATCTTTGTCTAAGGTAGACTTCTTAAGCAGTGGAGAAATGACAGATTCTACTACATTTACCAAAAGAATGAGCAAATTCGCCTCACAATTCACATGATTATTGCTTCAATAGCATCATCTGAACTGCCAGAAATAACGTTTTTGATATAATAAGACACATAATTTACAAGAAATATGAAACAACTGCACGAAAACTGCATCTAATTTATTAGTCTTACGAACCCTCTGAACATTTTCATTACCATTTTACTTTAACTTGGAACAGCTGCATGCATATGGTGTATTCAAAATGTGTGATTCTTTTGGCCCACCCTGTATATCACTAGTTGATTAAAAACGTTTTGAAAAACCACGAGGAACTAAATGAACAGAGTAAAAAATCACAAAATACCCTAACATCATTTATTTAATAAATGAAAAATCCAACAGCCTCGACACACTGAGCACGGATGCATATATTACTCAGACACGGCATGCGACATATGATGGATTGTTAGGATGCGGCAGTGTGGTATATGAGATGCTGTGTGTGCTATATGTGTCTCTTTAGTCAAATATGAGTTCTGTATGTCATGCCTGGACAATACAAGAGAGCTACGAGACATCTTGTACGTCACGTCCAACGTGTTAAATAAACTACTGCTATTACCAGTTATTAGCATTCACCAGTAAAAGCAGAATTCATACCCAAAGTACATGTCAGATTAACATAAAAATCATTTCAGAATGTCAAATTTGTATAATTAGTGTAATTAATAGCATCATAATTTGTCATAATTAAAAATGAAAATTTATAATTTTTGGTGAATATGAAAAACTGCATGCTGTTAGCTGGATAATTTTTATCAAGTATACCACTATTGCCAACATGCCCATGTAGCCCAGTGGTCAAAGCACTCGGGTGCCATGTGCAGTAGAGCATGACATGCTCAGAAGCCGGCATTCAAATTTCAGCCCGGGCACATCTGCCTACCAAAGAATATTTCAAATAATTCCTATGCACATGATGAAGAGGGAGATAATGCCGGGCACGAAAAAGAGGGTTCAACGGTGTCCTCTATAAACTGTGACCCTTGCTGACACCTTGATTAGCAGCGTCAAGGTGTTGGCTGCACTAGCGTCAGCTGAAGCAAATAGACTTGGCTGGCCACTGGCTGGTGCAGCACACAGCACCAGTCAGGGCTAAGCCAAACCATAGGCCACGTCTACAGGGGGCACTCTATAAATACCCAACCAACTGCTTACTCCTACTTAACCCCACCTTCCCCACATGTCATGCACACATCGCATACACCTACCAATTCCCACCTCTGCCTGGACGAGCGTACTGGATCATTAGGCAGTCTCAGTGCAGAGGTCCAGAAGTAGGCTGGATCTCTGCCCGCAATAAAGAAAGAAAAGGAAGACGACTATTGCCAAAATTTATACTATTAGTAACATATACAAGTCTCTGCTGCCGCTGACAGACCCATGCAATTAAATGGTTCCTGTGACCTAACCGCGCCCGTTTCGGGATGGTTTGCCACACGTGGGCTAGCACTTGCTACCGTCAACCTACCTACCAAATTTGAAGTCTATATCTCCACTCACTGTGAAGATATGAAAGGCAATTCAAAATGTCGAAATGGGGTGGTTTTGGGTAGTTAGAGTTACTCGTGGTCACTGGAAATAGCACCAATCGATAGAGCATATACGAGTTCCTATTAGTATTCCATAGTAACTATGTCCCTATCTTCACCATTTTTGAGACATAGCGAGATATTGATTGAAAATTGCTGTTTGAACATACCTTATCTCTATTTGGCGCCCCTGTTATGATCTCGTTGGAATTTCGCTGAGATTTTGGCATCAGAAAAATAGAGTCCCTCGGCTATCTTGTGGCATTGTTTGTGCGATCCTGCATTTAGCCGTTTTGGTACAGTGCCGGCTTGTGACAGACGGATGGACGGACAGACACATGATGACAGCATGTACCATGGTGTCGCGTGGTATAATTGTACAAAAAATAATAGTCAGTCGATACTAATAAACATGCGCTCAATAGGTAACATTGAAGCTACTTTGCATTATCCAGCAAAGCCAAATAAATGACACAGAAATTTAAAAAAAATAATAAACAACACCAAAATCCAAAAACATTCTGCACCGGCCTGGTGCTGGTACATAGTATGGGTTCCAATAACATTATGTGCATAAAAATTTCATGCACTGCAATTTATAAATCTACAATTAAAAATCTGTCGGTGAATTTGTTTGGCCAGAGGCGTGTCTTACGGCAGGCAGCCCAAGCCACAATAGTGCACAGCGCAACTGTGGCTTGTCATCCTAATTTTAAGAAATGTGATCAAATCACAACTGGCATATGGATGCAACACTGAAATCACTAACATACAACGTAACAACACATTCCACCTCAATACAACACAGTCAAAGCACTCTTCTGCTACAACAGTCTGTATAACTGTAAAAAAACACCTAGGAAAGCTGCAACATATTAACATCAATGGTCAGACAAAACACCTACCGTTGTGGAGCCTGCCTGCAGTAAATACGGATCATAATATCTTTGAACACCTCGATCAAATAATGCATCTCAAATCAGCTCACAAATTCAAGCCAATGGCAATTACCAGACAGACAAAATGCTCACGTAATGTGGACAGCTCTCATCGACCAGATTAACTCTTTATCATGGTCACATTTATATAGTACACTTACACGAAACCTCAAAAGCCACATGTCGTTCACTTGTTCAATAGTTTATCTGGTAACTAAAATTCCCTATTAAGCAACTGAACTTCACTTAATGATCCGTCAGCATGATAACATGAACTACGAAGTGTCACCTGCCATTGGCAAGTTGCCACCAGTGGACTGTTCTGTGCATCTACGGCTATATATAAAGCTATGCTTATGTTGTGCCATGATAAAGTTTTCTCTGCTTGGCATCATGGGTTGTGAAATGCATCCAAGGCTCCAAGGTGCAGATGTCATAGCGTGCAGGCTGCATTACAAAACTTCAGTCTTGAGAACACTCTTGAATGAAGTGAAACCAGTAATGTTTCACGCAGCAGAAAGTGAAGGTTCCAGATGACCCGGGTCAAAACAGTGAAGGAATTTGTGTGAAAGTTAGATGAGGCATGAGGATGGTGTCCTCACTGACCGAAAGCGCTAGATGTTGAGTAGGTAAGCAAGGCGGTATACATTACTTTATGCACTATAACGCTTATTTACGTACTCGGTCCCATAACAAACTGTAGTACAAACTCCTGAAAGAGAGCTACATGGACTAACCAAGGATACATTACAAACTGTATCCCACCTGCAAATGTTACAGTGAGAGATATTCGTAACAACAATTACCTGTTAACTTTCTTCTGCTTTTCCAGCTGCTCCATGCGATGCTTGTACCAGTCTTCCAGTTCACGTTTTGCCTGTTCACGCCACTCCACCTTCTGGCTTTCAGATTCAGCATCTGACAGCATCACCACTGTCATCGTTTAACGGTTGTTTTTCCAGCTGAAACTGAGTTAACCCATTCCCCCTCAGTGTACTTCCTCCACTTGTTCCAGAATAGAACCTTTGGGTAGGGTTACCATATGTCCGGGTTTCCCAGGTCACGTCCTCTTTTTGGGCCTTTGCCCGGTCGGGTTTTCAAGAATCGGCGGTTTGTCCGAGTTTTTGGCCAAATCCGCAAGTATATTCAAATGTTGCCGATTGCAAAGGCGTATGATGGCATGAAACAAAGAAAGATTGTTAGTTTTCAATTCAAGATGTCAGTAACATCTCAAAATGCAATATTTGTACAAGCTTCGTGTACATGTTTACTGAACAAAAGTAAGCGATGTGCACATCGCTAATGATTTAAAAGTCACGTCAGTCTCCATTTTGCATTGTTTCAAATCATCTAGACTGGTCATTTTTGCCTACTTACAAGTATGCGAAAAAGTGTCCTCTTTTTTGCCTCAGACAATATGGTAACCTTTGGGGGCAAGTGGCACAATTTGTGTGGGGCCTTCCTGTCACCCAAGAACAACAACCCATTTAAAGGCCCTTCATCCAGGACGACCCAGGTGAGATGATACCAGAAAAATATTCACTCACAAACTTTCTACCTTCTTGGGTTATCATATCTTTAATTGATTTCTCCATTTACTACAGTCCGTAGCACCTTCCCTGCACAGTTCATGGATATGACTGTCTTTTTACTACATCATTACAAAAGTTTCCTTAGGCCTACCTCTAGGTCTTACACTTTACATTATAAGTACAGCCAAGCACGACATGTATCATGGACATTCGGCTATTACACAACAGAACTAGTAAGTTTACTTTAATGTTGCAATTGTAACATAATGAATACAAACTCAAAACAACAAACAAACAAAAATAATTTCGAGAAAGAAAAAACATAAATTGCGTCAGTGCTAGAGACATTAATTATTCTGCATCATCCAGGATTAGAACCGATCATCGATCGACAATTTTACCACTTGGCCATAGTTTTCTCGAAGTGATGCAAAGCTGTCAACATTCTTCAGTGGATAATGTTCTGCAGCAGGACTGAAAATTTCAAATATAACAGCAACACATGAAACAACGTAATACACGCAATGCAACTAAGCTCACCTTTCTTCTTTAGTACTTCGGCTTGTTCTTCCCGCCAGATCCTAATCTTTTCCGGCTCTGCCCTATGTTTATCCATCTGCTTCACTTGGCTGTACAGATCACCGGTACCTTCAGTCATACCCTGAACAGTGATCGACAAACAGCTAAACAACAACAAAGCGAACTGAACAGTTCTTCTAATCACAAATCACACAAAATGAAGAAAGGTTGCTAATGTGACTCGAAAATAAAGACGGTAACTTTTGTACAAAACTAGACGGCACTCAGTACATGCCACTTTGAAGCCCAGTGTTGTTGTCACACACAAATGTGTCATTTATTTACACATCACAAACGAAAGTAAAATCAGCGGCCTCAATAAAAATGCCCAGCAGGCACTCAAAGCTGCCTGGTGAAACTACAATATGCACAATATCCAGAATGTCTTCAAGATCACGTACAAAATTTAATCAACTCTTCAGTTGTCTGTACTGTACCTACTCCCCAAATTTAATGAAAAGTCCACCCAATACTATTTGCGTTATCCAGTCAACAAACAGGTAAACAGGGGTCAAAACATTACCCTGCCAAGCTGCAGTGCCAAAATTTTTTTATCGTTAAATTCAACAATGATAGTATAACATCATATCCACGACAGTGTTACTAATCATTTAATACGAAACACTACAATTAGCACTTTTCGGTACAGTTGCATGAGTTTTCAGAATAATAACAATAATAACAAACTATTCCATTGTCTCTCCGTTAAAACAGATATATGGTCAGTCTTAATTGACTGACTGAGTTAAGGTTTTATATTCCCACCCTACACAAAACAGGTCATTTTGGAAACGTTCTTCCCAGCCTATCTCTTGGCTTAGTACTAAAAAACGAAAGCAAACACAACAAAAGCAAACATACATCTGTAACAAGATACACTACAACATAAAATTAATGCAAGAAGTCTCCACTGCCACACCCGCGTGATGCAGTGACTCATGCCCACCATGTTGTACACACATATCAACATGCAGTGTGGTGATTGAGACCATCACCAGTTTACCACACTGACCATCCACCTAAGTTGACAGCACCTGAGACGATCAGCCGTTTCAGAGATATGGTTGGTGCCCACCAAAATTTAAGTGTTTCACGTGACCTGACCAAACCCCTTTCAGGGATGGGTTGCATTTGCTAGAATCAACCTATCCACCAAATATGAAGTCTTTATCTCCACCTACTACTAAGATATAAAAGGCGATAGAAAATGTCAAAAATGGGGTGGTTTAGGGTAGCTGGGGTCATTCGAGGTCACTGGAAAGAGCATCATTTGATAGAGCACATACGAGGTCCTATGAGCATTTCTCTATCATGCACCATTTCAGATATAGCAAGATATAGGACGAAAGTCGCCGATCTGAACCTACCCCACCTCTATTTGGCGCCCGTTGGGGGTGACCCTGTCAGAATTTTGCTGAGATTTTTGGCATCAGAAAACCAAGAGTCCCTGGGCTATCATATGGCATTGTTTGTATGATCTTACGTTTAGATACTTTGGTAAAATACCGGCGTGTGACAGTCGGATAGATGGATGGACATATGACGACAGCACATGCCGCGCCAGCATAGTGTCACACGGTAAAAACTACTGCCAGGTTTCATTGCCTCCTATGACCTCCAGCCTGGAAATGGAATGGGTATATTCTGGAAAAAGTAGATAGATACGTCAGGAAGTAAACCAGTAAGAAGTAAATAAGTAGGAAAGAAAGCATAATAAATGGAAAAAAATAAGGAAGGAAAAAACTAAGAAAAAAGTTAAGTAAATACACAAACAAACAATTTATATAGCACCAAAATCAACACAAATCACGGTGCATTACCGCCCCAGAGCCAATACAGAGCTATATGGTCAGTCACAAATAATCTACCTTAATTGTCCACTGTTTTCATATTTTCTACATTTCTTTGATGTATAAATTATTGCATATTAATAAGAATAATAACACAAATTATCATTTTGTAGCAACGACACTCACAACTACTACTTTGCGCTAACCCAGCATTTCACTCACATATTCACTGTCTGGCCCAGAACCGGCGACGAAACCATCAAAGTCTGCCCCGGAGTCGCTGACTGTTCCATAGCCAACCGTGGCATTGAACTACATCACAGCACAGCATTACATACAAATACACCAGGTTCACATAAAGCCACGTGATATTTTGAGCTATTACTCATAAAGTATCACAGTGTGGACTATGTGGTGTTTAAAATTTTCTAACAAGTCTGGGGAAGTACTGGATACAAATACTACAACTGCAAGTCATCTATCTACCATGGGAGTCATCTACAGTGATCAATCAGTCCCTTATGATCAACCCTATCGTCTGGCAACCTGGTTTTTAACTTACTCACTGGACATGGCGTGCACTGAATTGCCTCTACACTGGCCAAGACCTTTGTACTGCTAATCTATACAAGCAGGGCTCGACATCCGCCGATAAGTGTGGATATGGGATGGTTCAGACACAATCCTTCCCCTTCCCCACAAGTGTTGTACCTGGGCTATATCTCGACCATCACCATATGCAAAGTAAAGGTTATTAATCTTCATAAAAATACAAGATGAAGAACAAAACAGCATCAGAAGACAAGTAAGCTAACTGTTAAAATGTCAATCAACTGTTACTGTAAGTTAACGAAAATGAAACACAATGTAGAACACAGAATGTTTACACATCTCAGTTTGTGAGTTGTGACAGTTAAAGTAACAGCAGAAGCAATCTAATATTATCATTATGTCGGTAAAGAATGCATCAAATTTGGAATATTCACTCATTGCAACTATTCAAGTGTGCATAACAAATTACAATCAATGCTGTTTATAATTATCTACACAGATATATCTCATTAATTATCTAGGTTAACATTCTTAATGTTGCAATCCACAACTGAATTCAAGTGCACATACCTCAATGTTCTGTGAATCTGCAGTACCAAAATTTTCTACAGATAAACATCATCCAAATTCACATATTACCCGGTACACATTTTACAATTTTGTGATTATATAATATAATAAAAATTAAAAATAGTGGAAATCATGCAGCAGAATAACAGGGTCTAACATGGCAACCTAAAAGGACACAAATAATAATGCATGTTTATAGAAGCCAGACAAATTATTGGTGGTCTATTATGTTAATAATGCCATCAACAGCAACAAGAAGCTCTGCCACTGCAGGGGGACAGCGCATAGGTATATGCCGTGGGATGGCTCAGATCTGAGATCATATCTCTGTTGACCTGCTGTGAACGTTTGGAACCGCGATAATAATGTACGTATCGTCTGCTTACTTGCAGAGACTGTTTCCTGGGGTAATGAAGCAGAGGCCTGCTGCAGTGACGACATAGGCTGCGAGTCCTATAGATGATCCCTGGATGATGCTGGCCGAGATGTGCCGCAGTGCAGATGTCTGACCATGGTACCTGGTGCAGTGCACGTGGCCATGGAAGTACTCGACCAGCCAGTTGTAGATGTGGTCTGGAATGTCCAGTTGACAGCATTTGTGTAGGAGCATTGAGTGTCTGACGATATCAAAAACTTTGCTAAAGTCAAAGGCAATGACTATGACAAACGGGTTGGTGGTGAGGAGATTGATGATGGTGTGCAAGATAGTGATGAGAGCAGCGGTGGTTGATCCACATGGGCAAAAGGCAAACTGATCAGTGAATGCGAGGAATGGAAGGAGGGAAGCAAAAAGAGAATGCATCTAGTCATTTTACAGTGTTGAGCAGTCAAACGTGTGAATGGAATGCCGTCACAGCTAAGTCTCATTTGCAGTTAATTACCGCTATCTGCAGTCTGCATAACATGATGCCCCATCTGTTCTGTGAGGAGACATCAGAAGGCAAGAAAATCGGCATGTGTGGTTGTTGTTCGTGGCACGGTCAACCATTTGAAGTTCTGTAAGGTAAGTAATGTCTTTGTATATAGACATCCAGATCGGTCCTTTGATAGACTCAGTTAGTTTGGTCCTTGGTCTATTCGGTCCTCGGTCACTTCACTTTGTAAGTGACCAAGAACTGAAGTGGATGTAATTCCTCCACGGACTATTATCCGGACCATTTCTTCTGAGGCAGAGGATATTTAGCCGGTCACCGGCAAAATAACATCGCGGCTATTTAACCCAAACCAACCCGAAACCTAACCCTAACCGTATTAAACCGTAATATTTATGTGCACGATCTTGACACCCATTTTACGGTAATTCCAGATTTATAAAAGGACTTTTTCGCAAATGTGCATAGCACGGTTTGTGGGTGGGGCAAATAATTGCACTACCCGTTAGCTGATTTAGCTGTACTCAACTCAGAATATGCCAGCAATAAGAAATTTATTAAATGATGGTTCTGTCCAGATTGGCAGCGCGGCTGTCAGAGAAGTCAGCAGAATCGTGTAATTGTCTGTGCAGCGAAGCAGCGATGACTTCGCTGCCGCCAGCAGAAACAGCAGAACAAATCTTTGCTGAGTGCTAACAATAGACATTGTTTGTTTATGAATGTTTTACAAACTTGCAAAGATGACGGAATGTTTGGTTTTCGACAGTGAGAAAAATGTAAACAATGCGCTTCAAAGTTTTTACATAGCATTTACTAGTGATGTGAATCGACAATTGGTTTACCGATAATCGCTTTAAAAACCAATATTCAGTTTCAGAAATCCAAAACCGATCACTGAATTTTTTTACTCAACTATACGTATTTGTTCATGATTGTTTATTTCGCGATGACTAAAATAAATCTGTTAAAAAAAATAGTACAGTCGACAGTAATGACGGTAAGATACCTGCTAACATGTTTTAGTGTCAGCTGTAATGTAGTTCATCAAGTAACGCCAATGTGGGACTTTGCATAAACTTGGCCTGTGCAGCATTCCTATATAGCTTCAAATAATAATGACATTTCGATTATCGGTCAAAAACCGGTTTCAGCAAATCGATAATCAGTTGTGAAAAAAAATCAGTTTTCACATCACTAGCATTTACAATGAGTTTTAAAAAGTGTTGATTAGGTAACTTCTCCTGTGCCAACATGTTTGCTTTCGTGTTTGTTTTCATAAATCACCGACGGAATATCCATTTTTAGAACTTTGCTGCTTCTGCTGTTTTGCGTCCAGTGAGTCACTGGACGGAAAACTGTAGAAGCAGGGCAGCGAGTAAGCGCTCACTACGCTTCCACCAGCAAAAAATTGCTGGCAGTCTGGACATGCACGATATCAAAAATAAATTGATTAATTATCATTAAAAGAGGGTATCCAAGTGCTTCGATCTTCTGAGAAACCCGATTTTTTACATTTTCTCATTTTCCCGTTCTTAGTACTGTGTGCTAGATTAAGCTGCCTCTTCATCAGCTTCTGAGCACACGTAAATATATCGTTGTTGTTATTCTTCTACTGCCTTGTCGTGCACGGTTGGAGATCTGGATGGCGCTTAGTGTCAGACCATATTTCATCAAAAAAAACTTAATGTCACAGCAGTGTTGTTCTTACATTAGGTTGGTTGCAATTAAAACGTCACAATGCTGTGTGCGACAGTGCCTGTTGGGGCGGTATGCTGCCAATGTGACGATGCATTAATTACCTACACCCTATCGAGTAAAACACAAAGTAGGATTTCCATAAATCCAGTGAAATTCCCTTGTAGTGTAAACAACAAAGTATATATAAAATATATTGTATCGTATTATTTAATTATGTGCAACGACTTAACAGAGGTACGAGTCGTCCTACTTCAGCTTCAGCTTACTCCTGTTCTTAGATCTCTTCACTGGCTCAGAATAAATGAACGTATCAAATATAAACTCCTTTCTGTCACATACAAGGTTCTCACAACTAATCAACCTCAATATCTCCACAACCTGATTTCTGT
>Ga0209780_1004664_pt1 | contig 10613 bp, 5 predicted proteins | sample WorMetexBAHAMAS2_FD_187384 | JGI IMG/M metagenome (GOLD analysis project Ga0209780, IMG submission 187384) | Marine gutless worms symbiont microbial communities from Max Planck institute for Marine Microbiology, Germany - Inanidrilus exumae... | ecosystem: Host-associated > Annelida > Digestive... | reverse complement strand
ACAGTTCCCTTTCATGGGGTTTACCATAGGCTAGGACTTTCTAGGATCATGTTCTTGGCTGCGATCTTTCCTTCCATTTAACCAAGGTGGCAGCCAAGCACATAATGTAGGCTATTACATACATCACTAGTAGTTTTAGCGATGTTGCATTCGTAGTAAAATTCAAACATAAACAGTACGTAAGTTCCTAGCTCTGTTTAATATGTTTCTCTTTTACAACTGGCCATTTTTGCATGCGTGTATTCTGCAAGGAAAACTCATTATTTTCCACTTTAATCTTGGCTCAGTTTTCGGCGACTACGTGGACTTTTGCGGAAATTGCGGGGATACACACACAGGAAGCAATACCGGTCAGCTCGTGTTTGACTGACTATAATGACGACAGTGACTTAACTAGAAAGTAAGCCCTCATTTGAGGTAGCACGGACCACTTTGGCAATATCATTAGCCGACCGTGACCATCCAAGATGTTGCTGGGCCCTTGTTTACCTCTTGTGCCTCTGAACTTTGGCATATGATCTTGATGGGTAGTGTCATGATGAACCAGTACATAAGATGCCCAGGTGGAAGGTCATTTAGTTCAAAGGTTATTGTACAGACACACACACCCGGTCAACTGCTGTACCTGGACCACAATAGTGGTTGGTAATAACTAAAGTTTGTTTCGTCAGCTAGTGCAGGACGCAATAACGCTTCGTTCGGTAAAATAAGGAAAACGTAAGCACTCCAAATTAAAGTGTTGAACGTGCGCTGAAAAGCTTAATTAACTGCACGGAACCAGAAACAGAAAAATAACGAAAAGAACTAAAAACAAATGCCGATTAGCTCAGAAGATTCGGTTCAAGTTCTACTCCGTAAAAGCAGTCCTAATGGAGGAAGTGAGTTTATGGTGGAAAGGATTTGGGAAACAGATGCGTTTTAAGCCAAGGGTAAAAGAGTTATAGTGAAGCGGTGAATCGAGAGAAAAGGATGATGTGAGTGGCAGATGCGAGAAGGAGTTTGTCTTCACTATTTTTACTTTTAAAGTTTATTGCGAAATGATGCAATCTGTTAAGATTTCAGTAATTCGAATAACAAAAATTGTGGGTCAGTACTGGTACATTTTGCGCATGTGTGGACGGGTTGTAAGCAGGAAACTCATCTGGATTAATCTAATAGTGACAGAAGCCAAGCGGCAACGGAGAATTGATCAACGACAACGGCCTATCGGTAAACGGTGATATTTTACATCAGCAAAAAATGTCTGTTTCAGTTATGATTGAACCAAGTACGCGGCTGTGCTGCCTGGCTGACCGATATGGAAGAAAAGCAAACTAAATTGGAAACTGAAAATACGCAACACGGCAGATACAGTGTAACTCTGTCATCACTCAGTCGCAAGCACGTGACACTAGACTAGAATGCAGAAAGTAAACAGCTTGTGCACAGATAGCGGACCACTTCCAGCCGAGTACTGTATTTCGGGCATTCCACACAATACAGTAATCTAGTCGATTTTTTATTGTCTTTCGTATCTTCGTAGTGAGTAGAGATAGAGAGTTCAAATTTGGTGCGTGGGGTTACGGTAGCAAGTGCTAGCCACGGATGGCAAACTATCCCTGAAAGGGGCGTGATTAGGTCACGTGAACCACTTCAATTTTGGTGGATACCAACGATATCTCTGAAACGGTTGATCGTCTTAGGTGCAGTACATTAGGTGGACGGTCAGTGTAGTAAACTGGTGACGGTATAGGTCACCAGTTTATCACACTGACCGTCGACATCTGTGTACAACACGGTGGGCATGAGGCATCGCGTCGCGCGGGTCTGTCAGCGGGTACTTGTCGTTATACTTGCAGATAACGGAAATTAATACTTACAGTTTCAATTACCGTTAATGAATATATTTATCTACTGCCGGTAAAAGCAAAATATCTCATCAAGACGGAAAGAATAAATCACTGGATACCGGCACTGAGATCAAAGACGCCGAAAGGCGATCGGATTCAGAGCCGAGTGAGCGACGATGCGAAAGCAATCACTGCGGGAATTGGCTTGCTTCTGCGTCCCATTGCGTTCATTTACGGCAGCCACGTGGCGTCTGTATTGCGCGTGAACAAATACTATTTCCGGCCGCCAAGGTAATTAGCGAGAGCGGTGAGGTAACGAGAAGTTTCTTGCGAATTCCCACTTATGTAGTTTAAAAACATCACACCCGCTAGCTATTTCCAGCCATGAATGACTTGGACGCCATTAAAATAATTATTGTCTTTGATCTGTGTGCTATATATCCGGTAGGCATAATTAATTACTTTTACGAATCAAAGTAGGCATACTGGTCCCTGAAACTCGACAGCCTTGTTCTGTTCTTTAGCCGTTCTCGATCCGAGGGTTGGCCACACCATGGACGTACTTTCTTCATCTATCTCTACCCTCAGTCATTCTGATTGACTCTTTCACGATGACTCCTGTCCGCGTATTGATGTTGTCCATCCAGGCCGCTGGCAGTGCGTGGTCTTCCTCGCCTGTGTGCACCTGGCATTGTTCCTTGCTTTATCTCTTTCTCCACACAATTGAAGCAACTCTTTTGTTTCCTCGTGGTGTGACCATAATGCTAGCTTCCTTGCTTTGACAGTGTCTAACAGTTCCCTCTTTACTCCAGCTTTCTTAAGAACCCATTCATTTGTTTTCTTTGCTGTCCACGAAACCCGCAGAATCTTTCTCAGCCCTTTTATTTCAAAGGCGTCAAGACGTATTTCTTCATTCTTTCTGAGTGTCCAGCTTGCACAGCCATACGTCGCTACAGGCCACACTAGCGCTTTCATTAGTCATATCTTCTTTGAAATCGGTATGCTGCGACTTTTCTATATTTTCTGCAGTGGTGTCCCGATAGCTTGCCCCTGTTTAACCTGGTACGGAATTATGTCGTACACTCGTCGTCTTTGAGGTACGGGAACGTATCCACATGATCCAGTTGCCCATTCTGAATGAGTATGCTGCATGATATGCCGTCGCTCGCCATTACCTTGGTCTTGTCTGCCCTAAAGGATGCATTATGTGCCTGTGCCGGTATTCCGTGCCAATTTATAACCTACATTATGCTCTACTATAGCCGGTGGGTGTACATTTAAGAGCGCACTGGTTGCTAATAGCAAAGCACTTCTAATGCACTCCGTCGGTGAAATAAAACCTCAGCGACGCCATTTGATGTTCATCCATTACGCTGTAGGGCGTCTACAACAGGTGAAAGAACAGTAACGCAGAATCGCGTACATACCCTACAATGCAGAACTTAAAAGCGGCGTCTAAGTTGTGACAATAGACAGAAACTTTCGTGGTTAGGCTAACAAAAAAGATTGGGATTCGTACTTGTCGGTTAATTATTTCACCCTAATTAATTTGGTAACTCCGCAGAATGGAGGTCCTCGTTTTATATTTCATGGACTTTTATTTGAAGTGCTCCATGCCTACATTGTGACGAAATTCAGACGATGTTAAGATGGTAAGATGTTAAAGTGTTAAGGTGCAAAGTTAAGGTGGCGGCGTGGCGTAGTGGTAACGTCGTTGGTCTCAATCAACGAGGTTAACCTACGCTGAGCCCGGCTAGTACTGGGATGGGTGACCGTGTCCGGGTTTGACTCCCGAAGGCGGCACTTTATTTCGGTATGTAACCAACCACCCAGGTCGACTCAGCCTTTTACTCTCCGTGGGACGGTGAAATAAGTACCAGCCAAAGGGCGGTGATGCTCTGCGGCTGGGGAGTAAAGGCAGGCATGGTGTAATTTGCAGGTAAAACTGTGTGATCCATGTCTGAGCGCGTTAGAGGTAGTTACGACAATGCGCTATAGCCTATAAGTCGACGTATAGTTTACTTTACAAAGTAACAGTGGGCCTTTGTGGAATGTTCGACAACAGACAAGTCAATGGGCCGACTGCACATGTCACTAACGGTTCAAGCGCATTGGACCGCTATTATATCGTCTCAGCGCTGGGGTCCAGAGTAGGCTGGACCGCTGCCCGCAAAGAAGAACGAAGAATGTCACTAACGGTCAGAGATATTTAAACCAAATTGTTTAAGGACAGCGATGATCGAACAGTACTCCGTCCGAAAAACATGGGAAAAGGCCTTGTTCCATGGTATTCCACGCAGTAGGCTTATAAAACTGGGACCTCTATTCTGCAGAATCGCCATTATATATTATTTCCCTCTTATTTCACCAAGTGACACTACTACTAACCATACCTAACGCTAACCTTACTAACCCTTACTAACCTTAAGTGTTATACGGTAACCGAAAATAAATTCGACTGAAACAAATATGTCGGTCCTCCTTATAGTCGGGCCGAAATGTACGCTGGCCGCGTCGCCTTTTGAGTCATGGTGAGCATGCCGACCGAACAGAGAAACGGACAGACGCACGGACGCCTGACCGTTACATTACGCTTTCTGCTAGCGACTTCAAAGTCACGACCGACAATGACCACTTTTTGTTCAGTTCGTCTGATACTGACTCCTATCATGTTATCGCACAGTATACAGCTAGTCCTATATTTGGCTTCAGCAACTGCTGTTCTCAGACATAATTATGATTACGTCACATCATTATTATCACATCATTTTTCCCACACTCAAGCATGCAAGGCATTTTGGGGGTTCCGTGGCCGAGTGGTAGCATACTGGCTTTGCAAGAAAAGATCCGGAATTCGATTCCAGTTTCCAGGCCGGGGACAGAAAATTGACGAGCTTAGTGATCGATGAGCCGAAGAATGATGGAATAATTGGAATTTGTAAATATAATTCAACAGATATAATTTAATCATCTCGTATGCGTTCATTGTTGTTCCCGTTTGTATTAATTGAGTTACATCATAGTGGTGAACCCAGCGCTTGTATAGCAGCTCAACGCCCATTGATAATCTACGTGTTTTGTTCTGTTGCTATTGGTTCTTTGTGTTCAGTTGCATAAGTGCTGTCCAGCGTGGCAGATTGTTTGTACATTACTACTGGCCCGCCTACACAGTGTAGGGCACAGTAGGGGGCCAGACTAGTAACGGTTTCTGGTGTCTGTCATCGTCGTCGTCTGTCGTCGTCTGTCTGGGTCTGTAACACTCCACGGCCGGCCTGCAGGCGGCTTCACGAGTTTTCTTGGGAATCTGTCAGTGAAAGAATTTTAAAAATCGATGTACATTTGCAAAATTTATCGTCAAAACTCAAGTGTATTGTTTTTGAGACAGTTTAGATAGGGTGAAGTGACGTCACACTAGTCTATGGTCACAATATATCTCCGTGTTGCAGGGCATGATGTCGTGCTATGCGAAGTTGACTGGTGAAGATTTGTCACGTTATTTAAGTAAAATTAAATCAGTTGGTTTAAGAAAGCTCAGCGCTTGTGCCAGATCGGCCATCTGACTGAAAGTGCTACAAAATGTTTACATTTCCTTGCCCTACATCACGAAGGCCAGAACATCTGGCATAGACAGAAATGCAGGAATTACGTTATCAATAGGTTACGGGGTGCCCGGGGGGACACACGTATAGACGTAGAACTTCGTTTCGTGCGAACAGCCGACGTCATGCGCCAACGTCGAAGCATTGTTATTATCATGATAAAACAGCATCGGAGCAGCACACAGCTGTTTAGACTCACAAATGACGTCAATAAAGGCACATTGTAGTCGGCGTCTGACGACGGCTATGTCGCCTCGGAGGCAGCTGGCTAGCCACTCGCGGGTTCCGTGATGAATTCTTCACCGCCGCCCGGTTGTCGCAGCCTCCGAGTGTTACGGTCGGCGCCAGCAAGCGGCTCCGGTCCATCCGTTATGGCGTTAATGATAAATGGGGGCGAAAATCTCACGGCTTGTGCGAGGATTATGACAGACAGGGCCGGCCGCAACCGGAGCGAGACCGAGCCGAGCGGTAGCCAGCAATAACACTCCGGCGTCGACGTGGATACCTTCGCCACCTCGACGGCCTGCTGTGGCCTTGATCTTTGACCCCTGACCTCCAAAATCTAACCAGAACAGGTCATCAGTAGGGGCTATTGGCTATTCCCTGTAAGTTTCATCGAGATTGCTCAAGCCGTTCATGTGACATCGTGGTAACAAGATCTGCCGGGACGAACGCAGCCGACGGACAGTCCGAAAACACATTGCCTTCGTTGATAGTGTCGGGTAGCGAGGGAATAAAAAAGGAATGCTGTCAGCAGAAGTATTACGGTTGAATAGTCGAACAATAAGACAGCAGAGTTATCAGCAAAATTGCTCAGTCGCTCCACGCACTCAAGATTTTACGTTGCCATGGAATAAGTGACGATGCACGAATATATAGTCATCAACACGGCAGTCACGGTATAGCCAAGGTCCTTCACGCCATTCCAGCGTGGTGGGGGTTTAATGGAGTATCTGAATCTGACAGACAGAGAATTGAAGCGTGCGTATGTCGTGATGTCCGTCTCATGTTTTATCGACGTGACATCGTGCAACTTGTCGCCGATAGGCCTATAGGTGAGACATTATTTGCTGCTGTTGTGCAGAATAATAAACACGCAATGCATCTTGCCGGATCGCCGTGATCATGCGTAAGCTATTGTCTTATTGTGTCTTATGTTGGCATATAAAAACATTTGCGTAAATCTGTCATTCAAACACGTGTATTAATGTTCCAGTTATTCGTAGTAGTCACCACGGTCAGCATGCATACCATACCAAGTTTGAAGTGTCTATAGCTTTTAGCTGTTCCAAAAATAGGAAAAAGGCTGAAAACTTTACTAAAACGGGGACTTAGGGGTAGTTACGGGTCACTCAAGGTGATCGAAAATGGCACCATTCGAAAGATCACATGTTTTTTTGCCCACCATTTTCGTTAGGGGCACTTCCACGAAATTGGAACAGCAGCCCTTCCTTTGGGGGCTAAAGCCACATCTCGAGGAAAATATTCGAGAATGTCACCAGTCGAAACTCTAGACGTAACTGTATAAACATAAATTCCAAATTAAATGCGCCTGTATATTTCGTTTAGAATTCCAAGGGTAGCTTAAATATGAGCAAAAGTCATAGCGGAGTTACTTTACTTCCGGAGTCTTGGGGCTAGCAAGCTGTTGCAAGCAATAAATTGTTTGAGGTGTTACTGGAATGCCTTTCAGCGGTAGCACTGCTGACGTTCGGCGTGTCCTGCCAGTTTTGCATTGGCTTCAAGGCGAGGCATTCCGTTCATACTGTTTTAATACCTGTAATGGAGAAAGCGACCGTGCGTGCCATTAGTTCGTCTATGCCACCGAGAGGTGACTTGAAGGGCTTCGTGCTGATCTATGCGCAGGTCACCGTCGGTCCGTCCATTTCGATGTACAGGCAGCCGCGTTTTCCGTCTCCTTGCGGGCCATTAAATTAATTGCGAAACGTTGAACGTTGGTCATTCTAGTTAGTCGCAGTTTTCGGCCGTGATTTTTCGTGCTCATTCAGCGTCCCGCAGAACAACAATATATCCTATTTTGCTAAAATGGAAGATTTGCAGAATTCTTGCTCGCCTTCTGACGCGCGGCCGCGGGAGTCCGCCGTTCAATTTTCGTCTGCAAGTTTAATTTTCTGGGCACACTGTGAATTGAACCAGCAAACGCAGTAAATAGGAACAAAGACAGTACAACCAAAGATTACAGTTTAAGTCATATACTGTGAACCGCAGCCGGTTGGTTGGTCTGCGGAACATCGTGAGCTCCCTTAGTAGTACCGGTATAAAAAACAAATTTCGGGTGATATTGTCCGAATATCTAAAAGCTGTACAAACAAACCTTAAGAAACCATCAATGGTATTAAAATCTAAGCTGAAATCATTAACATGAAAAACGCCAAGCCTAAACATAATCAAATCTAGAGCTGCCAATGCACAACTAGGCCTATAATAACTAGGTGTAATCCGGCTATGAATTATATTAGAGACAAGTGCCTCAGAGAAGCCACTATGAATCAAAAACGGTACATACATTATTAAAATATTCATTGCATGCAACAAGATTACGACCCAAGCCAGATTTCACGCAACCATGAAACACAGCATAATTAGATACACACTTTACTAAATCAGACAGAGTCACTCTGCAGACATCTCGTAATAAACGTAATCGAACGTAGACAGATTATGTCGCACTACTCGTACAGGAATGATGTCAGCCAGAAGTTGTGAGATAGCTGTGTGACATTCATAAGGTAGGCCCAGTGGCCCACACCCGCCGTATAGTGCTGAGCGCCAAGACTTACATAGTTTGTCAACAGAAGTGTGACAAAGATCCCACAACTCACTTCAATACAAACTCACACACACAGTAGCTCTTCAGTAAAATAGTTTCAACAATTGGGTCCAAATTTGCAAAGGTACATATAACGCTAGTAATCTGGGGCCCGATTTACAAAATATCTTCGGATAAACTTAGGAAAAACTTAGGATAAACTTACGATTTTTTCTAAGGTTTGTTTTGTAAATCGGCCCCCTGGCCAACAAGTTTACCACTGCGCTGCAAAAATATCCAACACGTCATCGTTGTCAGAACTTATTATGTGTCCCAGATGTGCCCAGCTACCAACAATATCAATCACAGAACCGTTCATTATAAACCGAACGTCACGATTGACGCCGAATACTTTGACTTTACTGTGTGTACGAGACTCACAAACAACACATTAAACATTAAACAGCACCGATCGGATACTGACGTATAAGATTATCTTTCATCTGAATGACTTAGACGTGGATACGTTTTTCACATTTAACAGATCTTATTGTACGCGTGGTGTGGTCACATAAGCTATTTCCTGTGATATATAGCCTACTCGTGTCGACGTACATAAACATTCTAGTAATAGAGTTGTAGAGCCGTGGAATAGTTTGCCGGCTGAGCCGCACCATTTTCGTCATTGTCCGCTTTTAAAACGTTTTTAAAAAGTGTTGATTTGTCAAAGTTGGTGCAACCGTAGAATGATTCTATATTGTCAGAATTTTGACACTTAATAGACTACTCTGTATGTTTTTATTTTTAACGGTTTTTGTTTGTTTCTTTTGGTTGGTGCTTATAAGAGCTATTTTGTAGTCTTGGTACTATTGTCATTACGATCTGTATATGATGTCAAATAAATAAAAAAATAAAAATTGTCCCACCTTGCTTCCTCGTAGAAACGTCACTAGATAAGTTCTATCAGACGCATCATCAGCGTTACGTGTGTTTGCGTCATAAATAATACAGCGTTACTGCACAGCGATCGGTAGTTGTGACAGATTCAACAAACTGCAAATATCGCACCAAATGTTGAGCCATGGACTAAAGGTTAGAGGGTCATATGCCCATACGGTCCCGTATTTTCGCTCTTCCGGCTGCGTACCGTCATACTCGGCGCCTCGATCCGCCGGGAACGGCAGCTGTCTGTGCGGAAAGATGTGCAAATCACAATTTATTACCAAGCGGCGGATATGATCATCTAGCAAAACGTTTGGTGTGACCTGATTCCCGTCACCGCTACCGACCATGGCATACTTTCTCCTCGGATCGCGGCTGTCACAATGACTCGGGTCCACGCGGGCTGGAAGCATGTGCATGCCACCTTGTGCCGTTGATGTACCGTAAGGCAGTCAAACCAACCCACCAGTAAACCCGCGTAAAAAGAGAACCTCATTAACGGACGCGTTAGTTGCAGCAAAAATAGAATTTATCGGCAGTCGTATAAACCTACTACACACAATTGGACTGTCCGGCGGGTCGACGGACATTTCCTTCTGGACATTTTCCCCTCTGACATTCTACCTGGACAATTTCTGCTGGACATCTTTTCCTCCAAAGATTTAAAAATAAAATAAATTTGTTGAAATAGATTCTAAAATTTTATTATTTTTCTATTTGATATTCACAAAACTCTGGCGGCATAATGTGCAGAAATCATTGTTAACGTTGTAACATTCGAATCTTTTGAACTTTGGTTTGAACTTTATGAACTTTATTATAAATAACATAACATTCATAAAGTGAAAAATGCAAAAAGCAAATAATTGCTTGAAGATAGCGTTAATTGGTTTTCTGATGACAATTTTGATTCAGAGTGACTATGGAACTCGAGCATTTGTAAACTTGTGAATTGAAGTGTAACTTTTATTATTGAAATGTGCAGCAGTTAGGAACTTTGGTGAAGTGCAATGTATTGCATGCAATTTAATATTGTTACAATATTGAGAATATTGAGTGTCTTCTGATAACAGTTGTGATTGAATGTGGATCTTGAACTTTTTTAAATTATAAATTAATTCCTCCGAATTCCTCCAACTATGGCGCCGTGCACCAAGGAGAAATTGTTGTTTATTACGCCAAGTGAGGCAGCAAATACAGACACACACACACACAATCACAATAGCACATATAGAAAGCAAAACATTACAATGCTAAAATCCTACAGAAAAGAACAAACTACAGAGCCCTCACTCGAGGTCACACTAGCCACTTTAGCGTCACACCTGTGAGTTCGTTTATTATTATTATTACGCCAATAAAGGCAGCAAACATACACAAATTACACAAACAAAATAACACACAAACAGACAAAGAAACGTAAGAGATAAAACCCTAAAATATATGCAAAATCAGATAATACGTCGTAGTATT
>Ga0209780_1004663_pt1 | contig 10613 bp, 6 predicted proteins | sample WorMetexBAHAMAS2_FD_187384 | JGI IMG/M metagenome (GOLD analysis project Ga0209780, IMG submission 187384) | Marine gutless worms symbiont microbial communities from Max Planck institute for Marine Microbiology, Germany - Inanidrilus exumae... | ecosystem: Host-associated > Annelida > Digestive... | reverse complement strand
CCCTCCCCAAGAACCCACTCCCGCTTCAGCCCTTAGGGCCTCGCCGTCCCCCTCGCCCCCTAGCTACAGCTTTGGATCTGCCCCTGCACAATGTATGGAGAAAAACGCAGCAGCAATCAGGAAACGATCCATGATGTCAGTAACTAAAGCAGTTAGCCGACTGGGGTATTGCGTGGGGAGGGCTGCAGCAGACAGTCATTGACGAAGCTATCAGTGAATGCGACGTTGCACCACCGGTGTCTAGACTTTTGGACAGTTCAATTCATGGGTGCGGAGTTGGAGTCCCCGGAGTCTGGATTCTAGCCCAGGCCTTAGTCGGAGTCCTATTTTTTGAAAACCCGGAGCCGGAATCCCACAAAAAATGATGACTCCACATCCCTGCCATGGACGTACTTTCTCCATTTATCTCTGTCCTCTGTCATTCTGACTGACTCTTCCACGGGGAATTTTGCCAACCTATTGATGTTGTCCACCCAGGCCTTGCGTGGTCTTCCTCGCCTGCGTGCATCTGGCATTGTTCTTTGCATTATCTCTTTCTCCAGGCAACTCCCTTGTTTCCTCATGGTGTGACCATGCTATGCTAGCTTCCTTATGGAGTCGGAGGTTTTTTAAGGGCTAGAGTCGGAGTCCCAATTTTTCAAACCCTGGAGTCGGGAGTCCCACAAAAATGAGGACTCTGCATGCCTGGTTCGATTGGCATTTCGTTCACGACAGGGGTGGAGAGGACAGGTCTGGTACCGTGGGCGGGAGGTCCAGGTGGTTTTTATCAAAGAGAAGTATCCCGAAGCCAGACCCACACGGCAAAGATATTATACACCCAAGACCTTGTCCCCGATATAGCCTGTTGTTGTGCTGGAAGGGGATGTTAATCTACCAACCAACCAACCAATCTGCAGTCTCACTAGTTGTTAGAGGTTGTTGTTTAACTGGCGGCTAGTTAGTTGGTTTGTTGGGAGATTAACGTCCCCTTTCAGTACAAAAATAGGCCCTATCAGGGACAAGGTCTTGGATGGAGATTTAGTTCGCCAGGTTAAGTATGGCCAACGATACAGTAACCTCCGACCTCGTTGCCTTTTTGTTCAGCGACAAGACCTACTGATATCTTACGAAGTTGCTGTTCTTCAGTTCCTATAACATATCAGTGCCTAACATTTTCTGTGTTTGTCTGGCTTTGAATGCTTCTCTTAGGCAAAACCCAAAACAAGCATAAGGGGGACCTGCCGCCCATGGTACCAAACCTGTCCCCTCCACCCCTAACTGGCGGCTAGTTCTCTAGCGTAACGCCCAGACGGCCCCCGGGCCCACGCGGGGTTGGGATTTCTGGAGCAGGTGTTATTACAGGCCGGATGTTCCCTCCTGTCATTCAGCCAACAACGTCAAAGTACTAACTTACTCTTGTCAAAAAGATAAATAAGAGGGAGTTCACAGCGCATGCACTAAACACGTGTATATCAAATCCATTTGCCACATGTAATGGTAATGCCAGTGGCTGAGAGAATATGTGAATGGTAGCTAATCAGCTAATACAGTTAATTCATTAGCTGACTTCACGTGAGACTGCCTTCATCATCACACACTGTGTCAGCCAAGATTAATGGACAACGTGCTGTCTGCAATAATTTATTTAACATCATGATAATTTAGAAATATTACTTATTGCAACATACATAATGTATGGAATGAAATGCAATATCAATGCACCCTGTAAGTGTAAACAAACACTGTTAACAATCACTACGTCGCTTAATTCATTATCACAATCATACTAACGAACAAATTTATACAAAATAAGTTGATTCGTCACTCAAGTTGACATTAGTCTAGCTGAAACAACAGCACACGAGCCAGTTCAGTTTACTTTGTAGCCGATGACGGATGAACGACTGACCAAGAAGTCTAAGCTAAATGTGTGTCATGGTGCCAGCCAGGGGCCCGATTTACAAAAAATCTCAGGCAAACTTAGCAAAAACTTAGGATAAAGTGTGACTTACGAAAATCTTCAGAAGGACTTGGGATGAGCAAAAGTGAAGATCAACTTAATAAGAAAAATGCAATGCAATATCTCAAAAAAACTTACAGGTAACATTTCTTCACAGAATTGTAGGCTTGAGCAGCTTGTCAGGTATTTCTAAACGTGCAACCCCTCTAGGCGTGGCCTACTGTATGACTAAGCCCGGGCTGGCACTTATGCAGCGACAGCCCCACTAATCTACCGTTCAGCGCCCGGCCACCTGATTGACATTTCTACAGCGTCAGCCAGAAGACTTAGTCACATCTATCTGCTTCGGCTCTCACGTCAGCGCGGCTGATACATTGACGCTGCTAATCAAGGCATCAGCAACGGTCACAGTTTATAGAGGACACCGTCGAGCCCTCTTACCTGCCCGGGATTATCTCCCTGTTCATCATGTGCATAGGAATCATTAGAAATAATTCTTTGGTAGACGGACGCGCCCGGGCCGAGTCGAACCCCGGCCACTGAGCGCGTCACGCTTTACTGCACATGGCGGCCGAGTGCGTTAACCACTCGGCCACAAGGGCAGGTCAAATAAAACATGCACCCACAACAAAATATACCGTAACACAAAATGAACACAAACTGAAGACACGTTATCACCTCTTACGACCTATGGCATGGAAAAGGAACGGGCCTATTCTTAAGGAAATAAATAAGTAAGTAAGAAAGTAAGTGAACGATTTATATAGCGCTGGAGTCAACAAACGAATAAGGGTGCATTACAACAAGCAGCGCATATTTGGCGCATGGTTCTAGCAATGTATCACAAGCAGGATTTGATCAACAGCAGCAGCAGCATCATCATCATCACTGTAACACACACATACGTAGTTACCAGTACCGCCTGCAAGACTATAGACATAACACATCTCATAGAGTGCACAAAATAAAATCACACAGCACACGCGTTCTGGAAAAGGAAGCCACTTGTTTTTTTACTATAACTTAAAACGAAATTAACAGAGTTCCATCACACTTGGCACATGGCTTTAGTGAAGAGAAACGCTCAATAATTTGGCAAAAAGACTGTAAAAGACAAAATTTGTGACAAAAAAACAAGTAATCTCATGGAATTGTAAGCATAAATCGAAGGTTCAAGATAAAAAGTCATCACCTTTCTGCTCAAAGATGCTAAATTAATTTCATGTTCAAAGTGACCATCACTAACGTCAACACACGTCTACACTCAATTGTTTTAAATGGAAAAGCTAAATGCAGTTGACGGTGTGTTGCAAACTGTGGAACACTGTACGTCAATTCTGTCTCATAAAATATAAGGCACTATGCATAAACTCGTCATATGATGTGGATAGTTTTTATACCAAGCTGTTACGCATTCCTCACTAAAGCTATGTGCCAAATTTGATGGAAATTAACAACGTTTACAGTTCTAGTAAAAAAGCAAGCGGCTTCCTTTTCAGGGCACGTCACATATAAAGCTCACAGAGATCAAGAACATAGTGTTGGCGGCGTAAGTAAGTAAGCAGTGCTGCTGATTCATTTATACTTAAATGATTATGGTGCTTTTGTAAATGCTTTTACTTACTTACTTACTTTATGTTAAGAAACGTCAATAATAATTTACATCAACACTTTGCAATCACGTTTGATTATGTAACAACCGTGTGAGTGACAAACCAAGCCATTAAATGCTGTTCCACCGAAAATAAAAAACTGCAGTATGTCTCAAAAATCAAGCAATAAATACAACAGTAACGTGCTTTACGATGACAATCTGGTGGTCATTCAACACAATAGCTTAGGAAATTACAATTTTTTTTTACATATTCACAAATAGTAGTTTTAAACATATAACAATACAAAGACTGAGTGTGTGAGCAGAACACAGCATACAACTAGTCATGTTAGAGATGACTCTTCCCAGACAATCATTTGCACTGATGCCGACAATAACAACAAGGTTTATTGGCTGGGAGATTAACGTCCCCTTTTCATCAGCACAAAAGGGGCTATATCGGGGACAAGGTCGGGTGGAGTAACCTCCCGACCTCGTTGCCTTTTTGTTCAGCTACGACCCAAAATGGGAAAGGCTCATTTTACATTAGCGCCTACAATAAGGTGGAAACTAATCAACCACCACAAGACCTATTTATCAGTTCAATGTGATATCTTGTGAAATTGCTGTTCTTCAGTTCCTATAACATATCAGTGCCTAACGACTCTTGTTGTATAATATCTTATCCATGTTGGTCTTGATTTGGAATGATTCTCCTAGGCAAAACCCATAAGAAGCATCCGGGATCCTCTGACCCACGGTACCAGACCTGCCCCCTCCATCCCTGACAATCGACTCCTACTTACTGCCAACTTCAATGTCACGTGACACAAAAACTATGATAAAAATAAAAAATCTGGCCCGACAAGATTTAGGTAATGCCCCATAATTTAAGAATTCGTGGTCACTTGCCAGCCCCCGTTATAAATGGGGGAGGAGATAGCCTTTGAAAATGGCGGAATTTCCGAATTTCAAGGGCTCGTGACCTTGACCTTGACATTGGATCGAGTCATACTGCATACCGTCATGCATCACTCGTCGACCTCTACATACAGACCAAATGTCTTTGAAATTGAAGAAACGTTTTTGTGGACGTACGGGCGGACGGACAGACATTTTAGACACGTTATTAGGTCGAATCGGAGGAGTCGACCTAAAAACACACAAATGAATGCTAATACAAAGAACATGGCCCTCGTAAAATAGGAAAAATAAATATCCTGCATCCTCAACACGTAGTATCAGCATGATTTTATCACTTATAAGGACACTTCCGCTGATGATGCGGAAGGTGAAGAGCAGTCGTTTCATGGGCCTTGAAGATGGAAACCAAAACGGCACCACATCACATAAAATTATGAATGACTAGATGGATGTGAATGTGAACAGGAATGATATATGAGATAAATCTTAATAAATGCAGATAAAAAGAAGTTAGCTGGAGTTTAACGTCCCTTTTCAGCACAAATATGGCTATATCAGAGACAAAAGGTCAGGGGTGGAGAGCTATCCCTACTCAGTGAAGGAAGGCCAGTGATATATTAACTTCAACCCTGGCTGCCTTTTTGTTCAGCAGCCACCCAAAAGGGAAAGGAATCGAGAGGCTCATTTAAATTATTACGCCAGCGCTTACAACAGGAAAAGACAACTATCACACCGCAAGACTAAACTAAACCAAATACAACAAAACACCAAAATAAATCTTAACTGAGCAATACAGATAACACAATCATAAACAAAAAACAAACTAAACCCAGGTTCGGTCGCCTCCTACAACCTCACGCCTGGAAACGGAGTGGGACTATTCTGGTAGAAAGGGATCAGATGGACAATAGAAGAAAATAGGTAAAGCGAATGAGAAAAGGAAAAGGGAAAAAATAAAAAACAGCAAAACATGAGGAAAAGAATGGACAAGGGAGGAGCAAAAGTGGAAAGGGGGAACCTGGGCCCCACGCGGGGTCAGGGAAAAAGAGTGCATTGTCATCACGTTGCAATGGAACAGGTTGATATGGTAACAATGAAATGCTGACAATAAGTGGCTGAAAAGATATGTAGAATATGAAGGAGTACAAAGACCTGAGATGTCTATTGCATGAAAATTAGCTTTATCAGCAAACGATCGTTCATTGACTGAACCAACTGTCGACACACATCCACTGGGCACAATGAAACCACAACCTTAGCATTGAACGGCTCAAGGAACTGTCGTGAAACAAAGCTGGAATAAGGGCCATACAACAAATATTTCATCGACGTGATATAAAACAATTAACAGATAATGCAGTCATTAATAATCATCAACAATTCCATTAAATGTCAAGTCTACCAACAACAAACAATTATCACATTAACACGCATGTAGACTTGCAAGCCAGCTTAGCATAAACGTCGGCTTAGCCACAAATTTTTCAGCCGAACTGTCGGATTAGCAGATTTTTTTTTGTTAGCTGGCGGCTTGTGGCTTAGCAAAATATACGGTGGCTAAGCCTACTTATTTTATTAAGCCACCAGCTATTTCGGCAGCTTCGCAGTTATCAAAATAGCAAAAAGGAACACCACAAATATAAAAATACGAAAGTTCCGATTTAAGGCACTGCTGAAAAACTGAAAACACAAGCAGCATTGTCAGCAGCTGAGAGTACCATAAACGTCGTTGTTTGAGTCTGACAAGCTAATCACACAATAAACATCAGCTTACCGCATTCATTATCATCTCCATTCAAACTCATTGACAACAGACTCCAGAATACAACCATCTCACAGTGACAGATATGTGGACAATTGCCTAAATCAACTCAGCATTCCACACTCCACGTGACTACTGACTAGGACGGCAAAATGACTCAGATTATACTAACTGACAATGATGGGAAGCCTGTAAATGTTTTGTGACCAAAAATCGGAAAATTCGCGGTCCACTCGTGGCATAAAACGCCAAATTCGTACAGAATTCATGGTCGCAATTATAGCAATACAAAAGAGCCAAATCCATCTTTGAGATGTATAAATAACACACCGTTTTCACTTTCAATAACAAACTCGTCAAAAACATTAAATGGAGATAAATCGAAATTGTCAGTAAGTAAGTAATGTCAATTCAGTCAGACACATGCAGGTAGGCTACATAATGAAGCATTCACAGCACGACTACTTGTCAGATGACACTCCATAACTACGATGTTAATAAGCAAGCAGCACCATGTCACTAGCAGCGTGCACCTAATGTATCAGTACAACACGTCATCACTAGCACTAATTGATCGAGTTAAGGTTTCCTGTCGCACCTGACACAAAATGGGTCATTTTGGAACCGTACTGACAAACACAAACAAACACAATGAAAGCAAACATGCATCCATAACAAAAAATACTTCAACATAAAATCAACACACAAAAAACTAAAGCCAGGTTTGGTCGCCTCCTACGACCTCCGGCCTGGAAACGGAATGGGTCCTGGAAGCAGTAGATAGATAAGTCTGGAAATAAACCAGTAATGAAGTAAATAAGTAAGAAAGAAAGCATAATCTAATGCGTTAATACACCAACATGTCATCTTGCCGTGTATCAGCTATTTCTCAGTTTTCTTTGCTTAAATGGCCGTCTTTTCCGATTATTCAAGGATGGTCACCAAGACAACGTCAGGGGATAAGAGAAGAATTTTACAAGCCACAGAGCCAAGCAACAGAGCCAAATCACTGACTCCACAACCACTGGCATTATCATTTCTTGACCAACAGACTTCTATGGGAAGGAATATCACTTCCCTTGTGCCACAGTTGTCAAAACATAACCATAATAAACAGTACTACTGCTACTAATACTATTACTACTCCCAAGATTAACACGCCATATGTTAGTCAAGGAGACGACGAATCACAGGCGTCGATTCAAGGCACCGCTAGTTGGCAAGTTAGAAAACTAACAGTTTGAGCACTGTTTCTGACTGAGAAGATCACCACGTCTCCACCATACTTTACAAATGCAGCGGAACGATATTCACAAATACGTATCATCAAGAAAGGCCATCGGGTGGAATGTGATGTACGAGATCTGTTGTTTAAAGACACTCCCTGCAACCATATTACAAAAATACAAAAACATTAAAAGACTGTTAACAATTACGAAGTTTTAACGATTAATTAAAAATTGCAGCCCTGCAAAAGAATTAACAGACGTGTTTGAAGCAAACTTGTTCAGCCGTGATGCAGCTCAGAATACAATGTAAAAGGCAAAGGTAAAGGCTTGCCATACTCGATACTGAGTGTTGGGCCCAGAGCTGATCCCGGTGTACACGCAATCAGCCCACAGGTGACTAGAAGTCATCCACTCGGTGGTAGGCTGCCATTGCTTTCCACCAGGCCTGCGGTTACCTTCCCAGCCACAGAGCACCACCGCCCTTTGGCAGGTACCAAGTTATACTGCTTGGTGACAGAGGCTCATAGGTGTGAACAACTTGCACAAGGTTGTTATGCAGCTTTTTTGCCAAGTAGGATTTGAACCCACGACCTGCTGATTGCAAGTCCAACGCTCTACCCGTTACGCCTCGCGTCACCTATAGTAAAACATGACAAACAACACAATCATAACGTCTATCTGGGCTGTTATTGACTTATTTATCCCAGGTCAGGCTGGAACCACACAGACCACCCGACAAAACTTTCCAAGACTGCTGCTGGATTAACATATAAATGTATCTTTATATGCAAACTATGACACAAGCGCTCAGACATGGATCACACCGTTTACCTGCAAATTACACCATGCCTGACTTTCCTTCATTAGCGTTCACCAGATGGCGCCACCCCTGACTGAGGTAGCAGACATCCAATTGCAGCTTACTACACATTTACTGGCCCTAAAGGGATGAGAGGCTGAGTTGGCCTGGTTGGTTGACCCATAGCAGACGGTGTACCCACTTAAGTGGTCACCCGTCAGCTACAGGTCGAGCGCAGGACAAAGACCGACGTTCTACCAGTGTGCCACGCAACAGATGATAACGGCTCATGCCATCTGCAGTCATCATGCACCATCAGTCAAGCAGACCCAATGAAGATGTCATTAATCACAATATCCATGTTGGAATGTCGTTACATGCTTCTTTCTGACAGAAATGTTCTACACGATAGTGTAGTGACGTGAGGTGTGATATGTAATGATGTGTTTATTGCAAATTTACGACAAGTCTGCTGGTGAAAAAGTTCGGAAAGTCAGCCAGCATTTGGCGAAGTAACGGGCAAGAGTTGCGTTGCACGTTGTTTTGACTTTTGTTTTCAATCACAGTGGAAATGTGGTTGCCACTCACCATCACAGCAGTGTTCGAAGAATCAGCAGTGTACCAATGACAAGCAGTCCATGGTAACACCTGCACACACGCACACACACATACGCATGATGATGATGTTCGTCCTTCGAATGTTCAACGAGCACGACGGCGGCTACAGCATCATGCTGTGGAACATGAACAGGGCACAGTGAGGCACATCAGACGCTCTGGCCATCCACTACATCTGGACCTATCTCCAGTCGTCCTGACAATGTCTTGCCACTGGACCCAGATAGGCAAGGACGAAAGAGTGAGGCTGATGAACTGCGCAACTCTCCCTCACTATAATCCAATTCACGCGCAAGTCACGACTTTTAGCGCAGCCAAAGTCCTGTGGTAATGGGGGAGTGGCGAACGAGCAAGTACGGATATACTCGCGCTACAGTCACAAACCTGCACATAGGCGGCCCAGGGCATAGGGTCGCTCTTCACTGGATTGAAGCGGCAGTGGAGTTCGGCAGCCCCCAGGGTGACTGGGCAGCCATTTTCAGCAGCCCACATACACACGCTCACATGCTTAGCTTTTACACAGAATAGGTCATTTCGGAGACGTTCTTCCCAGCCAATCTCTTGGCTGAGTACTGAATAACAAAATCTAATACAATTAAAGCAAACATGCATCCGTAATAAAACATACTGTAACACAAAATAAACGCCAAAAAAACTAAAGCCAGGTTTGGTCGCCACTTACGAACTTCGGCCTGAAAATGGAATGGGCCAATTCTTAAAGGATTGGATAGGTAAGGAGGTAAATAAGTAAGGAATAAAGTAAGTAAGGAAGGCATTCATCATCCCTTTCAAACATAAACAATACATAAGTTCTTGGCTCCATTTGATATGTCTCTGACTGACCATTTTTTGCAAGAAAGTTTGTTATTTTGCACTTTAATTCTTCGCTCAGTTTTCAGAGACTCTGTCGTCTTTTATGGAGTTTATATACTGGTGGAATCAACAAATAAATTTGGGTGCACTACAACTCAAGAGCCCGTATGGGTCTATAGGCACACGCATACATGTCAGAAAAATGCACATAAAACGTTCACTGTACACACACACATGCACCACCCATCGCTCATACAAAGACCCAAACATGCCTTTGAATGTAAAGTAAAGTATACGTCGATTTGTATAGCGCATTTTTATGCAAAGCGCCTCAAATGCGCTCAGACATGGATCACGCAGTTTTACCTGCAAATTACACCATGCCTACCTTTACTGCCCAGCCGCAGAACGTCACCGCCCTTTGGCTGGTACTCATTTTACCGTCCCACGGAGGGTAGAAGGCTGAGTCGATCTGGTTGGTTGGTTACATACCGAAATACAGTGCCGCCTCCTGGAGTCGAATCCGGACGCGGTCACCCATCCCAGTACTAACCGACTGTAGTCATCTCATGCTTGCTACTGTGTTAACCAACGGACTGACAGCCAGTTAAAGCTTTATGTCCCATGGGACAAAGATTAGGTCATTTTGGAGATGTTATTCTCAGCCAATCTCTTGGCTTGGTTCTGAAAGAAACTAAAACCAACACAACAAAAGCAAGCGTGAGTGAGTGAGTAGTTTCTTTACGGCACATAAGCACAATTTAGGCCATTTAGTGCCATTACAGGTTAAAGACCAAGAAAGAAAAAGTAACAACATAACAAAATGAAAACAATTACCAAGAGTACACTAACAAGCGATTTTAAAATGTGAGATATAACCAAGGCTTTGAGCTAAGATAAAAATTAATAAACAATGTTATAGACTATGATAAAAT
>Ga0209780_1004662_pt1 | contig 10613 bp, 6 predicted proteins | sample WorMetexBAHAMAS2_FD_187384 | JGI IMG/M metagenome (GOLD analysis project Ga0209780, IMG submission 187384) | Marine gutless worms symbiont microbial communities from Max Planck institute for Marine Microbiology, Germany - Inanidrilus exumae... | ecosystem: Host-associated > Annelida > Digestive... | reverse complement strand
GTCTGTGCGTGTGTGTCTTTCGAATGAACGACCTTTGACCTAGATATTTAGGATGATTGTTCAACGTAACTAAATACATGTCAGCTTGGTAGGCCACGGTCATTGATTCTTCACAGATAGTCTTAGGATGCACGTTACGGTCGGAGGCTGTGCTACTGCCAATTCGGTTGAAAACTAAAGTGATGGCGCGACCGCAAGTGAGAGCTTTTGTCATATTAAATTCCTTTTCCAGGAAGCACTTCCTGGCATCATAGACTTTGTATAAATGTGCTGTCGCTGTTTAGACGAGGAGCTTCATGATATGTGATAAGAATTAATTTGTGAAGGCATTTTCTGCACCAGTAACATTGTGTAAGTACGTATATTTGTGTGTGACAATTTGCATTGCTTATCTCTGTGCAGGATCGTCTTGTGGTTTACTCCAGCAACCAGATACCATAGAACGGCTTGCCACTGAGGCCCGACAAGATCTTCAGGACTTGGCGAAGCACCATCGGCCTTCAGAGAGACTTCGATATTCCAATTTGTTGTTGACTTTACACACGGTGTTCGGCATTCACTGTGGCATGCTGTCGGCACTGTTCTGTCGCCAACTGCCTGGTTTCACTGGCAGCCAGACAGACTTTGAAGTCTATGCGGGACGTGAACTGCAGGATATTACAGACAGACATTAAGTCGTGATCACTGACTAAGGACTAAAGGCAGCTGTCATCTTTGTCTCACTCTTCCTAATTACGTAGAAGGGACCAAAACTTTGAATCCCTTCATAGTCTACCCCAATTATTAATTAGTGATAATGATATTTGTAGCAGTATTTTAAAAGAGCATTCAATTCTGCATAAAATTGTAATGCTATGATGCACTTACTTATTATCATGTAACAGGTTATTAAAACTAGGGCTGTTGAATTAACTCGTTAGCATGTTAAGGAATTAATCGCGATTAAAAAAATTAACACCACTAAAATTTTAATGCAAACTAATCACACCAGTAGCAAAATTCAATATAAACCTCAAGATAATCAAACTACTCATTTAAATGAAGAAGCGTTTATATTCTGGTTGCAGCATTACTCTAAATTTTGTTTGATTTTACTATTCTACGATGATATTTTTTGCTAATGCCATTTAATTTTTGCTGAGACGTCATTCACAGAGACGTGCGGACGCGGATATTTTGGCGTCCGCTGAAATACCGTCCTCGTCCACAGCTGTCTAACGACAGACGTCCGCGGACGGTCGGTATCTAGTCTTAGCAGCAATGTCAGCTGTTCTGTTATCGACTAATAAACTTCATTGCGAAACGAATGAGTGATGTTAGGAGTTATACAGATTAAGTCTATATAGAACGGTTAATTGATATCAAAATCGAAACTGAAAACGTTCATTAAGCATGCGCACTACGCGTCGTTGATGACCTTAGAACGATGCGTCTGGCCGTCGGCGGCCGCAGCTACGTTACGCGTAAAGTAGCGTTCTCACTGCGGCCGGCCGTAACGCGCGCGTGAGAAAGTTAAAGTACTTAAGGTAGCATTCGTGTCCGCCGTCCGTCCACGGACGTGCTAAGCTTGCGGCCCGCACATCTCTGGTCATTCATTACCCCCTACAGCTGTAACACAAGACAAAGGAAATGTGCATTAAAACCGCGATTAACGCGCGATGAAAATAATTAATCGCGTGATTAATGCGATTAAAAAATCAGTAGCTCAACGTCCCTAATTAAAATGTAACTTTCAAAAATGCAATTGGAAATTGCTGACAAAATAGTCACCCCAATAACACTATATGTGAGGTTAAATGTACGCTAACTCTCCATAATGAAGTTGGTGATGTATTGTTCAATGGTACAATTACTACTGATATTTTGGGTCGGGTCAGTCATCCCATTTCGGCTTCATAAGATGTTTTTGAACCAGTTCTAATAATTGTTTTGATTAATAGCTCGACACACTTTACATGGCATTGATTTTGTAAGCAGAACTTGCAGTTCTCTTGCATCACAGCTTTTTATGCAGATGCAGTCTCGGCGCATTTTTTATGTAAAAAGCAGTGGTACTTGGACTTTCATTACATACCAAAAATGTACAATAAGGTAATGGTGTATTTTTAATGGTCCAGGATAAAAAATATTTTCTTGGCAAGATATCATTAGATCATGGTAATGTAACGTGCAAGCATGCAAGGTGTTATTTTGTGCAGTGGTGTTAGCTCGTTGCTTCTATGATGTGTACATATAACACGGAGCACAGCGAATGAATGTTATGAAAGCACATTTAATTTTGTGGAGCATATGCATCAGAACCGGGTAGCTGAGGGGACTCACGCCCCCTCACTTTCTTCAAAACAGTGGTTTAGCCCCCTCACTTTTGCATTAGTTATCGCTTTGCCGACATTGTAACAGACAATTTCATTCTCAGATACTGATACTTACATTACTAATATTGTGTAAAACCTACAAGTGAGCCACCTCTGCAGAGACATATGGGAGGCCATCGAATAAAGTGGGGGACAAGCCAAAAATCTTTTTTCCAGCAAACTGGGCCATCTCACGTATAAATTGTTTCTGACATCACTGTTGTCGAGTGTCTGCGATTTTAAGAAACTTATGGGTTACATTTTAATACATAACTGTTTGGCAGTGGGTAAACATACAGCAAGCACTGTGTTGTTTTGTGCAGAATTGCTCTTTTGAAATATCTGTACATAGATATGATTTGTTTTTTGTCAACAATATCGATGAACAAAAGTGTATTTTTGTAGCAGTCTGCTATTTAATTTGACATTTGTACGTGTTGTGTGATTAAACTCGGCCGTGTATATGCAAGTTCATTATGAACAAGTCCCAGAAACAGTATGCACGACAGCTCATTTTATGTAAGTTTTTGATATTGTTCAGCAGTTTCATTTATTGCTATGTGGAATCGCATTCAACATATTTTTGCACTTGTCAAAGTGATGTCTTTATGGTACATAAATGCATAGGCTGCTGTAGAATTCAGTAGTTATCATTACAGGGTTTGAATGTTTGTCAACAATTGTACTGATATGTACTTTGTACAGCAACGGTTGAGGAATTGTATATGTAGTTAGTTGTAATTGTATAGAGCCTCTATGATTGAGGTTGAGCAACAATTAGCTAAACAGTTGCAGCATTGGTCTTCATTGCAGAAAATATTTATTGATTGTGCAGCTTTAGACTGGACCATTATGTACAGTAAATTTGTGCATGGTTGTTTATTGTATTGCCGTGATTTGTCATGGCCAGTGACACAGTGTTTGTGCCTCTGTTATTTATAAAACTATGAGTCCCTCTCATACAGACTGTCTTTAAAATACATACTTGTAGTAATTTTCTGCGTCCTGTCTTCATTAGGTCGACTCTGAAGAGTCGACCTAATAAAGTGGGTCTCAAATGTCCGTCCATCCACAAAACGTTTCTTCGATTTCCATGAAACATGAAATTTGGCATGTAGGTTGAGGTCGATGAGTGATGCACGATGGTATGCAGTATGACCCGATCCAAGGTCAAGGTCACGAGCCCTTCAAAGTTGGAAATCCTTCCATTTTCAAATGCTATCTCCTCCACCATTTACAATGGGAGCTGGCAACTGACCACTGATTCTTAAACTAGGTCACAATATCTAAATTTGATCAGGCGGGATTTTTTATATTTGTCCTAGTTTTTGTGTCACGTGACTTTGAACTTGGCAGAAACGTGAGTTGTGAAGAGTCGACCATCAGTCTCGTACGGAGTTATTTTTTATTATGTGAACTGTTTAGTTAATTACCCATGCTGGCATAGCCGCCGGCGTGGGTAAGGCGTTCATTCGCGTCTGTCTGTCTGTCTGTGCTTTAAAATGAAGACGGCTTGAGCTATCAGACACCAAACTTGATACACTTATGCTCTATAGCAGTCGCTCGGCATGCGTTGACCAAGGTCAAGGTCACACAGTTATGAAAACCGTCACGGTTGCTAGTGACCATGGCCGGTATTCCGTAACCCAGTATGCCGCTGTGCTAGCTGCGGCTGTTGCCGGCTTGCGTCTGCATGTCGATACCACTGCCTGCGTTTTCTAGTTCATCATTGTGATTGTGCATCACATATCATTCATATGCTGCAGCTTTTCACTGGCTGAATACTCCATACATTTCGTTGTCCATCTTGTCACTTGCACCGTCACTGAGCTACTGTCTGGTTTGTCTGCCATTATGAGTTTTTAGCAGATCTAAGCAGTAAATGAGATTGTTACAGCAATTCCAATCGTCCATTTCTCACCATGGTGGTACTCTCTTAACCTATCCAGCCTAAATTAAACGTGGTGATGTAAAAAATTAATTATGCATTAAATCATGTAACTTGCACCTAGAATAAGTTAAGTGTAAACCAGCATTAAAATAATTTTATTGCATCTCTGTGCTAAAAACTGAAAATGGGACATGCCAGTTCTACTCACAATGTTCATTGGCATCAGTGTCACACATAACAATATTAACCCATGTTGTTCACAGCTGTGAGCCTGTCAAAATGTTACTCCGCCCACTACGAAGATATGATAAGGGATTCAAAATGTGGAAAATGGGGTGGTTTGGAGTAGGTAGGTAGGGGTCACCCAAGGTCACTGAAAATAGTGCCATTCGATAGAGCGCATACGAGTTCCAATTAGCTTTCCACAGTAAGTATGTCTCGCACCGTTTCTGAGATAAAGCGAGATATTGGTCGAAAATTGCCAATTACCCCATCTCTATTTGGCGACCCGTTGGAGTAATCCCGTCGGAATTTCAGCCTCAAAGTGCCTGGGCTATCGTACGGCGTTGTTTGTGTGATCCTAGGTTTAGCCATCTTTGTAGAACTCAGACTTGTGACAGACGGACAGACACATGATGACAGCATATACAGCGCTAGCATAGCGTCACGTGATAAAAATTGTTGGTTTTGAGTTATACTGGAATCACTGGTCTGAAAGATACCTGACTTTTAGTCAATAATCCTAACAACTAACTCGTACTGCAGCAGCGGACCTTCCCGTACCAGAAGAGGTCCGAAATTACAGTATGGGTTCCTGGGAAAAAGAATACAAATGAATAGGAGCAGGAAATACCTTTAGATGTCTGCTGTTCCTTGTTACTTTCATTCCTTTCTTACATAACTGTTATAACTTTCATAATTCCAGTGTGCGCTGAACCAGGAAGTGTGTCTGCTTTATGACTGGTGGGTCCATTTGGAATGATCCAGTTTGTGGGGCCACAAAACGAAAAACCTTCACAATTGTCAGCGTATGTATGCATCAGTCATAACGCCATTGTACATGGTTGGGCGCATGATATGATTGCATAGAATTGTAATAAAATATAATGCCTTAACTTAGGACAGCACAAAGATCATGCTAAAACTAGAACATAACTTTACAAAAAACTATGAAAACAAGTTAAACAACAACAAAGGTCACGTGACACAAACGTGACACGTGAATTACGTTTCATAATGGGTTTAAATTTTCATGAAATACATAAATAATAATTACAAAAAATAAATAAGCTACGTGCTTTCAACAATATGTTCCCTGTACGGGCTCTGCGGTGATAATGTGCCATGATTCATGTGTTGATATTGGCGCTATAAAAATTGTTTATTTTTGTGTTTACTTAACCTCCTCACTTTCTTCCGTCCTTACTTGTTTCTTTCCTTATGCTTTTTTCTTACTTACTTCCTTACTGGTTTACTTCCTGACTTATCTGTCTACTCCTTCCAGAATAGACTTGTTCCGTTTTGAGGCTTGAGGCCGTAGGAGGCGACCAAACCTGGCTTTAGTTTTTTGTGTTAATTTTATGTTGTATATTTTGTTATGGATGTTGTGTTTGCTTTTGTTGTTTTTTTCGTTTTTCAGTACTAAGCCAATAGATTGGCTGAGAAGAAAGTCTCCAAAATTACATATTTTGTGTCGGGTGGGACGTAAAACCTTAACTCAGTCAGTCAGTCAATCAATTCAACAATATGTAGTTCGTCTGGACTGGACCCAGTGGGCATTCATAATGCATCATCCTCTGATATAGCCATATTTATGCTGAAAAAGGATGTTAAACTCCAACTGACTAACTGTAATGCATCAGTAGCAGGTATAAACATTGCGATCCACTTGGACCCAGTGGGCTGGATAAGGTTAAAATGACTGAACCAGTCATCAAACAGTGAATGCTATGTAGATACCCAGTGAAACTAGTTTGTTACTCCAGAGAACTAGATGACATCAACTGCAATGGGCACAGACAACCAAAAATGTTGGGCTTTCAACCAGTTTTGGTAATGACACTAGACAACAAGTTCTCTGCTAAGTTATTCTCTGTAGTGTATGGTTGTAAGTCCTATTTCATAGGGTTTACTGGCAAGTGATTATGTGGGAGACGGGAGATGTTGTTACCCTGGAAGACTCATAGGAAATCACATTATGTATCACATAGATGCGTTATCAATTACTTCAGTAATGTTGACAGTCATTTCAGCTAGTGGAAACCTTTCTAATTCCCATATGTAGGAAATGTAGCACACGTGCATGTGTCAGTACCACTGTGGTTGATTGACTAAAAAGGCTCGTCTCCAAAATGACCTTTAGTGAGTCGAGTGGAATGTTAAACATTGCATGGCTTGCTAATACTAGGCTGTGTTGCGTTGTGTTCACAGGTGAATAGGAAATGGTACAAATATCTGGAAAACTAGAAGATGCCTTCAACATCTTGACGGCCTGCTATGGCCTTGGCCTTGACCTCCAAAATCTAACCAGGTCATTGCTAGAGTTCGAATGGTTATTCCCTATAAGTTTCAAGCCATTCATGAGATATTGTAGTAACATTTCTGATGATCTTAAAACAGCAAAAATAAAACAATGTGCATAGCACTGGCAGCAGTCAAACACAGGCTCCTTTTCCAAACATTTTATTGCTATTTCTCATAGTACCTCTTCCACTCTGTTGCCGCTGCTGATGTGCAGGCTGTTTGCAATAAGTTAAGTTTCTTGTTTTTAAATTTTATGCCAAGTGATATTGCGTGACAGTGCTTGGTATAGTACTTATTTCCTTATCTGGCATTTTCTAATCTGGCATTAGAGTTGATCATATTTTGTATTATTTACGTGTATTGTCAGTTGTTTCTCGTCCAAACGTGCTAGAGATAGTGGGATTTTTTGATGCAATCTGAGGGTAAACAGTGCATGTTGTTGTGTTGTATGTTTTATTGTGTGTTAGGTTACTTTGCAGAACCATAGAGATCATTGTTGTGTGTATTATTAGACCTGCTAGTGTGTTTGGGGCCGTCCATAAAGAACGTCCGCAAAAAATTGGTAATTTTTAATCCCCCTTGTCCGCTTTTGTCCGCATCTGGCTGGACCCCTCCCCTCCCCCATGCGGATGTGCGCAGCTGCATACATCTGTTACATCATACAAGCAGTGCGTGGGCCGCTAGAGATGGATGGCTTGTGACTGAATCACCTCTAACTGATGCATGTGCTTCATGCCACAGACCAAGGAGCCACAGACAGCAGACGTCTAGCAACCCGAGCGGTCCGTTTAGTACAGCCAGAGCCGTCACGGTAGGGTGACAAGAAACGCCAGCACGGCAAGCCTTAGTGCCATACTGAGTTGTGGACGTTTGCATGCAATCAAGCTCCCTTCCCCCTTGTCCGCATCTGTCCGCATCTGAGCCAGCCAACCAACCACTTCTTCCCCCTCGCTGCGGACGTCCTTTATGGACGACCCCTTTGTGTAACAACCCTGATTAGTTGTGGCCAGCGTAATTCATAGGAGATGCAGACATTTATTTTAAAAGGTTTTCAGTTTAAGTTTCGTGATAGGTTTAAATTTTGATGAAATACATAAATAACATTCACAATAGTAATTATAGAATGCAGCTGAATGACAGAAATTGCTATCAACTAGTCTTCACTCTTACAGTGTCATAAAGAAGTACAAGATGTATTAGTACTACATTGCGGTAGTTACGTCATTCAGTTGGTCAGTTTCAGCAGTTATCAGCAGTTATCAGCATTATTTTATAGCAAGTTTCAACTGCAGAACATCGCTAACATCGATGGTGAATTATTCTGTAATCACTCTGCTTGCAAATATGTTATAGGTTTTATCATTTTAACCTGATTTATGTCATAAATTATAATCCTAAATCTGTGATATAACCTTATTTGTATTGAAAGTGGTATAAAATTCTAATAAACCAACCTACTGCACAATACCTTGACGCGTCAAAATGGCTCATGATGTCCCTGTTGAGCAAGAATGTCACGTGAGTGACGTGACCTTTACCACGTGGCGCTTTTGGATAATTTGTCATCCGTTGAATAGTACTTGCCATGGTCAGACTGTGTTCATCCACTGTGTTCATCGTTCATCCATTTTTGATATGTGGATAATACACTGATACTGAAATGGGAGCAATTTTTAGTTTTTTTTCACAGTAGATACGGGTCATACAAACTTTGTTATTGAACTTGGCTAAGATATGAAGCATATGTCCGTAAATATTCTGATCAAGTTAGGCAAAAATCTGATACAAACGACTTACGTACTCAAATTAGAGGACAGGAAACGTGTCAACAGTTTATACATGCATGCTGTTTTGCATTGTTGCTAAGTTACAAACTAATACACAGTTGAGTGATGTTTATGTTACGTTACTGCAGTGAACTGACTGTAGACGTTTTCGTGTAGACTTAAGTGTATTGACGTGAAGCAGCTCTAAATGTTTAGTTCGGATTCAGCGCCAGTGATTTAGTGAAAAGAAAACAGCTGATAGTAGTTTTGTTTGTGATGACTGATGTGATACTTTTACTGCATGCTCAACCTGCCCAGCTTACGAACAAATGCAAATGCTATCATCAATGTATGTAACTTACAGTGTGTAGATTCTGCCATTTCAAAGACAGGACTGGGGCTCCATGTTAAAAGTCACATGACATGACTGACTACGTCCTTTTTGAGTTTATCATATATAGGCTAGGATTTGCCATAGTCAATCTATGTACCACATTTGAGTTTTGTAGCTTCATCACTCGATCCAAAGATAGGGAAGGCAAAATAAATTAAGTTGGTTTGAGGACTGGGGGGTCACTCTCGCTCAAGGTCATGCGGGCCATCATGTATCGCCTGTTTTAACTTTTTCACAATTTATTATTGCTATAAATGTGCGATATGACCTAGATTGTTTGAAAGCGCGTTAAACCCTAATCAACCAACCAACCTGTTTTAGTATTTTGCTCCTTGTTAAATCGTCGCAAACATTTCTGTAGAACATGCACTCACATTTAGGCCTATGGAGTGCTGGTAGCAGTGACAACTAGAAAACATAGGCAGTCGTATCGACGTGCAGATCCACGCCGGCAACGGCCGCAGGTAGCACAGCCGGGTATAGGTGTACCGAATACCGGGTATTACTGGCCATGGTCACTAGCAACCGTGCGCCGTGACGGTTTTCGTAACCGTGTGACCTCGACCTTTTGACCTCTGGGTCAATGCATGCCGAGCGACCACTATATATGTGTGTACCAAGTTTGGTGTTGATAGCTCAAGCCGTTTTCCTGTTAGATTGCGGACAAACAGACAGACGCGACTGAACGCAATATCCACGCTGGTGGCTATGCCGGCGTGGGTAATAATATGTGCATGACGTGTGTAAGGGAAAATGCCAAGGAATTTCAACATGCTTGGACAATGGTCGCAGTCCCTTCGCACAGAAGATCTGTACTGGTCCATGAAGGCAGTCCTGACTCCTGAGGGAAACCAGCAGCAGCCTGCATTGTGGTGATTATTTATAGTTGAGGAAATTAAAGACTTGAAAACGATCGAGATGGGGAGATAGATAGGATGAGAAAACTTACACATGACAGCGCAAAGTGGGAGCCAGCGACTGCGCCGCGATCAGTCACGAGATTCAATATCGTACTAAGCACGGAACATTACCGGCGATCATGCTGTGTGCGACCCGCTTAGTTCGATGACCGAAGGACGCGGTGCACATCAGCCTTGTATTGTACACCGACCTCTATTATTGGTATAGGCCCACCTGCGATACGAACGAACGAAGCACTGTGGTCCTCTTGCTCCAATCGGCAGACAGGCGCCCTGGACTGCAGGGCAGATCCAAGAATTTGCCAAGTGGGCGCACCCTCTCCTCTCCCTTCCCATTCCTTTGAACCTTTCCCTCCCCTTTTCCTTATAGAAGTAGGTTCCCCTTAAACCAGCCAGGGAGTCTGGGGGAGTGCTGTAAGCTGTCTTAGCGGGGTCCGGGGCGGAAACGAATTTAGTGCAATCTAAAGCTGGAAGAAAGCCACTGGTGGCAATCATTTTGAGTGCATGTTTTACAGTAAAACGGTAAAAATTTAGCACTTGTGCCACTAGCTAACAGGACCAAAAGTGCAAATAACAACATGATGACTATACCTCATTAGACTGACAAGCCACAATAGCACTCTGGGCGATGGTGCCTTGGTCGTCCGCCCACTCGCCCGCCTACCGTAATCCACGCCCCTGATGGCCAAACAAATTCACCGCGTAACAAACTCACGGTCAAGCCGTCAGATTATCACAGGCTGCGCGGTAGCGCCAGCCGTGTGT
>Ga0209780_1004661_pt1 | contig 10615 bp, 8 predicted proteins | sample WorMetexBAHAMAS2_FD_187384 | JGI IMG/M metagenome (GOLD analysis project Ga0209780, IMG submission 187384) | Marine gutless worms symbiont microbial communities from Max Planck institute for Marine Microbiology, Germany - Inanidrilus exumae... | ecosystem: Host-associated > Annelida > Digestive... | reverse complement strand
GTTTAAGGCCTAATTATGCAAAACGTGAAGTGACGCTAAACTTTAGTCTTAAACTAAAGACTAAAAAACCAAACTTACCGCGTAAACTAAAGTTTTAGACTAAAGTTTAGTCTAAAACCAAAGTTAATCTCGACAATCCGGTTTTAAACTAAACGTCCGTAATGCATTTAGATAGGCAGTTATCACTAAACCCTTAGAGTTAAAACTTTTTACTAAAACTAAATCACTTTATTTAGCTTTAAACTTTAGTTTAAAACAAAAAGTTTAAACTGAACTCGGTCTAAAACCAGGTTTTAGCCGTTCAGTTTAAACTTTAGTTTCAGACTAAAATTTTAGCCTTTAGTTTTAGCGAAAGATAAAGTGACCCAATGTTATAATTTCAACACCATGGAAGTTTTAAATATTTTACGTTTTTGGCACTTTAATGTTTTGTTTTGCGTGATGCCTATTCGCGCCCCCAAAATTGGTGTTTTGACCCCCTAAATATTAACTGTTATCCTCGACCCACAAAAGACACTTTGCGAAAACACGCCATTAAGCATTAAAATCGGCATTACTCGGCTACTTATTGGTGTTTTGGAAGGCGCGAATGATGCGACATTTGGCCTCTTCCATTGACTTCCGCTTCTTCGCACGTAAAACTGAACGACGCAGAAGGCAACGTACCTTTTCATAGACTGCCATGTTCGACCGTCAGCAACGTATTCACTGTAAATATAACAAATTAGCAATTTTTACACAAGTTGTTATATAATTTCAATTGCAACCACAACGCTGTCAGGAAGTTCATATATTTGCACAGTGTAAAAGAAATTTATGCATTCGGAAAAAAGCATAAATTTAGTTCTTGTAGTTTAAATTTACACAATGTCTTAGATTTGCATATTGGCCTACAACGAGATGCAGACAAAGATGATATAGCGCCGGAGGCTATATCATCTTTGATACAGAGTCCCACTTAGTGAATGTCAAATAACGCAACCTGTACTGCAATATTGAGTATTAAGTATTGAACATTTTTTTGTTAAGCGTACAACAAACGTATATGCAACATCATACGACATCAGAGTGTAGCGCGGTAGCGTGTGGAGAACGGCAGAATTTGGCATGGGTGATTTTGTAGACGTGTGAACAGCAATGGGCCAGCATGCTAGAATTTAAAACTATCGCCCAGTGGGGGGGGTCTTAGCAAATAAATGAAATATCACTCTCGCGTGGTAGTATTTCCTTTTTGTGACCCCAAATTTTCCTTGCATCCGGAGACTAACCGATTTTACACTGCTCCATTCATAGGATCTCAATAGCCTACCAGGTTGTTGCGTTCCTAGAGGGATAAACCTATAAAAGTTTTCGTTTCCCCATTTTTACCGCAAAACACCGCAAAAGGTGCTTGAATGGATATTTTTAAGTCTAACACGCAAAATATTAAAACTTGCATAATGTCGAAACTACCGCACCAATTCCAACCGAATTTTATATGACAGAGACCGCCAAATACTCTTCGCGGGTGATCCAAACAGGCGTATAACAAATCAAACATGGCCGACGGACACCATTTAAGTTTCTAAATTCTAAAAACGCCATTTCTCCGCAACCATTTAAGCTACTGCAAAAACATTTGGCAGGATGACGCATAGGTCCACTCCACTCTGAACGAAGTCAACACTTAAAACTTGTAATTTATGATATCAATGATAGCTGACGGCCGTTATTTTAATTTTTTCTTAAATTTAAAAATAGTTATATTTCCATAGTGCCAACGTGACCCTCTTCAAAATTTGAAAATCTTTTGAACAGGTAAAGATAGACATTTGAAACCATAAAAATAATCCTAGTGACTAGAATTTAGAAATACGTTCTGTGGAGCGTGGTATCTGTTCCAGAGCAAGTTCACGACGACCGAACCGTGCCTATAATATATAATAAGGATTATAGTGCACATTTTCACTGCGCATGCGCGAAACGGCCATATTACAAGGTGTCGCCCTAACGGGACGTAACAAGCCTGGCCCGCCGCTTTCTGCCCCCTAGTGAGTTACACTGCATATGCGCCGCATTACAGACGACGACAGACGCCGACAGATACCAGCGAGCAAAACAATACTGTCCCATTATGCGGGCCAGTAATACTGTAATAACCTGATAAATCTTCACCAGTTAACTTCGTACAGTACGACATCATGCCCTACAACATGAAGATCGTATCGTGACCATAGATTACTGTGATGTGACGTCACTTCACCCTATGTATACGTAATGTATATCATGAAGACGAAGACAGCAATGGCCTTCAGTACTAGTCCAGAGGTGACGACAACAGAGTTACCGAGTAGTATTTTGTAACCGTTTTGCCACTCAGTTATTTTAGGAGACACTTTAAATAAGTCAGCATAGCAAAGCTTCTGTTGGGGCTAGAAAGTTCTAAAAATTTGGGTTTATAGATCTGGGAGAAAATTTGTTAAATCGAAAAGAAAAGCAAAGTAAACATGTACAAAGTAAAATGGTTTCATGCACGTTGTCACTAAAGCGATGGCGGACGACCATAATAATTGACTATTAAATTAACTGATGAATTTGTAACCGAAAATTACGTTAAGTGAACTGTTGAATTTCAGACGGGAGTCAAAAGTTCTAAATACGCCAATGAAGTTTAGAGAAGTTAAGTCTTACCGTAAAGCGTGCCGTACAAACATCCATGGGATCACTGATGCTGCATATGCAACGCTAGCTGCAGACGCCTGTTGGTGTTGCGTTGAGCTGCGAGCAATGAACACTGAACAGTGTAAAGTATAGCTTGCATGCGCTTGCTGATGGCGCTAGTAAGTAACAACGTTTAAGGCCCATAATTTATTTACACTTTTTGGCACGTCAAGGGTCGTGGATATAATAAGAACTGTGTATTATATCCACGGCCCTTGACGTGCCAAAAATAATTTTTGCTGTTTTATATGTGTAAATTATGGGCCTTACACGTTGTTATAAAACGACTGTTTTGAAGTGTTGAAGAACCTTCGAGTAAGTGAGTTCGGAAAAAAATACTAAAGAAACATGCGCACATTAGGCCTAGAACGGTCTATGCATCTCGCTAAAGCGAGAGCGGGCGACCAGCTTCAGTGGCTTGGAGTAGGCCTACTGACATGTACAATGGAAACAGATACGATACGATACGATATAGTATATTTACTTGCGCTCAAAAGCTGACGAGATGGTCAACTTAGCCTAGACTAGCGCACGGCACGGAAAAAAAATAAGGAAAAACTAAAAACAAAAAACGAGTAGCTCAAAAGTGAAAATGCGCAGCCAGTTAAATGCTCTTAGCCTATACATGATAGGCGTACATCTCATGGACATGTTTTCAACTGAGATCGTTGGCCGTGTGTGAGAACCACTAGGTGCAGGCTATAATTACTCTCAGCCAGTATCACGTGGCTGTAGCTGACGCAGCCGCTGTAGCATAATCCCGGTTCGTTCTCCTGTTTCGTTGCCCATGCAGCAGGTGTTATGCGTTTGTTATGCGCTAGGAGCCTAGAAGGCTGTTCCTCCGTCTGTTACAGGAATTTATACTTAACTAGCGGCTTACCCGGCCCAAGGCCGGTTACTCCTCGCGCCTGCGGCGCTCGTAAAAACACCCCGGTCGCGCAGTTTACGCTACAATTTACCAGCGCGCTGGCGACACGAGCGGGACACAGACACAGACACACAGACGGACAGACGGACAGACGGACAGACGCGGCAGCTTTCTATACATATAGATTCGAAAACGGAGAATCATATTCTGTCTGTTATCGTGTGGGTTAAATTAATGTCAAAAATTTCACAGTTTAAAACGGCTTATAAGAACTACAGTGGCTACGTCGCACAACTAAAACAGCAAAAATGTAAAAAGGTGATATTATTTAACAGCACGTCGCCATAGAGTAAGTATGCAGACAAGCAATTTCCGGTTTTTGCTGTTTTCGTTGTGCGGCGTAGCCACTGTAGTCATTATAAGCCGTTTTAAACTGTGAAGTGTTTGACATTAATATTCGCTGTTTTATTAATTTAGCTATCGTTTTGATAATCTAGAGCATCAAAGGCCGTGTAGTTGTCTGCGCATGCGCATAACCACACGAAGTGATTGCAATGTCAGAGATTTAGCAGCATTTATGACTATTCGATTTTTAGTCACACTTTCACTGCGCATGCACAGAGACGGCTGTTGAGGAGCTTTCATTAAAATTTCTGCCATCAACGTTCGATTCCTTGACGCTGATTTCCAGTGATGTGCACGAGGTCTTCCAGACAGAGACCGACAACACCGAGGCGCTGAGCGACGAGACTGAGCCGAGAGAGAGACCAAGCCGTCTGTCTGCCAGTTGATCCGAGTCGAGACCGAGACCTTGCGTTTCAGCCACAGCGGCTCGCAAAAACTGCACTCCCATGATTTGAATAAATCGAAGCTTATATCACGGTTAAAACTTACTAACAGCAACAGCCTTTGAAAAAAAACCGCGGGCGAAAGTCCGCTATTAGGCTACATTCTGAACAGTTTCTAGTAGATTAGTACCAATAAGATTGTGTTTGAACACAGTCATGAGGTCTCGCATGGAGCCTACATGTATGTCCATGGATTATTCTAGATACCTCTGGGGTAACGTTCCCCAAATTCGCCCCCAAAATTTGTCCAAATGACGTGTTTGCGAAGCTGGATGTGCCGCACAAATGACATCGTTCCTGCCTTTTCACTAATTTACGCATTACATATCTTACACTTTGCACTTGCAAGTTTCTTCGCCTAGTCCGTATAATAATCATAATTATGCGAATTTTATCACGTTGGACATACGACCATCGCGGTCCTCCATGTTTGCTTGCGAACAGGGCTGCGTTAATCTTCTTGACAGTATGAATCCAATGCAGAATTTGGGTCTGTCTGTTTGTCTGTCTGTTTCTGTCCGCGCTCTAAAGGAAAAAGGCTTGCGCTATCGACACCAAACTTTGTACACGTATACTCTATGGCAGTCGCTCAGCATGTAGCCTATTCACCCATAAGTCAAAAAGTCAAAGGTCAAGGTCACACGGTTGCTAGTGACTATATTGTTCATGGCTGGTATCGCGTCACCCTGCAGGTGCTACTGCGGCCGTTGCCGGCGTGGGTCTGCATGTCGATACGACTGCCTATGTTTTCTGGTGTCTGATCGCTTTAGTGACGAATGTTAGAAATTCAGACATAGAAGAATCGTGAACATTTTTTGCTCTGACGTTTAATACGCATCGCGAAACATGTCGTTATTGAACAACAAAACAAAAAATTCACGAAATGCACTTGTCATGCTGCTGCTACTACTGTTATCACCTACTAGATCTAGGCCTATTTACCCACGACGGCTGTAGGCCTATAGCCGCCGGCGTGGGTAGGAGTTCTAGAAACATGTCCTTCTAAGAACATTGTCATTTTATAACTGTGCGACGGCTATGCGGTATATGCTGTCGTCGTGTGTCCGTCCGTCTGTCTGTCCGTCACACGCCAGTATTGTATAAAAGCGGCTGAACGTTAGATGATAGGATCACGCAAACAAGGTTTTATGATGCCCATGCCCATTGCCCAAGGATAGTTTTTTGATGCTAAAGACCTTGGCGGAATTCCGACGGGGCCACCCCGAACGAGGGCGCCAAACAGAGGTGGGATATGTTCAAATCAGCGATTTTCGACCAATATCTCGCTATATCCCCAAAACGGTGGACGGTGGTTACTATGGAACGCTAATAGGAAGTCGCATGCGCTCGATCGAATGGCATTATTTCCAATGACCTTGAGTGACCTCTGAATACCCCAAACCATCTTATTTTCGATAGTTTGTATCGCCTTTCATAACTTCGTATTGAGTGCAGTTAGAAACTTCAAATTTGGTAGATAGGTTGATCGTAGCAAGTGCTAGCCCATGGAAAGCAAATCATGCTTGAAACGGGCGTTGTCAGGTTACGTAAACGATTCAAGTATTGGTGGGCACCAACCATTATCCATTATTACGGCTGAAGCTAGATTTGTCAAATTTTGAGCACAGGTAGGCTATGTCAAGTCCCAGCATATGGATGACAAATCACCCTTAAAAGGGCGTGGTCAGTGTCACGTGACCCACTTTAAATTTTGAGGCCCCGGTGACATCATTGTGTGCAGGTAGAATATTATCAAGTGCTAGCTTTGGGATGGTCAGGCGTGGTCAGGGTCACGTGACCCGTTTTTGAAATTTTGTCCCAAATCACATCTGTGGAATTGGTGAAGCTAGGCACTGTGCTGATTGATACACAGGAGTACTGGTGCATAGATGATATCTTACCTCCAAAAAAGATGTATTCAGAGTCACGTGACCTCTTTAAATTTTGGGAAACAAGTGATAACATCTCGCACATTCAAGGCACTAGAAAGGTTTCAAACAGTAAAAGTGACCTTCATGATCACGCAAGAGCATGGTGCCATTCGATAGGCGATTAAGATACAGCCACAGTTGCAATGGGAGACTTATAAGCAATCGTATGTGGCCTATTGAATGGTACCATTCCTAAAGCCCTTGAATGATCGTGAAAGTCACTTTCACTGTTAGAAACCTTTTTAAGTCCCACACCTCGTGGAACATTGCACTAATTTACTAATATAGCGCGTCGCGCAGTCCCTCTGCAGTAGCTGAGCTTCTTGTCATCATAGGCGACGCGACGGCTAATCCATCTTGGTGGTCACATGGCTACGTTTTGACTATTTGACAAAGGTCGCCAGTGAAATAATGTAGCGTAGCTGTTCGCTAGGAGTTGAACTAGTTGTACGTCAAGTTAAGCCCCGTCCACACCAGCAACAATGTCGAAGCAACATTGTCGAATGCTACAAGTCGAACGATTCTTTCATCAAAATCGAATGTTGCTTCGACATTGTTGCCGTTTTTGGCAACAATGTCGAACGAGTTGTTTCGACGTTGTTGAAAGGACGAAATTTCACGAAAATCTCGTTCGACAATCGACTCTGCTGCCAAAACCTGCAACAAAGTCGAACGCTGCTTCAACATTGTTGCTGGTGTGGACGCGGCTTTACGCGTTGTTCTGAATGATTCGATCAATGAACTATTGGCACTCTGCTGTCATATATCATTGGTGCTTGACATATAATAGCGACAGTTCCCAGGAGACAGATGGCACCAAACAACCAAAGAAACATTCGATCGATGACCAACGCCACATATTTCCAGTCTTCTTGTGTCTACAACAAACAGTAACATCTAGCCAATTGAAAATTATAAATGGTGTCCAGAAATAAAAAGCCAATTGATTTTACCATAACTTTAAAAGTTGCTTACAGACGTATTTGTCACAACATGATGATGTTCCAGATGTACTCCTATCCAAACGGTCTGATCTCATTGTCTGAATTTGCGTCATTTTTGGCTGCACACAGCGGCATCTTGCGGCGTGAAACTTGATGCTGAGGCGGTGTCGGTTCAAGGACTGGGCTTGCCACTTGGTGTCCCGCATCAGTACCGTTATGGCTCTTTGACTGACACTTCACAGCTTTGTCTGTAAACGAGCACCAGGTATAGCAGCCAGACTGCATGCCGGGAACGATCTGATCACCAGGATCTAAGCTACGGCGGTAACCAAGGAACCACATTTAGCACAGGTCTGATAAAGTCCGGTGGGATGGTTGTCGATGATCCCATGACATGCATGCAAAGCTGCAGAGGAGGGATGTCGCTGTCGTCTGCAGAGTCATCCGTGGAGGCTGCAGCTCACGACGCAGAAGCCGCAACGAAGCTGCAGCTGCTCATAAGATTTGTATACGATAAACTGGAACGTCGTCGGTATTTGATCATGCAGCCTACTGCGGTGCGGTAGAATCTCTCGACCCGATTAACTTTTCACCAGCCGCGTTTCTTCGTGTGAATCGCACAAGTTTCTGGTGAAACGCAAGAAGGCAGTTTTCACGGTTGTGCGTGATGCTGATTCAACGCTTCTTCACGAATGTTTTGTTGATCAAGTTGTACGCTTTGGCATTCTATAGCTGAAAACATTTTGTAATCGATCTAATTTTTGTTAACCCTCGGTATCATACATTCAATTCGATACCGATGGTTCAAATAATGCTAATAAATAATCACACGCTAGGTAGTGCGAAAGTGTTGTATAAGGACGATCACGAAAGTCCATGGGGGGGGGCAAAATTTGACCCCCGCCAGCCCAAAGCTCTCAACCGATCGTCATTTAACATTACATAGGTGATTATCTAGCGGGTATCTACCATCGTGAAAAATTTTATCCTCCAGATAGTAATGGGTTTTGTTTCCGTGCATGCGCCACTTCGCGCATCGAAAGTGAAACAGTGTTATTTGCGGCGACCTTCACTAGCCTTACCTTGCAGGTAAAACTGTGTGATCCATGTCTGAGCGCATGAGAGGTAGTTACGACTATGCGCTATACAAATCGACGTATACTTTAGTTTACTTTACTTCAAGGTTACTTCAACTACTGTAAACCGTTTAAGGCAGACTTTTGTTCTTGCTGCTGCGGCTGACGCGCGATCAGTTTACGTTAGCTAGGTTTCTTCTACACGTTAAATGCAAGTAAAACGTTCGGTATACCCACTCTTTGAAACTGGTCTTCTTTCTTCAGGTGATTGGCAATATATAATGCGCTTTCAATAGCTTTCTGCACTTCGTAAGAAAGATCAAGGCGTCGTATGGCTCTTGTATCCTCGTCAAGCTCTCGAGAAAGGTTTATGAGTTCGGTGTGAGTACGTGTTCTTCTGGTAGAACCATACTGGTAGGTAGAACCACTGCTTTCAACCAATCGCTGCTCAGTATGGTCATCACCGTCAACACACTTGCAAAGTCGCAGTTTTATATACTTCAGATTAACATCTTGGCTGTTCTCGATCTTTGGACGTTTCATCATCAACATTTTTGGCAACCAATATAGAAATACCTGTAACAATAAACATCACAAGTTTTTCACCAATTCAATTTAACCGTTTAACGCGGTTACATTGAGTTGGTTTTAACGCAACTTTCTTAGACTCTCAACACATCCCTTTCGCGGGTAGCGTGCATTATGCGTGCACTAGTACTCCTCTGTATTTATCAGCAAACGAAATTTGAAGTGCCTAGCTTCACTGATTCCAAACATATGATTGGGGCAAAATTTCAAAACACAGGTCACGTGACCCTGACCACACGCACACGGGGGTAATATGTCATTCCACCCAAGGCTAGCACTTGATATATTCTACCTGCGTACAAAATTTGTCGACAATCGCTTAAGCTGTTCCGGAGATATGATTGCGGGCGTCAAAATTGAAAATGGGTCATGTGACCCTGACCACGCCCTTTTTATGGGTGTTTTGTTATGCATCAGCTAGGACATGACATAATCTACCTGTATGTATAAAATTTGACGAATCTCGCATCAGCGGTTCAGCCGTTTCAAAGACGTCATTGGAAGCCCAAAATTTGAATGGGTCACGTGACCCTGACCACGCACGTTTTAGCGTTGATTTCACCCATATGCTGGAACTTGACATAGCCTACCGTGTTCAAAATTTGACAACTCTAGCTTTAGCCGTTCCAGAGATATGGTTGGTGCCCACCAAAATTTAAACGGTGCACGTGACCCGTCCACGCCCCTTTCAGGGACGGTTTGCCATCCGTGAGCTAGCACTTGCTGCGATCAACTTATCTACCAAATTTGAAGTCCGTAACTCCACTCTCTACGAAGATACGAAAGATAATACAAAATGTCGAAAATGGGGTGGTTTGGCATAGCTAGGGGTCATTCAAGGTCACTGGAAATAGCGCCATTCGATAGAGCGCATATGAGTTCCTATTAGCGTTCCATAGTAACTACGTCCCTATCTTGCACCGTTTTTGAGATATAGCGAGATATTGGTCGAAAATTGCCGATCTGAACCTACCCAATGCACCTCTATTTGGCGCCTTGGTCGGAATTTCGCCGAGATTTTTGGCACCAGAAAACTAGAGCCCCTGAGCTAGCATAGCGTCGCGCGATAATAACGTATGGCGTTGTTTGCATGATCCGAAGTTTAGCCGTTTTGCTACAACACCGGCGTGTGACAGACAGACCGACGGATGGAGAGACGGACAAACACACGACAACAGCATATACCGCGTAGCATAGCGTCGCGCGATAATAACTGTACTTGCAAAAACTCGGTGAATGACTTCGAAGGTAACTGAAGGTTATTGAAAATGGCAGAAGTTTTCTATCGGCGATATATGACTTGATATTAGTGGTTTGTTGAGCTGTTAGAAAATGACGGTTAAAAATTATGCACCTATCTTGTACCGTTTTTGAGATATAACATGTACGTTTTAATTGTCGAAAGATGCAATTTTTTTACCTCACGTGCATTTGTCGTTCCCATTAGCGGTTAATCCATTCGAATTTCAACAATAATACGATACGATACGATATAATTTACGTGCGCTCAAAAGCTGACGATATGGCCAGCTTAGTCCAGAGCACGGCATTGAAACGAAAAAAATATAGAAAAAAATAAATAAAAACAAAAAACGAGTAGCTCAGAAGAAACGGTCTGGGCAAAAGTCCGCGAAGGCAGTCCGGGAGGAAGAAGTAAAAC
>Ga0209780_1004660_pt1 | contig 10616 bp, 6 predicted proteins | sample WorMetexBAHAMAS2_FD_187384 | JGI IMG/M metagenome (GOLD analysis project Ga0209780, IMG submission 187384) | Marine gutless worms symbiont microbial communities from Max Planck institute for Marine Microbiology, Germany - Inanidrilus exumae... | ecosystem: Host-associated > Annelida > Digestive... | reverse complement strand
GAGGCAGATGGCGCAGAGCTGAATGAATGGTTCCGAGTTGCTAAGTATTTCTCGTTTAGTGGCAGCAACGTTCTCATTTCACCCAATGACAACGAACGCCGAAAATCTGATGCGTTTATCACGTACGCCTAAACTGAAAGTTTTCTCTCTCGAAATCTGCCGAAACTGACTAACGATAGAAATTTTGGAACCGTAAAAACAAAATATTAGACAATTTCAGTTCTTCGAAGTGATGGCGCCTGGTAGCTATGGAGATTTTCGAAGTGCTGCTGTCGTGACAACACCGTCATTGTTGCCGTGTTGACAGCCTTGTGAAGTTCTTCACTGCCACGGCCTATCTCCACGTTACCATCATTGGCCTGCACTCAACATCAGTCTATGGACAACACTGTTGTTGATGGATGGAACACATTAATACTGCCATGGTTTTAACAACCCTTCTGATGAACAAAAAGAAGACTGGTAATAAAAAATTTACTGTGATCTTTACTTGGCACGGCAACACCTCTTGGTGGTGGACGTAGAAATAATGAGGCCAGGCCACTGGCTGGGTTCAGTGCTTTGACCTTCCTTCAACGCTTCAACACTTCATGCCGCACGTACACATCGTAAGCCTGGCGAGACGGCTTTCTCACTAGCTGCACCTGGAGCTTGGAACTGGCTGCCGACCAAACTGAAAACGTCATCCTGTTCCACTAACAGTTCCAAACATTTCCTCAAATCATTTTTATTTCAGTCTGCGTACGGCCGTGAAACACGTGTTGACTGACTGTTGTAATGTGCCATTGGTCAGACTGTAGGGCGCGCAATAGAAGTATTTGTATTAATTGGCTGAGTGACAGAAAGGAGATCAAGTCTCAGATGAACCACGCGATGCTGTATATCATGTCGAGTGAGTGTGTTGAAGAAGAACAGAACTAAGCATTTGGGTCAGCCAGTTCTCCTTAGTGGTCAGTGGAGAAAGAACATCGAAGTAGAACTGGTCAACCCAGCAAATGGCCACTAACATAGCAGGTAGGTAGGTAGGTAGATTATCGGCAAGAAGAAGACGTCATGCTATTTCAGCCCACAAACGTTATATCATATTACTACTGCAAATAACACTTATCTGCAGCTGTTCTATGCTTAAATGAGCTTAACAAATGCTTGAAAGTATACAAACAAGTTTAAACAACAGCAACAACACTACTTTATGACACTAAGCTGCTTTGCTCAGTGGACAACATACAAAACAAAAAATTAGCCCCGTATGGGACCGACGGTCGACTCCCCAGAACTGACATTTCTGCCAACTTCAATGTCGCGTGGCACAAAAACTAGGACAAAAATAAAAAATAGGGGCCCGATAAGCTTTAGGTATTGTGCTCTAATTTAAGAGTGCGTGGTCATTTGCCAGCCACCATTGTAAATGGGGGAGGAGATAGCCTGCAAAAATGGCTGAATTTCCACTATCAAGGGCTTGTGATCTTGACTTTTGATCGGGTCATACTGCACACCATCACGCATCACTCATCGACCTCTACCTACATACCAAATTTCATTGAAATGGAAGAAACTTTTTGTGGACGTACGGACAGACATTTGAGACCCACTTTATTAGGTCGACTCGGAGGAGTCGATCTGAAAAAGACAGTGAAGACATTCTACATACCAACTGCAGACCAGCGAGGAAGTAACGACCAATTTCATATGGCAGCTGTCCTATGACGGCTCGACAAAACGGCACTGGACTGTTAGCTGCACCCAACTCCTCCAACTTAGATAGCAACTCTCGACCATACATGTGTATGTCAAACACACGTCTCTGTTCCTACAAGTGAACAGACAACAACGGTCAGTTGCAACCAGCTTCCTCCACATACAAACAAACAATGTGTCACAACTGCTGAGTTTCTGAACCACTAAGTCAACACGCAGTATAGTTTACGGCTCAAACGCAATAACTACACATGCTTATGTAACATTAAATAAAGCCGAGAAGTATAAACACAGCAGCTGTTGCCAAGCGGCCACATCACTTCTGATGTAACTTTGTTGTTGTCACTGTCAATCTGAATACCACATCTGAAGTGCCTAAGTTCACCTGCTCCGGAGACAGAAACAAAGGCAGCTGGGGGCAATTAGAATTGGTACCACTGAGAATGTGAATTGTTATCGGTGTTTTATAGTAGCTTTGTCTCTATCTTACATGGTTCATGCTATATAAACATCTATTTGGTATTACAGTATTAATTTCTCAGATCTACCTTACATTTAATGCTCCCAATGAAATGGATCCGCTAAAGTTATCCAGTCCATAATCAGTGTGACAAGTCTCTGCCGCCGCTGACAGACCCGTGCAACGCGAAAATAGACGAAGCGAGTAAGAAAGGGAAAAAGTGAAAAGTAACATACACGAAAAGATAGAGTAGAAGGTGGGGAAGTGAAGGGATAAGGGGGGATTGCCCCGGGCCCACATGGGGAAACTGTGTATGAAGACTCACACCTTGCACCCACAAATGCTGGACAATGTGTGGTCTTGAATAAGACCCTAGACAATGGCTTCAAAGGTAAAGATTAGCATTGATCTATCTCGTTCAACACAGGCTTTTACTCATATGCAGGCAGACCACAAAAGAATGGTGAACACCTCGTCATGAAGCCGCGGCTGAATGTTCTCCTGCCATTCAGCTACGCGCCGCGCCAGCTCCGTATCTTGTGCATACTTCTGAGCATTTGCCATGTAATTTTCCTACAATCAACAAATAAAACCTGCGCTTTGAAATCTGCTACTGCGTGCATAGTAATAGCAACAAACACATTAAAGTATCATAGCAAGTTGCCAGACGGCTCTGACATTGCATATGTGCAACGAAAAAACCAACTTTCCATTCAAGCGTTGTTGAATCCCACAAAATCCACTAGCAACAAGAAGTTCAGCTGTCACACAGGATGATGTGACGCTCTATGTCGACTAAGACCTTAATGCTCTATGACCATTTATAGATACGGGCAGCATGCAAATCCCACACACAACAGTGGTGGTCAGTTGATGCATAACTCTACGAGAAATTGTAGTTAAAAATGTTGAAAAAGACAAACGACCGCAAAGGTCATTCAAAGGTCATTATTCAACAGGCCACATATAACTTGCTATTAGTGGTCAGTAGTATGTCAGTACCTTACACTGTGTCCAAGATACCTTTTCACCATAATTAAAGGTCTCAGTGTGTGAGAAGTCTTTCAGACTGGTAGCAATAGTTAAAATTACTGGCTACTTACAATTTCCACTTTGTGTATTGATTCATATTTTAGCCGGTATGGGATTCAGAAAGGTTTCAGATAGCTGAAGTGATCTTGAAGGTCACTCAAGGTCATCGTTTATAGCATCATTTAATAGGCCACATATCATATCCTTTTAATCTTCCGTTATACCATTTCCATAATCAAAATGACCCCAATCATGCCGCCCTATGGATCACATGTGACATCCTGTTAGAATAGGCTACTACTTGCAACATTCCATCTGTACACAAAATTCAAAGTATTTAGCACCACCCATTAGAATGATAGGATGAAGTTTCCAAAATTTAACAAAAGGTTAAATGACTCTAGACCTTGTGCCCTTTGAGAATGGTTTATCACCCATAAGCTGTGGTTAATCTGTACAATAAATGTGAAGTCTGGCTTCTCCCATTTCAAAGATAGGGCGACTGGCCTAAAATTTACTAAACAGGGTGGACTGGGTTAGTCAGGGGTCACTAGGTCATTGGAAATGGTACCATTCAATAGATCACGTGACTTCCTGGTAGAATTTCACAGCAACTATGTTCTTATTGTGTACCATGTCCAAGACACCGGTGCCGAATTGCAATTGTTACCTTCCCTTCGTCTTCAACACGAGTTGGCACCATTCAACACTTCGCGTATGTTAATATTTCATAGCAAATATGTTCTTATCGTCATCAAGTTTCGTTCGTTCGTTCGTTATTGCGGGCAGAGGCCCAGCCTACTCTGGACCTCAGCGCTGAGACCAGGTAGTGAGTGGTCCACTGCACTTGCCCACCGAGAGGACGGAAATTTGTAGGCGTGAGCGATGTGTGTGCGCGACGTGCGGGAAAAGCGGGTTAAGTATGAGTGAGCAGCTTGTCGGGTATTTCTATAGCACACCCCCTCTAGACGTGGAATACTGTCTGGCTTAGCCCTGACTGGCGCTGTCTGTTATGCCAGCCAAATCTATTTAGTTCGGCTCACGCCAGCGCGGCAGACAGCCTTGACACTGCTAGATCAAGGTGCCTGCAACGGTCACAGTTGATGGAGGACACCATCGAACCATCTTGTTTCCTGCCTGGGATTAACTCCTTGTTCATCATGTGCGTAGGAATTATTTGAAATAATTCTTTGGTAGGTGGATGTGCCTAGGCTGAGGTTTGAACCCCAGCCACTGAGCGCACCACGCTCTACTGCACATGGCGCCCGACTGCTTAGACAACTGGGCCACATGGGCAGGTCCAGCCATCAAGGTACTGGTATAAAATTGCAATTTTTACTTTCCCCACGTTCTTGGCAAACCCTCAGTGAATACTCTCCATTTTCAGCAATTTCTGCTTCACAAAACTAGACCCTATTGCTGTTTGCTTGCACGACCACGTGTCCAGATGTTTTAACAGAACACCAGCTTTGATGGATGGACAATGGGTCACATGTGTTGCATATTCATCATGTGGTAAAATAGCCCGCTGACTGCCTGGAATACATGCATTATGTCACAGACCGCTCACCACATGTCTACGAACGAGTTCATCATACGAAGTAGCATTTTCAATGTTTGCCATTTCATCACCCAACTCTAAACACAATTCATCAGCCAGTACATCACACGAAACGAAATGTAACAGTTGTTAAGCATTCTCAACCATCTATACTGACGTTCTAATGACATTCAAGAATTAACGTAGCAGGTTGCATTTTGAGAAAAACTAAACATTAAACTTGACCGTAAAATGAGTTCTCTAAAGCGCAACTGCAATCTTGAATCTGTCACTTACATTACAATCACCAATTCTAGTACGGAGATGGTGCAGGTAACACTGCTGAGGACTCCGATGTCTTTTCCCTAATCCAAATGTGCAACAACATGTCGGCAGCATAATTTTGCTCAAATGAAATCCTCCATTTCTAACTTAACACAGGGGAGGTCACCTGTATAATGGTCAAGAAATGACTGTTGTTGTACTATAAATAATTACCATTTGCCAGTTTAACTGTATAACTTTGCTAGTTCTGTCACACTGTCATGCAACCATAACTTGCTACTGAAACCACGAAATAATCCGCTCACCATTCACTACCACACCAGCTGTGTGGCAGCCAGCAGTACCAAAAACAGCATCCGGGATTTGAAACCCATCGTTTTCAACATCACTGTCATCCTCACAATTGCCTGCACATAAGATTCACAGGAGCCGCGAGAGTATCATGACAACTTCATCAACTTTAATTACTAACACACATCACATGGTCTACAGCCACCACCACTTCACAACAACCAGTTTCACATGTACTGGTCAGTTGCCTCCTTCATCCTGAGGCTGCAAATTTCTTCTTTGGTATTTTGGCCTTATGCTCTTCCATAGTCTACTCTCACTCCTGGCGAGGATGCCGCTTCCTTTACATCAGCTTCAGAGCCGTACTCCAGCAGCTCAAGCTGTATGTTTCAGCTCAAGTACCAAACTGTTTTTCAATATTTTTTCTTAATTATTTTAAAATTATTTTTATTTTTGTGAAGTTCATTTCATCAGTTTAACCAAAACAAGAAAGTGGGGAAAAGCCCAACATGAAGCCCACCCGGCGTGCACAAATTCGACTGTGTATTAATTTTTTACTTACTTACAGACTGGCTATGACAGTGCCACCTAGCAAATGACTTTTGAAAACCAGTGCAGTGCGCATTTTTGGCTATGTGCATCCGCCCACTTATTGCAAATCAGTCATAAGATCTCAGGGGTTACTGGACCAAAGTTCGCAAAATTTTTACCAGACTAACGAGAAATTATCGGCAGTGATAAACTGTTAATGCAGCAATCTGCACTGCGATCCTTCCATTCCTTGTGGAACGCCAGCACACCAAATGAAGACAAGGTGTCAATTTTCCACAAATTAGTTACCATAGTAATGTCCCTTAAGTGAGCCATCACAATTTCAATACAGAGATAATAAAGCCCATAACCTGCTCTATATCTGCAGAAAGTTTGGTAAACATTAGTCCAGGAACTCCGGTAAAAACAACGCAAAAGTGCATATTTTTGCTTATGTGAATCCATCTACTCCCTGCAAGTCAGCCACAACATCTCAGAGGTTAGTGGACCAGTTCATGAAATTTTTACACTGTGTAGAGGGTACATTCAGGGTCTCTGTATCCGTATAGGTTTTGCGACCTTCCCAACCGCTGTAAAATGACAGCACAAACAACGAAGACGTTTCATGCCAACTTGTCGCCATTTTATGCCACAAAATTAATTGCTATGGCAACGTCCCTTTACCAAAGTTCAACAAATTTTTAGCCATAGCAATTTTTCATCGAAGGAGTTAACACAACAATTCACATTGAGATCCGTGCACCCGTTGTCGAATGAGAGGGGCGACAGTTAAAAAGAAAAAAAAAGAAAATTGTCGGTAAAACATAAGCACGCTGGCGGCATTGCCATGCCTGCTGGGCGGGCTAAAAAATGGCAACTGGCCAGTGGCAGTAGCTAAACTAAAGACTGAATTCCCGTAAGCTTATCAGTTATCATATCAGTTAGTTAGTTAGTTGGAGTTAAACGTCCCCTTTCAGCATATGTATGGCTATATCAAAGATAAAAGTCAGGGGTAGAGAGCTATCCCTACCCAGTGAAAGAAGGTCAGCGATATATTAACTTCAACCCTGGCTGCCTTTTTGTTCAGCAGCCACCCAAACAGGGAAAGGGATCGAGAGGCTCATTTAAACTATATGCTAGCGCCTACAACAGTGCAAGACTAAACTAAACCAAATACAACAAACCACAACTTGCATCTGTATGTCCAAATGCAGACTGAGTAGCTGTTACGACTCCATGTTACAGGCAGTCTGTGCAGTGTGGTCATCAGAATTCATGCGATGTGTTGATTGCAGCTTTTTTAAGTTTTGATGTTAACAAACCGAAAGCAGTCATTTGTGTGTAACTGTTTTACTGCCTCTAATTAAACTTAAATTTAAATTACTTGTGATGAATACAAAAGCAAATCATCTTTTAATAGCACCACAAAGGGGCCTCAAAGAATCAAAGAATGTAGCTTAGTAGGTTCAACACATCCGTTAGAACAGGCTGCAACAGTAATTTTAACACCTTCCTTGTGTTGTCACCACTCACCACTTAACAGAAACCTTCTTACGGCTGAAAACACAAAAAACCCGGAGGGATAAGATCAAAGAAAAGAGAGTGTCAGTCCAGAAGGAACTTGTCCATAAAAAAAAGTTGTTAAGCAATGGATCGAGCATCTTACTGATTATTCGATCTGCTGTTCTTTAGACGTCCTCGATCCAAGGACTGGCCACACAACAGACGTACTTTCTCCATTTATCTCTGTCCTCTGTCATTCTTACTGACTCTTCCACGGGGAGTCCTGTCCACCTATTGATGTTGTCCATCCAGGCCATGCATGGTCTTCCTCGCCTGCGTGCACCTGGCATTGTTCCTTGCATTATCTCTTTCTCCAGACAACCCCCTTCTTTCCTCATGATGTGACTATAGTATGCTAGCTTCCTTGCTTTGACAGTGCCTAACAGTTTCCTCTTTACGCCAACTTTGTTAAGAACCCACTCATTTTTTTTGCTGTCCATGAAACCCGCAGAATCTTTCTCAGTCCTTTCATCTCAAAGTATTCTATAAGTATCATAATTAGTTCAACAGTAAGTAAGATTATTGGTGTCAGCGAGAGTTGCAGCTGCAGCAACGTACTACTGCAGCAAATCATCCACAAAACCGGAAGTAAATAACAGATTGTGATGTCATCAGAGGAGGATCGAGCCTCGGCCACAGGTAACATGTAAAGAACGTTTTGTGAAATACGAACATGTGTCCTTTGAGATATGCAAGTGGACAGTGGACAAACAGACAAACAAACATACAGTCATGCTGACTGCAGTACTTCACACCCCTACCTGGGACGAAGTAACAATGGTAGTTGCAACAGTTATCAATAAACTTTGCTACAGCAACATGTTTCATGCACTGATTACCAGTACATGTGTACACTTAGTGGCTGTTTATCAGTTGAACGTGGGTTAGCCAGACCCTCTCGGTTGTCTTCACGAACACGTTCTGCAAAAGAACCTTTAGAGTTATGTGGCACCGGGTGTTTTTATTGGCCAAATGCCTTTCCTGTATAGATACTAACAGTGTCAAACTGAGAGAAACTCAAAGTAATCCAACCAGGAAAAATTCACCACTGCTCTCATCCTTTCTTCACATTACACCAGACTAATGAGTGAATGGTGCTGCTCCCTTTATTAATTAATTCAAACCTGGTAATCCATCAACATCTCCTTCATCATCAGCAACATTGTCATGTTCATCTCCATCTTCTTTCTGCAACATGATATTTACACATTTGCAGGAAACAACTGCGAACGGCATCTCGAATGGTTCCGACATTTTTGAGTACACTGCAAAAACAGACCCCTAATGCTGTTCAGTGTAGTAGAAAATCCCCAAAATTGCCCTTCCTCTTGGGGGATCTGCATCCGTATCTAATACAGTTCCTTAGGCCCATCAGAGTCAGCCCCAAACAGCATCTTGATCGGCTCAGCCGTTTGTTTCACGAACGTGACCAACAGATAGACACACGCACAAACACAGACATAGACCAACCACGGCACTTTGTGTGTAGCAATAACCCGCTATCGCTAGCTAACGCTGTGTTGCAGCCTAACAAAAACAACAACATCAACACATTTAACAACCCTTTATCATGGATGACCCACGTGAGACAGTACTAGAAAAAAAACATCCATCCACTCACTTCCTACCTTTGTAGGTCTTATAGCACATTCTTAATTAACTTTTTCCACGCTCCATAGTATCCTCTTAGCTGAAACCTTTCCATCCATCTAACCAAGGTGGCTGCCAAAAACATCTCTTTAATCGCTAAAAATTATTTAAAGATTTTCCATTCATTGTCCAATTCAAACATAGCCTAAACAGTACATAAGTTCTTGGCTTTATATAATATGTCTCTTTTATGACTGGCCATTTTTGCAAGAAATTTTATCATTATTCAAAGATAGGATTCAGCTGAATATTGGATTCACTTTACGGTGCATTATGGCGGTGTTCATGCGTTCGGCTATAACTCCGCCTTGAGTGAACCAATTTGGATTACCGTGTGCATGTGATGTGACCTAATAATAGTTGTAAAACAGTTGCTGCATGTATGTTGTGCATCATTCATCAAACTACAGCACTTTGAGTACATTGTCGGGGCTGGCCCTGGCAGATTTTGGGCGCTATTGGTGCAGTAGCAACATCTGAAGAGCCAGGTGAAATCTTTTTACTGTAAGGGATCGTTTTTCCAAAAAAGCTAAAATTTCTCGAAACTTTTTAACGTGTTGCGACTTCAGGCCGCCATAACTCTGCAATGATTACAGATCGCCAGAAATTCACTACCAAAATAACCCTCTATGGGAGTTCTAGTTTCCATTTTTACCATTGGAATCAATTCAAAGTCATTCCGTGCCCTGTACACTCCGTACACAAAATGTTTCCAGGAGAACCTGGCTTTAACCGGTCTTCTACTGAGTCCTTCTTCTCCACGTATTCCACAAGAGAACCTGTCGAATTAGTGGAACAGGGTTGTTACAGTCTGGATATGCCATCATCATTGTCAAAGCACTGAAGGAAACACCAAACACTAACCGTAAACAATGGCCTGGCCCCATCTTTTCTTCATCCACAACCGGATTCCTGAAATAAGGGACATCACTCCTCTTATGTCAGTACCACATAATCAGTTATCAAATAAACTAGGGTCTTTGGACCTACACCAACCACTCTACTATCGCACTGCATGCTGCTGCTCAGGGCTGCTGCAAGTCTGCAATCTGCGGCTGCTGTGGCATGTGCCAGGCTACCGCCACTCAGTACTGCCCACTGTGACCAACAGTGTGACCGATGGACACATTATCAAAACTAGTAGCATAAGATTACCAATAGTAAAACATATGGCACATACAGATCTCAATCTGCATACTTTAAAATTTAGTTACAAATTATGCAGACTGAAAATGAAACGCAAAATTAAGTTTTTGTCTGGTTTATGTCATGTTGATAACAATGTACTGAGGTTTTTGTTTAATGTAATGGACAGAAATGTTCTTGCTGAACTGAAGCACAGATATGACTCTTAACTGCGGTTGTGTAGCGGTTGTTGTATAATGGCATTTGTGTAGCTGTTTAGCTGTGCATTCTTCACTGTTCTGTGAACTCTTTAGTTTTTGTGTGCTAGTGTTCTGTCTGTGTTACTTAGTACCTATGTTGTTTGTCTGTCTGTCATTGTTTTAGCTGCTATCATTATTTGGCGAAAAAAAAAGATTCTTATATATATATATATATATATAT
>Ga0209780_1004659_pt1 | contig 10617 bp, 7 predicted proteins | sample WorMetexBAHAMAS2_FD_187384 | JGI IMG/M metagenome (GOLD analysis project Ga0209780, IMG submission 187384) | Marine gutless worms symbiont microbial communities from Max Planck institute for Marine Microbiology, Germany - Inanidrilus exumae... | ecosystem: Host-associated > Annelida > Digestive... | reverse complement strand
CTAGAACACATCCCCTCGTACGTGCGCTCAGAACGAATTATCAGTAACGGCTAAAAACGGGCAAAAACGTAGAAAACTCAGCTCTCAAGAGGCCGTGCACCCACACGCCAGAAGGCGCGAACAACAACGTGGATTCTTCTTATCAGACGCAGCAGAATGCATCTCCACATGTTAGTTCTTGTCAAGTATGCAACAATGTTTTGTGGCTGATAAATGTTACATGGTTGATAAATGTTACATGGGTTCCATAGTTTGTCAAGTTTCAGTTCCGAAACTGTTTTATGGCAAGTTCTGTGTGCATTGTAGGTCTCAGCTATTCTGGTTTACAGTTATACCATCGCATCTCAAAGTCAGCTATCTCGTATATTGTACCAACAGTTTGCCAGGCTATCTACGATCAGCTGCGTGATGTAGTACTTCTGGTAAGAAGAATCCACATAACATGACCAACAACGTTACAAATAAGCTAGGCCTCAGTGATGGGTAATTAATTAAACTAATTAAATCAGTTTGCTAATCAATTAGAAAAAAAACTAAGCTGATTGCTAATTCTAAGTAACTGGCAAAATTGCTAATTATAATGTCATTTGAATTAGTTCAAATTAATTAGCTGCAACTAAAACCTGTCCACATATTTTCACCACATTTAATGCTAATCCAGGTATAATGAAGAGACTTGCTTATCTATATGTTGTATGTGGAAACAATAGTAGCATTGCAGAATTTTGTAAGTTTTGAGTTTCTTTGTTCTGTCTCTAAATGTCATCGGATGCAAATATTTTACAGTTCCAGGCGACAGCAATAATGAATATTAACCAAAACTAACCAATTCTAATTGTAATTAATAATCGGCATTTTAATTACTTAATTCTAATTAATTAGCATTTTTTGGCCAGCTAATTCTAATTCTACTTAATTAGACTTTCAGCTAATTGATCCCATCACTGAGGCTTATTTCTGTTTCTTTGAAATTAACACTACAGTTACAGTTAACATTAACAAGTTGGCTACATTAAAACGCAGTTGTAACCAACACCTGGTAGTCCATGTGTTACACATACATGTGTGATTGTAACCCTCAGTCTACTGCAGCTGAGTGTACCACTGTGGCTGGCCGTCATTTGCAACTGGTGGCTCTTCTGGCCACAACAAAGATGTAATTGACTGCTGACGTGTAAATGGGTGCCGTTCAACATTGCCCCATGCCTGAGATCCTGGATTAGGATGAGTGGGATTGGCCCAACCCTGGAATACTGGATTTTGCTGATTATTGATACCTGCACGCTGCATGAGACCAGAAACTGGAAGTCTACCCCATTTGGCTTCAAACAACAACTGTGAGATTTGATTCTTCACATAGTCTACTGTATATGGATCGCTGATACAGCGTAACTCATTGGCCACATGCGTGCCAAACACATCATACGGGTCAAGTTTATCTGGAGCTTCGGCTCGCTTAGATTGCTGCATACGCTGCTTCATTGTTTCAGCAATAGTTTTAAGGACATTGTCCTCTTCACGCTGAGCTGCTGACTTCTTGCACCTCTTACTCCACTGGTTGACAGTAGGTACGGTATGAGAAGCTAAGCCGGAGTTTGATGTCGGTTGAGAAGCTGACACCACACACGACGTTGACTGTACTGCCAGTGATGTAGCTGATGTAGACTGTAATGCACTTTCATTTATGCCATCAACTGTACTTCTGTCCAACGGCTCGTCCGTCTCTGTGTCTGTGTCAGCAACAGCAATGTCCTGTAACAAAAAATGAAAAAATATATACACAATGTGTCCCAAAAAAGTGGACTACTCAACTCATACAAATAACTTTGTTAAATGGTGACCGATTTTCAAAATTATTTTACAGATGAAAGCTCAGAAAATTTGCAATAAAGTATTGTAATATTTCCCACCATACCTTGGTAGCCACGCTACCTTGAGACGTACAAGGGGCTTTCAAAAAGTTTGTAGACTGACTGAGAAGACTATGTTGAAAAGTGACAAAATATTATGTTCACATCTTGTGGTTAATTAGGTTAACTGTCATGCTAGGAACTTTTTGAACGCCCGTCATAATTTTCTGCCAAATTAACTTCTCCAAGGTGGTGTGGCAACAAACTGAAGATGATGATGGGGAATATTATAACGTTATATAGCAAATTTTCTCAGCTGTCAGCGATGAAAAAAAAATTTGGGACACAGTGTACATCTGCTTTCAAGATTCACGTTCACAACAGTCTCATGTGCTATTTTACTATTCATAGACCTGTTTTATATTTGTATATTAAAACACTGGTGATTATTAGATGCATTGATTTGATGGATTACATTTTGTGCAGACTCCCAGAAGTGAAGAGCAATGGACAGAAATAGCTGATGGATTCCAGTCCCGTTGGCAGTTACCACACTGTGTGGGTGCTCTGGATGGGAAGCATGTTGCCATCATCAAGCCATCACATTCTGGAGCACAATACATCAATTATAAAGGATTTTTCAGTATTGTACTTCTAGCCATGGTTGACGCTGATTACAAATTTCGCTATGTTGATGTGGGCGCTCCAGGCCGTTACAGCGATGGTGGCGTCTTTGCTCACTGTTCCCTGTCAAAGTGTTTGGAAGATGGCAGCTTGAATGTACCAAGCCCTGAACCTTTGCCAATGTATGAAAATATCGCCATTCCATACTATGTGGTGTGTGATGACGCTTTTCCATTGAGATCTTACATGATGAAACCCTACATCAGACGTAGTTTGACCGATGATGAACAAGTGTGCAACTATCGTTTGTCAAGGGGACGTCGAATTGTAGAAAATGCATTTGGTATTTTGGCTGCCGTATTTCGAGTACTGCACACCCCAATTCAACTTGAACCACGCAAGGCTGAAATTATCATTTTATGCATATGCACACTGCATAATTATCTGAGACATAGATGCGGTGGTGCTTACATCTCTTCAGTTCTGAATTCAGATGAGCTGACAACAGACAGTACGAAACTAATGCCACTGGCAACAACCAGCCATAAGAACTCTCCCTCCAGTGCGAAATACGTGCGCGACTTACTAATGCAGTATTTTGTAACAGTTGGTTCTGTGTCCTGGCAATTTGATTACAGAAGCTCATTCTAGACATTGTTGGGCCTTTTTTGCTACCCCATTGTAGAACTGTATTGCTTGCTGTGTGTTTCTGTGTTACTGCTATGAGTTTGGTGTTCGATGTTTTGTTGATAACAAAAAACGTCGACTTTTTTCTCTGGAATTTCGGCCGCCTTGGACCAAAGGCACTCAACATTTCCCAGAATTTCAATATATGCTACGCCTGCTATGGTAGGCTTCTGCATACAATATATCAGTGGCGTAGCCAATGGGGGGCGGCCGCCCCCTCCAAAGGCCTGATCCGTAAAATGTGCTTATTATTTTTACATGGACGACATTACTGCGAGTTGCGACATCGTTGATGTTATGTTAGTGTGAACGTACTGTGAAGAGAATCTGCCAAATCCGATGAGAAAGACAGTGTCACAGGGGTGGGGGAGGATAGCCAGGCTCAAGATGGGGCAAATACTGAACCCATTCTGCCGACGCTATGGTACCAGCGTGACCAGTGTTTGTATACACATCAGAGTGCACGCCGTGTCTTTGCCTTAATTAACTCCTGGCGTGAGTTAGCCGTCAGCGATGAGACAAGAAACTCATCAGCAGATGAGATAGAGAACGTGAACTTTTTAATAGCAACATCGTACACAGTGGAAAATGCAAAAAGAGAACCTAGTTTGTTTAGTGAATTGAACGATAGGTAATACTGACAAAAATATAGATATCAGGAAGTTAGATTCCTTCTCTTTTTCTTACCATATTACACCAACAAGTGTCATACATTTATACCATCTACCGTGTAACATCATATCTGCGGCTGTTGGCCTTGTCTATATTAACCTGCAGCCCGAATATGAGTTCCCAGCTCGACTCGTTACGACAATTTCACAAGTTTTGGAAAAATTTGAGTTGGGGGCACTGTCCCCGCGCTACCCCTAAGTACAAAATTTCTACACGGCGTCTGAGTACTTGTTCATAGCTACCAACGCGTTAGATTTGATCTTCTTAGCTACATTAACTTCAGAGATATAAATGGTTTCCCCTAATTGGGGGCCCAGAACCCATATTAGGGGTCACCCTAGAGGGTCCGGAGTGCTGCCATTGGATTCTATGGGTATGATTTCCTATTAGTTAGTAATTGTACCCGAGGCCGTATGTTGCACTGTTTCCGACCCACCCCAGTTTAAGTCCCCCGGTGACGGGGACCCCCGTTCGAATTTCGGAATCAAACTTGGCAGGCAAAGAGTTTAGGCATTGTGCTACATTTTGGTGAAAACTGCATGATCCTAGCTTCAGCCGTTTTGTCACAATACACTCGCGTCACAGACATACGACAGACAGACGAACGACAGACAGACAGACGACCTACTATGACAATCGCCGAACGTTGCATTGCAATGGTCGGCTAAAATGCATGAAATTTGAGGGAGTGCTGTAAGCTCCCCCGCTTGGGGAGCTTAATTTTACAGCACTCCCTCAGACCCCTAGCTGGATTTGAGGGTGCCTACTTCTATAGGAGGGGAGAGAAGGGGTAGGGAAGGGAGGGAAGGAACGGAAGGGCTACAAGTGCCACTCCCAAAGATAAATCCTGGCTACGCTACTGCAATATATCTTTATTTCGCCATAATGGAAGCACAATACAACTAATGCAATCAAAATACTCATAGACAATTTTATTTTAAATTGGAAAAACATAAAAATTACATATAACCTACATGCACATCATCATTAAAGCATTATGCAATACTTAAAAAACGCACACAAACAGTTTTTAAAACAAAAATCCACATAATATAAAACTAATAAAACATTTAAAGCATATCTGTCCGGTCTCCGTATTCATTCAGATGGGTTCACTTCAGTATTGCCGGAGTTATTCGGGAAAAATTGAAATCGGATAACCGCAGTATATACAGAAGCCCTGCTACGCAAAGGCTTCTGCATACAATGATGATCATTTGTGTAATAATACACGCTTACAATAGCCTATGACTTGAGGTCTGCAGGAGGATATGAATATGGACTACAAGTACACCACTTTAACGTTTCTTGCTACAATAGTTAAAACAATAACAAGGTCCGTACCAGATTACTGGATGATCGTTTTATCATGACGTAAGGCTGCAAAAAGTCCCATCTTCTCAATAAGACTTGTGTTGCTGGACTCTATGTCATCGTCGTCATCTTGTACACCATCTCCGCTCCTGTGAGTTGTTTTCTTCTTTATCTGACGCAGGTACACTGTTCTCAGGTTTGCCCACTTCTTAATAATTTCCTTCACTCCTGCAACGTATGCAAATTTATAGTTGTAGGCTTATACCAGTTAACAATAGACATAAATTATTTTAAGTGCTAAACAATTAAACTGTCGGTATAGTTCGTCGATCTGTGCTCTAAAAGAACAAGAAACTCATCAGTAGATGAGATAGCGAACGTGAACTTTTGAAACATTTGCCGTGAAGTGACGCAGATAATGTTATTTGTTTACTTATGCAGTAAACCGGAAGCAGTTCAACTGAGTAAAAGTAAACAGTTGAACTTGAACTAGAATTTGCAGAATATATACAGCACAGACACCGTGGCACAGATAAGCGCCGTGCGGATTGCGGATCTTTGCTGGCCCCCTATATACCATATACCGGGTAACGTCATATATGCGACTATTCGCCGTGTCTATATTAACCTGTACCCCATATATGAGCTTCCTAGCTCGACTCGTTTCGCACAATTCCAGAAGTTTGGAAAATTTGAGTTGGGGGCATGCTGTCCTCCCCAGCCATCCCCTAATGAAAAAAATTCTGCACGGGATCTGAGTTCTTGTTTATGGCTATCTGCATGTTAGATTTGAACTTCCTAGCTCCATTAATTTCAGAGATATAAACGGTTTCCCCACATTGGGGGCCCAGAACCCTTATTAGGGTCCAAAGTAGTACCGTTGGATTCTACGGGTATGATTTCCTATTAGTCATTAATTGTACCCGAGGCCGTATCTCGCACCGTTTCCGAGATATAGCCGTCGATATGTATAGCGTCGCTATATTTGGCTACCCCTCTTACGTTTAACCCCTAACGGAGGGGTTCCCCTGGGACGATCTCCGTAAAATTTTGCATGGTGGTCAATGGATGGCTATGGTACAAGATGGCGTAGAAACATCGCCGAAAATTTCAACCGGCTGAGTAGGGTGCACCAACGTTACAGACAGACGACAGACAGACGACAGACGGACGGACGATGCCATATAGCGAACCTGAACATGAGTTCACGTTCGCTAAAAATTAGTACGTCACGCACCCACCGTTTAAACATTCACGATATACTGTTTACATCCAATATAAATTCAGTGCATATTAACACACATCACATCATGCAGTACAAATATCGGTATTATGGCAGCAAGTAATGACTTACCTCGATTTTGAAACTCCACAGCAATTTTTCTATACGCTGCGTCCTTTGGTCCTCTTTTTCCGTAATTCGGATGATCGATTTTCCAGATCACTTCGTGTTTTTCAACATTTGATAGTAATTTGTCAACTTCGTCTGTGGCCCACACGGCAGCCATGTTTTTCATGTGGTGCACGTGTGACGTAAGTGCTGACGTCACATAACTTGATAAGCCACGCCCACAGTCGGGCCGACCGGTCGGGTGTACGTTTACATTAGCCGACAGTCGGCCCGACCGGTCGGCCCGACGATCGGGTAATGTAAACCCCCTATTACATTGTGCTTTCCTGCCTTACTGGGACGTATTGTGACTATTTTGCTTATTGTTCCTTACAAATATTTTTTACTAACTAACTAACTAACTAACTAACTAAGCTTTCTAATAGACGCGGGCAGCGTAATAATCCACTTGCCTGTTCGTAATGCAGTGGAACATGGGGTGTATGTGGGTGGCGGGAATTTTTCAATTCGTGATTTGTTACGACAATCGCTAGCTAGGATGTCGGTTGATGACGCAGATGCTGAACGGTCAAAGGTCACACTCGCTTGTAGTTAGATCTCAGTGGCTAATAGCGTTCAACGCAACCATCTTTTACCGAAGTGGTACTCAATTACGGAAAGGAGTGCCATTTAATTTTTAAATGACGTTAATGCAGCAGCAGCAGCAGCCGATGCGGCGAAGGCGACTGGCTGCGGCGGCGTGCCTGGAGGCGAGCAGGTGCGCGCAGTGGTTGTCCCGCAGACGTCTGCTATGTGAGAGCGTCCGTCAGACGAGACTCAGCCAGAACAGCAAGCAGAGTCAACGTCTTCATCACGGTGGTTACGTATAGGCCTCGTCGACATCAACAGGTGCGTGATGATCTACCTTACCGATCGTGTGGCCAGAAGACGTGGTTGAAGTGAGAGGGCGCAGTATAGGACTTACCAAAACTCGGAAGAACATGACCTTGAGTGGGCATTTTACGGTTGTGGAAAACACAGTGAAAATGCAGTCTTCTGACGCGCTCTGCAGACTGGTTGCCTAATGCGAATGGCAATGTGACTTGCTGAGACAGACTGTTCCAAATACGACCAGTAAAACTGTTTTGTCATCACTCGCCTTTCAGTTATGACTGCCTTGCGACGATGATAAAACCGGCGATTTTTGTTTCTGAAAAAATCACGACTGTGAAAAATAAACTATTTGGGCGGTCTGTAATTACCCGTGCCGACGGCAGTGGTGGGGGTGAGGTTTTTACCTTCGTTTGTCTGTCTGCTATTTCTAATACGATACCTCAAAGATCGATCAACAAACTTGACGTTGAAATGTTCCTCCATGAGTTCTGGAACCAGGGCTGCCGTGGGATTTGATTTCAATCCCCATACCCATTCTGTACCCACACAAAAACCTGTGGGGATTTCCACAGAATTCCCATGCCCACAGAATCACGAAATCTTCCATACCCATACCCCACATCCTGTGTCTTTTCGTTAAATGTCATGCATAGTGTCTATGTATACAGTACTGCGTAATGTATGAAAATTAATACTTCAATATGTACGAAACTAACAAGGCTAAAACTATGCTGTTACAATGTGTATTCATTCACTATTCAATAATGATAATGAAGAAAAATGCATGTAAAATAAATTAAAATTGGACTGTATTTGGCGAATTTCAAACATAGACAACGACATTTATCTATCGCATGGTTAACGTGTTTCCGTTATAACGTCACATCCATTCAAAATCCCCATACAATCCCCACAAGCCCATGTGGATTTATCACAGTCCCCATACCCATCCAATATCCATATCCACAGGAATCCCCATTCCCCATGGGGATCCTATACCCACGGCAGCCCTGCTTGGAACCCATTTATTTTTATTTTGTGGTCAAAAAGTCAGTAAAGGTTACAAAAACATTGCCGACCTGGCTATTTGCACTCTTCTGAGTGCTGGCTTCTTCTAGTCTAAAGTACGTCAAATGCTGGAGATATTTTCAGTGACCGGAGCGAAGTCTGTTGACGTGTTGAGCTGTGGTGATTGGATTTTTGTTACACCGTCGTACGCAGGAGCTGCCGTCGCGCATCGCTGTCTCATAAATCTCGCCATAGGTCAGTGGCCGTGAACGGTTGCGCCAAATATTTAATTAGTTCTATTAATATTATTGTCTGAGCGTGTAATGGCGGGAAATCACGTCTCAGCGCCGCGCGGTCGACGGAGCTTTGTCGGCCATGTTTCAGTCGTATTTGTAATTTGACAGTGTCATATTTGATAGGCCTCGTTCACGTAGGCCTACAGTTAAAGAAATATGTTCTCGGCTGCCTCCTGGGTTGGATAGACGGAACGTTTGCAGCCAAGAACATATTTCTTTAATCACTTATAGTTTTGAAAAATAATTTTATTCCTCTCCCACCGACCTTGACATTCCAAAATTTAATCACCGAATTATAGCCTAATTATAGCTCCATGCTGTTTGTTCAATATGACCAAGGCCAGTTGAGCACCTGCTGCATATGAAGCTGGTTCTCGAACGTCGTGTTATTCGTCAATCAGCTTACTGCAAGCCAACGAGGTATAAATATACTATAACTGCAAGGTGGAAATTCTGTAGCAGATTCATAAATTCCAGACTTAATGCGCAGTACTTGCCTAGCTATCGTTTAGTTTGCTAAACGAAGTAGGTTCTCTTTTTTGATATTTTGAAGTACGTGCGCTATATCGCCGTAAAAGGTTCACGTTCGCTATCTCATCTTTTGATGAGTTCTTGTCTTTATCAACCGTCCACAGTGCTTCTGCAGCTACTCCGCCATATTTTATGACAAAAAAATTACACATAAAGCGCCAAGGCTTCTATCATCGCAAAACTTTAGTAAACGCGCAAGTGATAATGCTTTTAAAACGTCTCAGATGTAAGCGTTTTTAAGTTTCCGAAACTCGAAACAGGTTTACAGTAAGTGAACTTAGTGAAGTCGACGTAGTTATGACGTCAGTGAAGGTGATGGAATGAAAAATAAGTTAGCAAATCGTTTTGCGTGGTTTTTATAAGCGAAAGAACTGGTTTGTAATTTTTCGCCAGGTTTTTATGTAAGCTTAATAACGTTGATGAAAATAGAGTTATTAGATGCTTTAGGACAAAACGGCGTTGAACTATGTCAAAATCATACCAGTTTGTTCAAACGTTTTAAAGATTTGTTCACTCAAATGCAATTGTTTAAGTTTCTGGCCACCCTGTATTTCTGTCAAAACCAAGTAGCGAAAACGGACATAGACGCTCGGCTGTCGCATCGTAATGTAAGATTGAAGAGCAAATTTCCAAAACTGACTCAGTCCACTTTTGGACTGAGTTTTGGTGTGAGTGTCGACCATCCATCGCCATTATTTGTCGAAACTCACCCCAAAACTCACTCAGTCCAAAAATGGACTGAGTGAGTTTTGGAAATTTGCTCTTCAATTGCACTAGCGTTGACTCGTTTTTCGACGAGGAATGAGCCAAGTTCCACGTCCCGACCTCTCTGGTCTATACACTGGCTTTTATCAAACGCGTTGTCGATAAATAGGCGATTTGCCATGTACCGTAGCCTACACGGAGATGGTAAAAGCACTCCAGTTGATCTAACACCAGTGAAAAATATTGTCACACAAAATGTATAACAAAACGTGTTAAATTCTGCAAACTTTACAACCTGTTGGAATGTTGTTCGCAGTCACAGCTCAAAAGCTAGGAGGTCACAACTCGCAAACATGCCGAGGCCTTGCCAATGTCTGTGTTACGATGCCGAGGCCTAAAGTTTGGTGTCGAAACCAGTTGAAGCCAAAACGTTGGTATCGAGGCCGAACGAAAATGTCAACCATGTTAACCTCGTGTTTTGTTGCACCGGAAGTTACGATACAACACGATACGATACGATACGATATATTTACGTGCGCTCAAATGCTGACGATATGGCCATCTTATACCCCAGTCACAAATAGCTCATCTGGCAAAATTATCTTTCACTGAAGGCAAGTTCCCATCACGTTATAAAACGGCTTCTGTCACCCCTCTCCTGAAGAAAAAGGACCTCGACCCCGACGTAGCCAGCAACTACAGACCG
>Ga0209780_1004658_pt1 | contig 10617 bp, 8 predicted proteins | sample WorMetexBAHAMAS2_FD_187384 | JGI IMG/M metagenome (GOLD analysis project Ga0209780, IMG submission 187384) | Marine gutless worms symbiont microbial communities from Max Planck institute for Marine Microbiology, Germany - Inanidrilus exumae... | ecosystem: Host-associated > Annelida > Digestive... | reverse complement strand
AAATTTTGGCCTTTCCCATTGACATTGATCGTCGTCCTTACAACACTCTCGCACTACCGTGCGAGTGTGTGATTACCCCAAAATAAATCGGCATTTCACTTTTTACCCACCAAAAGACTATATCCCTCTTTTCTTATTTTACCCCCAAAATAAGCGCTTTTCTTTAGTTTAGAGAGCAAACGCTAGTGATGTAGAAATACTCGTGACGATCATGACAGCTAGCTGACTTTGTTGACGACGAGGAAGTCATCGATGACGTCTCCAGTGGGTAGCGTGACACTGTGCGACGGTAGAACTGCGTCAGGCAGGACTTCCTTCACGTCCTGCGCCAGTACACCCGTGTCGTGTCTCGCACTAGCCGGCAGACCAGCAAAATCAGCAAACTCATCAGTGAACTTGTACGAATAGACCTTCAGTTTTGAGATGTTCAACAGCTGCGCATTGCTGTCCAGCTGCAGACAACAGTTCGACACACGACCTCACAGTCATCTTGTGTCACTCCATATGTAACATTACTAACTACTTCACTCGCCACTGAAGAAATTGATCAAACGTAAAACTATCTCGCGCAAAACAATCTGGTCTGAGCGTTAATTTACAGAGAATTTTCACGAAAATGAGTAAATTTAAGTAAGCAACTATTATGTCCCATCCTTCAAAACAAAAGCCCAACAACAAACTGGACAACGTGAGAAAACAGACGAGAACCATGAACTGTGCGTAGGCTATATGAGTGTCTGCGTGACGACAGACTTTCCAACTCATCTCTGATAGTTAACAGTTCGGTCCAGCGGCGGATTCAGAGGTCAGACTACACTGTTAACGAGATGTCATAATAGTCGTTCAACTATAAAGAACTGAACCTCTTGAAGGTGAGTTTTGGCGCGAACGTCAGACGGTGATGTTAGTTTGCCGGTGAGCCGTACATTACCGTGCACTGTCAGAGCTTCATCCATACAGTCCGTGTTCACTCCCACGCTGCCCTACATATATACACGCATGCATAAATTAACAACGTGTCGCCCGAACGAGACGTAACCGTACTGGCCCGCCGTGCAGTGTCGGCCGCCCGACCGCCACGCGCCCGGCCGGCCCGCCCGCCGGCAGCGTTACAGACGACTACAGATGACAGACGCCAGCGAGAAAAACAATACTGGCCCATTTGGCGGGCCAGTAATAAACAATATTAGAGTCACATATGAACATATTATTATAACAAATCAACACAGTCTTGTAATGTGTATATTCCAGTTTAAAGGACAACTCTGAGGGACGTACCATGTGGTAGATGGAGTCGACTGATTTTCCACGCATCCATGACGTGTCCGCATCACCTTCAAACTGGCCTGGATTGGACGCCTGGAAATAAGTAAGTAAGCACCAGCATCTCACAATTGCTTCAGCGCATACAAGATATGCATAGCGAGTAGAACGATCACTCGCGATGTATTAGTTAAATATAGCTACTGCTCCCACTAGTACTTTCAGTTTCGGTTTAAATGGGAAATTTTCTGAGTTGGTACGGATAACACGGCTGAAGAGAACTCTAGTGTCTGTCTGTCTGTCTGCTGCCTCATCATTACGCGCTATTTGTCGTCAGCAACAACACGCAGTAGAGGTGTTCACATAATTGCGCTCTACTACTCGTCGACATTTACCTACATTTACTTACTTACGGCTACATGCAAGTATCCGTTGTTAACCCGGCTAACACAGGCTAACGTTCACAGTGGCCGTGAACTAATATATTGTCTGTCTCTGATGTAAAGCGATGCTCCCAAAAAACTGCCACAATTTGGCGTTTTTACATGCTGACTGGCCTTTGAAATACCCAAACAACACGGTCGAAGAATGAATTCACTTAGACACACGACATCTGCGTTTAACGGACTTTGTGCCTTTTCAGACGACACGCTTCCTGCTCAGGTGTTAAATTTCGTCCGGATCTGATCTCTTAGGTCTCCAGTCACTCAACAGCGACGGTTCATCACACACCCCGGTGATTAGTTCAAAACGTACCCAACATTTCTAACCCTAACCCTAACCCAGATTTCACTGTGGAGTTGACAGCGGGTTTTTGCTGACAGATGCGGACTGAGGAGATACAACGACGAGCTGTGAAGCCTACCTTTGACTACTGCAACACAGCGCACAGCCTGTCAATCAACCTGTGCAGTGCGGCTGGCAGACACAGACTCTACTTACTGACCCACATCGGCGGCTTCAGTGTGACAGTGCGTACATCACAAAGGTGTAAAGCAACAGCCAGCTCAGTTCAGAGCGGACTTACACGGACAATGATCTTATCCGAGAGTTGAGCGGTGAGTAAGTAGTGCGTGCTGGCGTTGTGAGCGCACAGCGACACGACGAGCTGAAAGTAGCGCTGGTCGGGGTTCGGTTTGCCTCGTTTACGCATGTTGTTGGATGTCGTTTCGCTGAAGTGTAGTCGACAAACTATGACCTTCGTAACGTCCTTGGCACTCAAGTTTACCCTTCAACCAACCAACAGCGCACGACGTAACATCAAAGACTACAGTCTAATATCGTGAAATCAATTATCTGCTTCCATACAAACCAAGCCATCGTGCAATCATTCGACTGACGACACCATGTTGACGACATGGATTGTATTACTTCCTCATTCTAATACTGAAAATGCCACACGGTCGTTTTGAAAAACCGAAATTTTACATTTATGCTCAAATAGTGTGAACTTTAAATACCGTGCACATATCAGACAATTGAGCACAGCAAGTTGTACACACAGAATGACCATTACAAACTACAGCGATGAACTTTGGCAGCAGCAACAGAAGCATACGGTTAACTTGTGTAATAACGTCTAACATATGCACTACACATGTATGTGACACTGTTGCTAAAATGTCGTTAATAATGTTTTAAAGAAAACAGAGTGAAATTTGTGTCATACTTGACCGGCTGCAGAGGATGTTTCACTCTGTCAGGAGTTGACTGCTCGATTTGAATCTTGTACGACGGCAACTCTCTCTACAACCACAGCGTACACGGACAAACAGCGTCAGAGCTAGGAAACTAAGTAAGTAAACAAGTCTTGTACTCACACTGTTTGGTTGAGTAACTGCTCCTACTGTCCCCAGAAGTTGTCTGTAGACGACCTCGCCAAACTGAACTAATGTTGGAAAACAAAAAATGAAAGTACACTAGGTAAGTAAGTTGACGTTTTGTCGCTGAAGGCAGTTTGGAATTTGCGGTTTGGCTTTGTGTTAATGGCGGCGTGAACATCAACAGCCCAATTAATAACGCAGGAGCAACTGCTTCATCGGTATACCATCCCGGTATTTTACCAAGCCACCCAGGCCCACTTAGCCTGGCCATTCTTCTCTGCAAATAGAAATGTGTGCGACAATCAAGATATGAGAAAATCACGACCAAGTTTAACATATTACTCTAAAATCGCCCAGCAGTCAGCAATGGTTCGACCCTTGTTTTCCAGTGTTTTTCCAGTCTTCCAGTTCCTATGGCGTCTACCCATCTGTAACCTAATTCTCATCATTTCAACTGTATATACCATGACAGGGTTGACCACACAGACAGTGTCACTGACACATATAATTGTGGCTACATATCACCACCACACGTTAGAAACTAGATGCGACTTTCAAAGAACAGATCTCAGTCTTATTCACCTTAATACCATAGAAGTGTAGATAGAACGCATCGATCGGAACTGCAGCGCACGACGCGGCATCGTAGATGTACTGTGGCAGGGCCGACCCGGTGTTAAGTCCAGCGCGGACCGTGATCTGAAAGTGATTTTTCTTCTGACAGACAAATGAGTCGTCGTACGAGAGATAATTGAAGCCCTTGTCAGCTTCGACCGTGAATATCACCGGGTCACTAGCACAGCATCCGCAGCATGCACAGCAGCACAGCAAGCTGACTCAACCCCCGTGACCACTGCTAAACTCTGTTAACGACTCCGCTAGCAATAATGTAAGTCATAGAAGAACTTTAGAAACACAGGGCAATATTGACTGCAACAACAACAATATAGGCCTGATTCCAATATGCCCTGAACAGTTTGTGTAAGCAATAGCCAGACTTACTCCTGTTTAAAGTCATGGTCTCAAACGAAGATCTTGCCGAAGCAGATTCTTCCCGTTTATTTAAAATGTAAACATAAAACGGTGCCAATCATTTTTTAAACTGTTAAACAAGGCAATCGTAAATATCAGACTTCGCCCGCGGTGTGCGCCAAATTTCTCAGTTCCTCTTTTACTTCAGTTTGCGAGCCTTCTGATCACGTGTTCATTATTTGGCTCGAAGCTAGGCTTCAGCCCTTTATTGGATTCACTACGGCGCGAAAGTGAACCGATTTAGATGAAATCTGAGTACACTCGCGGGGCTGGCCATGGCGACCCGCTCAGTAACGACAGCTGGAGAGCCAGGCGAAATTTCTTCTTTGTCAAGTAAGCAACGCACCGTTGTACCGATTTCCCGTCGGCCAAATTTAACAAAATTTGAACACAACACGTCGATTGATGTTGCGATGAAAACCTTCGGAACAGAATTATAAAAATTTTACCGTAAGGGGTCGTTTTTCCAAAAAAAACGCAAAAAATTCTCACATTTTAAAAACATTGTGCGACTTTAGGCCGCCATAACTCCGCCAAAATTCACTACCAAAATAACCATCTACGGGATTTCTAGTTTCCATTTTTATTGTTGGAATCAATTCAAAGTCATTCCTCTGGCCTGTACACTCCGTGCAAGAAACCTTCCAAACTTTTCTGCGACGTCCAACGCGGGTTGGCAACATGGCAGATAGCGCTAGCATCGCTCAGTCACAGGCAGCCAATCACCATCGACTATTGAGTCACGTGACATTAGGCCTCGTTGAATGCATGAAGTAAACCGCGTGTGCACAGACAGCCGAGCGCTTCGAGCCGAATACTGTATCGTGGGCATTCCACACAATACAGCCATCTAGTTATAGTTTGGTCAATGGATAGAACCCTGTTTTCCGGCGCTTCTTTCAGTCTTCCGGTTCCTATGGCGTCTACCCATCTGTAACCTAATTCTTACCATTTCTATTGTACTATAACACGTTAGAGGAGATAGACCTAAGCGAAATAGATAAGGCGAGAGCTAACATTTCGTGATAATGCTCGTCAAGCAGGGACATCCAGGTCTTTGGTTGATAGTGTGACCAACGAATGCTCTGAGCTGTGATGGACCCCAAAGTGTCACCATCCGCAAACACCGTGTCATCGTCGGAGACATCTGAACTCACTAACATGCACACGCGTACATCTCACGGTGGCTCAGAAATGAAACATATTTCATGAATACATGTAGGCTACATCTATTAATATTCACTGATATAAAATATATTTCATTCTACGAACTGTTGAATTTTTAACGGCATTAGCAGCGAGCGTAAAAAGCAATGCTCATTTATTCACGAGTCTGATTGAAGACAGAACGAATCGAGTCGGTTATTACTGGCCTGCTTACACACAGTGTAGGAGGGCCAAACAAATAATGCTCTCTGGCGTCTGTCGTCGTCGTTTGTAACACTCGCATATGCAACGTAACTCACTAGTGTGCAGCACGCGACGGCGGGCCAGTGGTGTTACGTCTCGTTAGGGCGACACCTTGTTTTCATAAGATGCGATGAATGCTTCGAGTAACTTCAGTGTTTTGACACTGAAGGTGGGTTCAGTGACATCCATGTAGGCTATACGAACTGTACAATTTATCATCGAATATTCAAGTTCTAGAACAAGCGAAGCAAGAAAACTGAGACATAACTCAGGTGGAAAACACGAATAACACGGAGAACGAAGAGCAACATGGCGAGAGGATTCCAAACTGTTGTGCTGTTTCCGTTCTACAAGTATTACGTTCTACGTATCTCAAACCTCGGCTGACAAGGCGTCAGTTGCCAGTAGAAGATTGACTTACAAGCGACACGCTCTGACTTGACTGTTGACGGTCGTGTATTGACGCTGGCTGCTGCCGCTGACAGTGAAGCTGTGTCGGCAAGTTTTCTCTTCTTGTTCATGACATTCGCTGTATCTCTGACGTCACAGATTCATCAACAACAACATCACTGTTCACTGCTTGGAGCACGACGCGCATAAACTATCCACTCACGTGATAAATTTCCTAAATTTTAACCAACAACAAATTTTACGGCTCTTATTGTTACCTTTCTACAACGAAAACAACACTGAATTATAGCACATCACTGACATAATTCTGATTATTTACTCAATGGCGCCGTCCATTTATGACAAAAATAAATCACATCAGAGATATTCTTCACAATCATATATGCACATAAAGTTTTAAATGAAAACAAATAAATAAATAACACCAAGTAGTTAGGATAATCTGGATGAAACTAAATCTAATACAATAAAACCATACATGCATCAGTATTGTGATAAATGGATTAAGAAATGAAGCCGCGGTTTGGTCGTCTTGCAACCTGGGAATGGATCGTGCCTTTTCTTACAACCCTACGACTTGTCTATATTGTATGTATGTGTCATGAAAAAAATCAAATTAGATTTTAATGAGAGTCCGTTAATAGTGATCCATACTTTCTACTGGCCTGAGGAGCTGGCGCGGCGCGTGAGCGGCAAGCTCTCTTGGCAGATGTAGTCGACTGCTGCAGAGCATCCGAGCTGTTGGCGACAGTCGCTGAAGCTTGCAATGACATGGGCGGAGTCACTGGAGCTCGCTGAACGTGGGAGCCACGATGATTGACAGCTGTTGATGGCTGATTGTCCAGTTCTGATGTGAAAGACTGATGAGCTGCAATGTCAATAAGTCTTCATTCACCAACAGACAATTTACTAACTACATGTAGCCTAGGCCTACACGATCCGAAGAACAAACTTAAACTGAAAATCAAAACGACGGCCTAGACAAATGACGTCACCTTTGTCACAAGAAATAACTGACAACCAAAGATAGCACGGTGAAAAACAAATAAAAAAGCGACGAGTTGAGAAACTTCAAAAGACGAATGACTCGTCTATTATAATAACAGTTAGTATGACTCACATTCACAAATGACAGTAAAACTCCTTACTGCAGTTACACACGAACTGTCCACTAAGAAAGGAATTCACTAAATCACTAACAACAGTCGCTATCATCACTATCGTACTTTCAGTTTCTGACCAATTTTTGTCCGGCATTAAACAACGACAAGCCGCATAAATCGTCCAGAAATTCTACCATTTATTTTACGTTGTGAAGACTGCTTTCAAGCTGCATGGCCAGTGTTACCAGAGTCGAAGCGCCGCTGAAAGAGTAACAAGGAAGCTAATGGAAACGTTTACGTACAAGCAGGACGACGCTGCTGAGCTGCAGTGAAGAGATCTTTGTAGTCTGGAGGAGAAGTAGCGTCGGAACCTGACTCTGGAGGCGTGTATGGAAAACAGCTGCCAGTTAACACAACGTACAATCTCAATGTACGTTATGCTCGTAATGTAGGCCTATTATAACGTATCGGTAACACTGAAAACACCGCCATACCATACTTCACTAGCTGGACACTGATCGTATATAGCTAAGCTAAACACTCCTTGTGGATACTGTTCGACATGCATTACGTACGCTCGCCGCCCAAAGAACTACCAGAAAAACCATCGATTACTGCTAAGGTGGAACCAACATAGACGAAGATCAGCTACCGCAGAGAGACCGCGCGACGCACTATGTCAGTTGAAATGTTGTCAACTGCTGCATAACAGTGTAAACGATTTCAGTTGAAAAAGCTTGCAATAGGTGCATGACATTGAAGGCAGTGTGATTTTTGTTAACGAAAACTAAAACGAAACTAAAACTAAAAAGCATTCTTAAAACGAAAACGAAAACGATAACTAAGAAATAAATCAAAACGAAAATCACACTGCTTGAAGGTCACTCAAGGTCATCAGAAATAGTGCAGTTCAACAGTTCATTTTACGTCCTATCAGTGGTCCGCAGTAACAACGTCGCTAACCACAAGTTTTGTGATGGAAGCCTTTGTCATCGAACTCTTTCCATCGCTCTTAATTTCATTGGTGACTTGACGTTAAAACTAGAAAAAAATGTCATTGATCAACGATTGAGATCAGACCGAACGCGTTACCACGCCCACACGTGCTGGACTCCGCCCTTTGACCTTGACCTCTGACCTTGACCTTCAATCCTGCAGGCGAGCGATAGTCATGACCCACAAACATACAAACTCAAGTTGAAAGATGAGTCGGTTCCAAAGATAGAGTTGAAACAAACGGACGGACGGACAGAATCTACCGATTGCTTTAGCTTCGCGACTAACTAACATGGTCGGTAATTATTATTTACTGAGAGACGGCTATGAAACCACAACGATAAGTAAGTAACGAACAAGGTGCAACTTCTAACGTACGTTATCTGTCCGCCGGGCAGCTGAGAAGATGAAAGCTGGACCGAGTCGAGTTGCTGAGGCTGCTGCATGTCACTGATAGCGGCAGGAGTGATTGTAGTACAGACTGAACTACGTAACAGATCTGCGAGATAAACGGACGGAAGGCAATGTTCACCAGTTCCAGCGGACTGATCAGGAAGCCCTGGAGAAACCCCGACTAGACCACTGTCATCATTCGACAGCGCAACTGGCGACAAATGGAAATTGTTTGCGTCAGAAAAAGCGTCTGAAACTGGACTGTCGTACGCACCGATGAGATGACCCCTGTGCTCGTTTTGAGACACGCTCTTATCAAACCATTGCTGCATCCAGTTTAATCCTGTTCCGCTACAATTCTGATCGGAATCACAGAGCTGTTCGACAGTCTTCGTATTGTCTGACACGGGCAATATCGTAGCGTGGGAAAATTCGTTCTGGACACATGCGAGGTACGATCCATCTACACTCGCCTGACCGTCGACGAATGAATTTGGCGGCGGAACATTCTCGTTTTCACAATCAGTTCTGAAACATCAAGCAACGCAAATGTAATGTAATGGATATAAATGTAATAGATTTCAAGCAACGCATGGCGTCGAATGTCGCCGCGGAACAACGCACAAACACGGTACATCCCATAACACGCACAAATACACTACAATACAAAAGTCTCTACCAAGCCAGTTGTTTTGACTAAATTTGCCAACGAATTTAATAAACTTCTAGAAATGAGACGTTTTTTGACATCCGAAGTCGTTTGAAATGGTCTCATATTCCGACATAAACCGACGAACCACGTTCAACTCAAACGATAACAAGGATAACTCGACTGTGTTACTCGGAGCAACAAGAAGCTCTGCTGCTGCAGAGGGACCGCGCGACGCGCTATGTTAGTAAATTCGTGCTACGTTTCACGAAGTACGGGAGTTAGAAAGGTTTCAAACAGCAAAAGTAACCTTCAAAGTCATTCAAGGGCATTGGCAATGGTACTATTCGATAGGCCACATGTGATTTCCTATTAATGTTCCATTGCAACTATGTATCTATCTTGCACCATTAACGAGATATTATCAATTATTATCACTGATAACATTGTAGATAATCTCCAAAAGTTTAATGTAGGGATCTTCTCAAAACTGACTCGTTTGTTCCTTGTATAGGCCTTCCGAACCGAAGACTTTACATCACGTTTTGAGAAATGCTGCTCACAAACACGCGCAGCGATTCACTCGAGTGTCTTGTAATCTCCCGCTATGGAGAGCTAGAAAAATAAAAATAGCGTGAATGAAATAGACGTTACATTACTGTAGGCCTATAAATGTAATGGATTACCGCTACGATGCTAGACCATCAGCGTACGTACCTCTGCTGCGTTGGCGCATTGATGAACTGGTCCAGTTGATAGATGTCTATATTATTTTCATCTTCTAGAACAGCTAAAAGTCAAACACACAATAACAGCTGCATTAGTTTTTCTCCTGTGACATTTTACGATGTTATTGCTAATATAGCAGTGAGCGGAAGTTTGTTTGTTCTTTTGAGTTTGCTTAACTGTAGTCTGAGTTTGACATGTGATTAATGCTGGCGCCAAACACATATATTCTCTCATATTTTTGCCTGCGTCCGTGACTTCAGACGTACTCATTTATCTTCAGTACCTTGCCGACAGCTGCCAACGCCCAGTCGCCATATTTATGTGAGTGCTAAAGGTTAACTTAAAGTAAGTGTTTATTTCAAACTGGCGGTCATGAGACCGAATAGCTCAATAATAAAACAATGTTCAAACAGTACACAAGACATAAAAGCACTGCGACACTTACTAACAATCTGCAACATTAGAACAGAGTTAAAACTTAACTCACAAAAACGATAGTCTATGCCTACTGATACCATCTTAAGCCGTAATTTATAAATGATTGAAATTTATTTGTCCTGACGAATGGCACTGGGAATTTGAACGCCGAACGCAACCTGGAAGTAACAACGTTGTCACGTTGCTGCGGGAGGAGATGATGTAGGCATGAAGATTGGTCCAAAATTGATGTAAAGAACTTTGTTGCTTGTTGGGAACGTCTGTCTTCTAAGGATGTAATGTTACTACAATAGAGTAGGCTATCGTACGGCATCTGTCGAGTGGCTAGGTATATTATGCGAATCGCCCTCTTCTGTATTGATTCAAGCTG